>Ga0067045_1031931_pt1 | contig 11177 bp, 9 predicted proteins | sample TerdegcTABiofilm_FD_59184 | JGI IMG/M metagenome (GOLD analysis project Ga0067045, IMG submission 59184) | Combined Assembly of (Gp0054472, Gp0054536) Wastewater bioreactor microbial communities from Singapore -Terephthalate degrading...
CTATGACCGATCTGATTGACCGTGATACTTTTAACCACCTCGTAGACCTGGCAGCATTTGAACTTAATGAAGAACAGGCTCAATACCTGTTGCGCGAGATGAACAATCAACTCAAAGCCATCCATGAGTTGGCAGTCATCCCGCTTGAAGGCGATCTGCCGATCACTTCCCACGGTGTGCCTTACACCGAAGCGATCAGTGCCCCACCCAGAGCAGACGAATGGATTCCCTTCGAGCACCCCGAAGCGATCCTCGCCCAGGCGCCAGAGACCCAGGATGGTTATTTTACCGTCCCCGATATCCCACATCAGACACTGGAATAAAAAATGACGGAACTCTGTGATCTTCCCGCCCATCGCCTGGTCGCGGCTCTAAAAAAACGCCAGGTCTCCGCCCGTGAAATCCTGGAATCCACACTGCAGCGTATCGCTGCGGTCGACGGCCGCCCCGGATCGCTTGCTCCGGGAGAATTGACCGCCGAGGATACCCAACGCGTCCACGCTCTGATCACCCTCACCGAGCAGAGGGCGCGCGCCCAGGCCGAAAACATTGATCGCAAACTCGCCGCAGGCGAAGATCCCGGCCCGCTGGCAGGCCTGCCTTTTACCGTCAAAGACATCTTCTGTGTTCTGGATACCCCCTCTACCGCCGCTTCGCGTATCCTGGCCAGCTTTAACGCGCCTTACACCGCCACGTCTGTAGCGCGCTGCGAGGCTGCTGGCGCGGTGATGGTCGGTAAAGTGAACCTGGATGAATTTACCTACGGTTCTTCCAACGAATCGTCTGCTTTCCAGCCCTCCACCCGCAACCCGTGGAATCTCAGCCGGGTACCGGGAGGCTCTTCGGGCGGCAGCGCTGCCTCGGTTGCCGCTGGCGAGGCGGTCTTCTCGCTGGGGACCGATACCGCTGGCTCCATCCGCCAGCCGGCTGCATTCTGTGGCGTGGTCGGTCTCAAACCCACCTATGGGCGTGTCTCGCGCTATGGCTTGATTGCTTTTGGCTCCTCGCTGGATTGCCCTGGCCCGCTCGCTCGCACGGTGACCGATGCGGCCCTTGCGCTCCAGGCAATGGCAGGCCCCGACCCGCACGACTCTACCACCGCCGTCCTGCCCCCCGGAGATTACCTGGGTATGTTGGAAAAAGGCGTCAAAGGTATGCGCATTGGGCTTTCGCCCGATTACTTCCAAATCACCTACCCCAATCAAGAGACGGGAGAATATGAACAGCGGCCTGTTCCGGCAGAATTCGAAGCGGCAGTGCGCCGGGCGGCGAGCCTCCTTGAATCGATGGGGGCAGAAATTGTCGAAGGCGTCCCCATGCCCAACACTCGTTATGGGATTCCTGCATTTTTCGTCATCAGCAGGGTCGAAGCGGCATCAAACTTGCACCGTTATGATGGAGTGAAGTACGGGTACCGGACGGATCAACCGGTGCAAGACTTGCGAGAGATGTACCGCAAGACCCGCGCAGAGGGCTTTGGTCTCCAGCCAAAGCTGCGCATCCTGATGGGCATGTATGTTAGCGCCGCCCAATACAGCGCTCAATACTATCAGCGAGCGCTGCGCGTCCGCACACTGATCCGCCGTGATTTTGAGCAGGCCTTCGATCCCGCGGGGAAATACCGCCTGCACGCGCTGCTCACCCCTACGACACCCACCACGGCATTCCCGATGGGAGCGGTGTACGGTGACTCGGTCTTGATGCAGTACGCTGACCAGTTGACCGTACCGGCAAACCACGCTGGTATACCGGGCATCTCGGTCCCTGGCGGCATCGCAGAAGATGGTTTGCCCATCGGCATCCAGTTCCTCGGCCCAGATTATTCTGAGGCAGCGCTCTTACAGATCAGTCGGGCATACGAAATTGCGACGGAACAGGAAGAATGGCGTAAGGTGAAACCTCGGGCAATACAAACAATCCTATAAAAATTTGCCAGAGACATGGGGCGGCGCTGGCAAGGCTGGATAGGCGGATGCCAACGATCAACATTACAACACAACTGCTCCAATCTCTTCTGGCTTATGCTGCGGTCGTGCAGGCGCGCGATCACAGCACGCACGGTCATATGTGGCGGGTAAGCCAATACACCGCCCGTCTCGCGGAAAGAGCCGGCTTCTCACCGGGCGAGGTGTTCATTGCCAGTTTGGGAGGCCTGGTGCATGATATCGGCAAAATTGGGGTACCGGATCGCATTTTACAAAAACCTGGCCGGTTAAAATCCGAAGAAATGGCCTTGATCAAACAACATCCCCACATGGGCCATGTGCTGATCCAAAACCACCCCTTGGCAATAATCGTCAGAGAGGCCATCCTGGAACACCATGAACGGATGGATGGAGCCGGTTATCCCCAGCGACGGCGCGGCGACCAGATTTCCATCTTTGCGCGGGTAGTCGCCATTGCAGACGCCTTTGACGCCATGACCAGCCCCCGCTCCTACCGTTCTGTCAAATCTATCTCCGAAGCCTGCGAGGTGTTACAGCGCGAGAAGAACCGCCAGTTTGACCCCCTTCTGGCAGATCTCTTCGTGCAAATGGCGCTCAACGGAGAGTTAGAAACCATTGTAGGCCACTCACTTAATGGACGGCGACTGGTAAGCTGCCTGGAATGCGGTCCCGTCATCGGTTTGTGCGCACCTTCGACCAGCAGCCAGATCGTCACCTGCCCCGAATGCGGAAAGCGTTACCGCCTGCACCCCAACGGCCACGGCTTTGAGCTGGAATGGCTAGGTTCCTATGGTGAAGCGGAGATTCAGATAGAGACAGAAGCCATTCATGAATTTGTCCGCAGCGCGCCCAGGTATCTGAGGGTCTAAAAACCAAACTCCCTGGGGCATCTCCACCGAAAGCCTGACAGTTCTGTTAATGCCAGCGGCCTGCAGAGCCTTTATAATGCAGATACCGGCCGGAACATCTGTACCTGCTGGCAAGGATCTCATGCCGCTCAAAAACTCACCTCCTCGCTGGATGATCTGCCACACCCTGGCGCCCCTCGCCATTTTGGCGGCGATCCTCCTCTCTGCCTGCAACCTACCGGTAACGGTCAGCCTGGTCTGGCCAACGCCACTGGCTGCAGCGCCAACCGCCATCGTTCCGCAGGACACCCCTACCCCCTTTCAACCGCTTCCTCCGACGCTGCAAGCCGCCGCAGAATTGGGTGCAACCCCCGTCCAGGATTCAACGCCCACCGCAGAGCCGCAGCCATCGCCGACAAATTTACTCCCTGCAACTGCTTCCGTCGCCCCTGGCGCTCCGGCATCCTCATCCCCAAACCCCACGTCGCTTGTTGGAGCCACCCTTCCGTCGGCTACCTTAATAATTCCTCCATCCGCCACAATTCCAAAGCCCACCAGCGCCTCTCCCGCACAGGTCCAGCCTAAGATTTCATCCCCGACCCCCACGCACGCCAATACCCAGATTTTGCCGCCCTCGCCCACCAGCACCTCCATCCCGCCAACTATTCCGCCCACCCCGACCGCAACACTGACCAATGTTCCCATCCCGCCCACAAGCCCGCCCGCCGCCTGCGCCGCAACGGGCAATACCGCTTATGAGCAAACCCTCCTGACCCTCATCAACCAGGAGCGCGCCAACCAGGGCCTTTCCGCCCTGAACTGGCAATCCCAGCTGGCCACCGCCGCCAGGCTGCACAGTACGGATATGGCCTGCAATAATTTTTTCAGCCATACCGGATCCAGCGGCTCAACCTTTGACCAACGCATCCGCGCCCAGGGATACTCCTTCAGCTACGCCGCCGAGAACCTGGCCGCCGGAGGTGGCCCCCAGGATGCCTTCAACAGCTGGATGAACAGCCCTGGTCACCGCGCCAACATGCTCAGCCCTAACCTTCAAGAAATCGGCATCGGCTATATGTACAACGGAGGCACAACCTACGGAGGGTACTTTACCGCCAATTTCGGCGCCCCCTGAACATCGCTGCTTCATTGCTTCCGGTCCTGCCAAAAAACCTTCGGTCATCCGCTCCTCTTCATCCCGGATAAGGAGATTGCCGACCGTTAAGCCTTTTACCAACCTTCATTTAGGCATGGAAAAAAAGGAGTTTTTTGGTTAGAATATTTATACTTTCAAATGGCCAGGAGGTTAGTCCGATGCCTGCAAATTCTTCTCGTGTCTTCCTTTCTTTGCTTCTCGCCCTCATCCTGGGCGCATCATGCGCAGGGATTTCTGCTCAACCGGTGACTGCCTCCCCTTCACCGCAGTCGTCCGACCCCGCCGATGGCCCGCAGGTCATTACGGGTGAATTCACCTATTCCAACGATTTTGTCCTGGAAACCTATTACGTTGAACACGCCGTCGCCCTCAACGATATGACCGGCTTTGTGAAGCGCGACAAAGAATGGAAGCTGCCGGTAAACGGCCAGGTGCTTGGCTTCCTGCAAGCCGACCCAGAGAACAACAAGGGATCTTACCGGTTGTTGCTCCCTATCAAGCCAGAAGGCGAATTTAACGATGTTGACAACAACGAGCAAAAGGACGCCGGCGTGCAGATCTTTGCCGTCACCTACTCGCCGAACCTGGCAGGCGGCCCCTACTCTGAGGGCGATGATCCATCCTTCGGCTGGCCCAGCTACCTGGCTTCGGTAAAAACCGATACAGAAAACAACGATGAAGTGATCGGCGGGAAACTGATCGTCTGGGCACCCAATGAGCAGCAGAGCTTCCCAACCGATTTTGGTGAGGATGGGCTACTCTTCACCGCCGACGATCCTGTTGGCCCCGTCCCTTCTGGCTATTCCATCCTGGACCTGGATCAAAAACCATTCGGCATTTCGCAAACCGTGGAAAACGACCTGCCGCTTTACGAACCGGAAGATGTTGCCGTTAAAGACTTTTCCTCCCTTTCTTATAGTGCTGCCTTTGACAAGATGTTCGAAATTTTAAAAAAAGAATACGCTTTCAACGGCATCAAAAGCAAACAACCAAACTGGGAGAAAGTATATGACCAGATCAGCCCTAAAGTAAAATCTGCCGAGAAAGCCAAAGACCCAACTGCCTATTTCCTGGCGCTACAAGAATTTGCTTTTGCATTCAATGATGGCCATGTTGGGCTAGATGGCGGTGATATCGGCAATCAAGTTTTCAGCGAAGCCACCAACGGCGGTTATGGACTGGCAATCCGAGAGCTAGATAACGGTAAAGTCATCGTCACCTACATCTTGCCGGATGGCCCAGCCGAAAAGGCCGGCATCGAGCTCGGCGCCGAAGTGCTGAAGTTCAACGGCGAGGCTATCCAGGCCGCCATCAGCAAAGTCGTTGCGCTAAGCGGCCCCTTTTCGACCGATTTTGCCCGCCGCTACCAGCAAGCCCGCTACCTGCTGCGCGCCGCACCAGGCACTGAAGCCGAACTCACCTTTATCAACCCGGGTAAAGGCAGCCAGACTGTCACCCTCAAGGCTATCGCTGAACGCGCCAGTTTCTCCGCTTCTTCGTTGCTGCGTAATTACGACCCCAACGCGCTGCCGGTCGAATTCAAGATCCTTAATTCCGGCGCCGGCTACGTGCGCGTTAATTCAAATTATGATGACCTTAACCTGGTAATCCGCCTCTTCGAGCGGGCGTTGAAAACCTTCGAATCCAACGGCATCACTGGATTGATCATTGATATGCGCCAGAACTTTGGCGGCGCGCCCCTGGGTCTGGCAGGCTTCCTGTACGACAAAGAGATCCCCCTGGGCCAGCTCGAATACTACAGCGAAAAAACGGGCAAGTTCGAGCCGGAAGGCCCTCGTGACAAGGTGCTTCCTTACACCCGCCAATATAAGTTTGATAAGCTCGCCCTTCTGGTGGATCAGAATTGTTACAGCGCCTGCGAGATCGAAGCCTACGGCTTCAGTCGTGTACCCGGAATGGTCGTGGTAGGACAGTACCCAACCGCCGGAGTAGAAGCCGAAGTGGCGCGCGGGCAGTTCCTGTTACCCGAAGGTTTCTCCTTCCAGGCCCCCACCGGCCGCTTTACCCTGTCTAATGGGAGTATCTTCCTGGAAGGTGTTGGCGTAAAGCCAACCCGTCGCGTCCCTATTGATGCCCAGAACGTGTTAAGTCAAGAAGACCTGGTCTTAACGACTGCAGAAAAAATTGTAACCGGCCCGTAAGAACTTCCCATCAGGGCGCGGCGGCTGCCCGGCTGCCGCGCCTTTTTCATTTCCCTCTGACCCTTCCTTTTAACCATCCCCGAAAGGAGCGGCGACAACCCGGTCTCGCCCGCCCTGTTTCGCGATATAGAGCGCCCTGTCCGCCGCCAGCAACAGCGCGGAGGCATCGCCGCCATGCAGCGGAAAAGCGGCCACCCCGATGGACACGGTGATGCCGCCCAGCGACTGACCGCGATATTCCACCACCAGCCGGCTTACCGTACGGCGGATCTCTTCCATCCGCTGGCAAGCTTTTTCGAGTGAAATTTCAGGCAGAACGATTACAAATTCCTCGCCGCCGTAACGGCAGACGATATCCTCGCCGCGCACGCTGGAAACCAGGCAGGCGCTCAACCCTTGCAGCAAGACATCTCCCGCCTGGTGGCCGTAGCTATCATTAAAGAGCTTGAAATGGTCAATATCTGCCATCACAACCGCAAAACTTTGTTGATGGCGTTCAGCGCGCGCCAGTTCCCTTGCCAGGGTTTCGTCCATATAGCGCCGGTTAAACAAACCCGTCAACGGATCGCGGGTTGATTGCATCCGCAGCGTCTCCTGAAGCCGCATCGTCGCAATAGCCAACGCCGCCCGTTCAGCGATTGTCAAAACAAGCTGTTGGCAATGATCGGCTGGCTCATCGTGATCGCATTCCACATACAGTAACCCAAGCGTCTCCCCTTGCGCAATCAGGGGAGCGCATATTGAGACGACCGGTAGATGACTCTGTACAAGGTGATTGCAGCTCGGCGTCGCTCGCTTTTCCTCGAAAACATGCACCCTGCCACGCCGCAGCCCCCAACAGGCATTGGTATGGAAAACCGGCAAGCTGGCCTGGCCCTCGCCCCACCAAGCCACCCTTTCGGCATTGGCATGGTCTGGGTTGAGAACATACAATGTACCCGCGTGGTCAGGCAACAACCGATTTCCAAAAGTCTTGGTGACCTCGTACACCTCTTCCAGATCCAGGCAGGATTGCAACAAATCTCCCATCTCGTTCATCAAGGTTGCGTCTCGATTGCGCGCCGCCAGCTCTTTAACTGAAAGTTGTAGCTGTTCGTTGGCGCGCTGCAGCGCCTCTTGTGAGCTCTTCATCTCGGTGATATCAAACACCACCCCGTTGAATAAGATCTTGCCATCCGGCTGCTGGTTGATACGCACACTGTCACGTATCCACCGCACCTCTCCATCCGGCAGAAAGATGCGATATTCGGTCTCGAACTCCGTTTCGCCGCGCTCCGCCGCTACGACTAGATCATTTTCCGTCCGCCGGTCTTCCGAGTGAATGGTACGCGTCCAATTCTCTACCGGATCCGCCAAAAAGTACTCCACCGGCCGGCCAAACACCTTCTCGATCACCGGCGACACATACAAAGTCCGGATCGTCCTCTGCGGCGTCAATTCCCCCATCCACAACGCCGCAGAGATGGAAGAAGTCACCTGCTGGAGATCAGATAGAGTCCGCTGCAAGCGCTCTTCTATGGTCTTCAGTTCGGTAATATCCACCTGCGCCGCCTGGAAAGCCGGCCTGCCTCGGTATTCTATCCGGCTGATCAAGATATCCAGCCAGCGCAGTCTACCCGATGGGGAATACGCACGATAGGTAAAACGCACCGGCTCCGTCCGGTCAGAGGCGGTTCTAAGTAGATCGAGGAAAACCGCCTGATCCTCCGGGTGAATCCGCTGGATCAGGTCCCGCACGTGCGCCTGGAGAATTGTTTCCTGGCCATAGCCGCTGTTCTGGATGGCAGCCGGGTTAGCGTAAACGATGCGCTCATCCTGAAGGATCAACAATTCCTGCAGCGAGTTCTCCACCAGCGTTTGAAAGGCTTCCTCGGCTTGGCGGCGGGCAGTGATATCCAGGGAGATCGCCAGGATAGATGCAACCGTCCCATCTGGCGCAATTTGAGGGGAGATACGCGTCTCCCAATGCGCGGTCCCTTTCAAGGTGCGCATCTTGTGTTCTACCAGCCTGGGCTGGCCGCTCTCAAATACTTCCCTCAGGTAGCTTTCCCACGTTTCGATCCATTCTCCAGGAAAGTCCATCTCCCGGTCGGTCTTACCCAGGTATTCGGCAGGGGCAATCCCAAGCGCTTCTTCAACCGCCGGGTTGGTGTAGATGCAACGCAGATTGCGGTCGTAGCGCCGCACAATGCCCGGAAAGTTCTGTTGTATCTCATTCAAACCTTGGAGGGTATCGCCAGCTGAGCTCAAATATTTTTGGCGTTCTACCGCCTGCCGCATGGCTTGCAAAAGCTTGTCCACATCCAGCCCATCGCTCCCCAGCGCCTCGTGCGCGCCGCAGTGAAGCGCCTCCAGCGCGAAGGGTTCACAATCATTCCCGCCGATCAACACCACCGGTAAATTCGCAAAACGAGAACGCAAAAGGCGGAGCGCCTCCAGCGCGTTTTCGGGCGGTTCGAGCTGTAAAAGCGCCAGGTCAATCTCCGCCTGCTCCAACACAGCCATGCCGTCGGTGAGCGAATCCGCCCGTTGAACCTCGACGCCTTCCTCACTCATGCGTTCCTCCAAAGATGACGATTCACTGCGCTCAGCGATCCACAAAACCTTCACTCCAGGTCCCTTCAATGGAAGTCAAAAAAGCATTTCCCCGCCATGTTCATTTAGTGTCTTATAAAGTAATAAATACATTGCTTCAAACTGTTTTTTCTGTTATAACGCCACTCCAATCAAAAAACAAGACGATTACCATTGCAATCCCGCAATAGTCAACACCAGCAGGAAGGGAAAAGCAGCAAACCGCCCGGCGCAGATATGTTATAATTTGGACGGAACGGCTCCCTGGCGATCAGTCCAGGCCTCCGCCGGGCCCGTAGCTCAGTGGCAGAGCGCGCGGCTCATAACCGCTTGGTCGAAGGTTCGAATCCTTCCGGGCCCATAAAGACCCCTTTTTGAGGGGTCATTTTGTTCCAGACTTTTCGATATTCTTCTTTAACATTTCGGTTAATTGGGATAATTGCATCAGTAATTCTTCCTGTGACACTTGCCCCACTGCGGCTTTTTGCCCCAACCCTGCTATTCGCTTCCCAACATCATTGGATGACAAAACTCCATACACGCCATCGGTAATGCTCAAATTCGAGTGCATCAAGTTTTGACTAACTGCCTTTAAATCAGCCACATCTTTTGATTGCTTCAAACCATACACCGCATGACCATGCCGGAATTTATGAGGAGAATGATAAGGCAGCCCCGCCCGTTCTAACCAATCTCGCAAATCCTTACCTGCCCTCTGATACCTATGTTCCCCTGCCTTTAGGATTGATACATCAAACGTCCCGGTTTCTGGCGATAAGGGAGCAAACCAATAGGCCGTTTCTGGCAATTTACTTCTTACCTCTTGATCCCATTCCTTGACTACCCCCATCAATTCAGGAACATCAAGTAAAAATGTTGTCGCCTTTTTGGTAAATTTCGTCCGAACGCCCAAACTAGGCCATTGTTTTATACTTCGATCATTCAGGTTAATTGCGCCAATCGGTAACGTAACAAACGCCCCTACCCTAATCCCTGATAAAAACCAGAATACCGCAGCCGCTCTTATCCGCCGATCTCGCAGGCTATAAACAGGGGCAGCAGCGATCTTAATAACTTCTTCCAATGTTACGGCTTCATGTTCTTTTGTTTCGGTTTCCAATCGTGGGGATTTCAATGTATCTAACCATCCCGGCGTTATTGCATTAGAAAAACCCGTTCGATGCTTGACAAGCCATTCAAAAAACCTCTTACCAGCGGAAATGACTTTTCTGATATAGACCGGGGATAATTGGCCTTTTTCACCATCCACACGAGCAGAGAGGATATATTCAGGCAATATTGGCTTGATCTTTGGGGCATGTTGAAAAGCTTGTTCGCCAGCCCATTCAAGCAAATGCCGCAGCCAGGTTTCTTCAAGTCGAATCGTTTTGGGGGAGACTTGATCCACTTCTGCCCGATATTCTAAGTATGCTCTGGTGAGCTTCCAATTCCCCCGGTTTATCATTCGATGCGCTTCCCCCTGGTGATGATCCTTGCCAGTTTGCGCCCACAATTCGGACAGGTACAAATGTAATAAAACAGCCTTCCTTCTTGCTTACGTTCAGGCTTGATCATCTTCACAGCTTGCTTACATGTCAGGCAAAAAGCTTCATTCAACCCTAATTCTTGCTTTTTATAAACCTCTTTGATCCATTCTCGAAATACTTTTCCATTGATCCAAATATGGCTTTTTTGATCCCGTTCATGGGGCAAACCAGCAGGAATATAGACCCGGTATACTTGTCGAGTGGTAAACCCGATTTCTTTTGCCAACTCGCTTGGAGTGTAAAGCATATCCAATAGCCGGGCTAATCGGTTTCTTTGGTTGCCATCTAATCTACCCTTTAGCAAAATTACTTCTTGATCTTCAGACATTCCGTCCCCATTTATCCAGTAATAAAACCAATGAACACATAGGGTGATCTAAAAAAACGATTGGCAAAAAACCAACCACCCCCAGGAGAGCGAACCCACTTTTCACCGTAATACTCAACCATCGAAATTACTTTATTCGCTAACCATTTAGGGAGTGAAGATACTCTCAACATCCAATGCGCCAGGCTTTCCACAGCTTCTTTAGCAACCCAAACCGCATACATTCGCAACCCTTTTGGGAATTCACCCGCTTTCTGGTACGATTTTTTCATGTAGGAACAGATGTAAAATACCGTCTTGGCAGTCTCAATTTTCGATAAGCCATGCTTCCACATGCCCGATTTATCTGGCATCGGAATTATTGTGCCCTTTTTGCAAATTAATTCGATGTGGTAATGAACCGCCCCCCTAGCTTGCAGCTCAGCACACCAGGCATAAGCGATCAAATCAATCCCTAATCTTCTTTTCAATTCCTTCATGTAATCCCGGATGTGGTTTGGTTTCCAGCCTTCAATTTCGGCATAGGTCAGGGTAATCATGACTTTTCGGTAATATCTGCCCAAGCCAATATTGGGAAGATAGTCTTTAATCGTATTCGCCCAGGTAAAAATTCTCC
>Ga0067045_1005221_pt1 | contig 11176 bp, 10 predicted proteins | sample TerdegcTABiofilm_FD_59184 | JGI IMG/M metagenome (GOLD analysis project Ga0067045, IMG submission 59184) | Combined Assembly of (Gp0054472, Gp0054536) Wastewater bioreactor microbial communities from Singapore -Terephthalate degrading...
TCGCGTGAGTGCTGGCAGTCCCTTTGACAGTATCAAAGAGACCTTTTGTAGTGGATGTTAAGTTTTTAATACCGTATCCGTTTCCGTCTAAATTACCGTGGAAGTCAGGAACCGGTGTCCACATTGTACTGCCCAAGTCAATGTCATACCCCAATTTATAAAAAGAGTAAATGTCATATCTAATATTATTTAGTTGTTGGGCAGTTGTAATTATATACGGATCAGCGGATGTTCCCGCCCCGGAAGTCACATCACCTGTATTTATACTGGTGACGTTTACGGGTTTTTCTAAGTTTCTCAGGTAAGGATAAGAACTGCCTTCGTCAATTGCCCAAATATTTGTAAAGTCCCAACCGGTAAAAGTCGCTTGGTGCACCATTCCCGAAGTCAATTTCATTTGCGCTTTATCAACTGGGGCGATTCCAGCAACTATGCTATCGTAATAGGAACTGGTGAAGGCAGCAGTGCCTGCCAACCCATTAATACTCGATTCTCCAGTCACAGTACCAGCAAAATAACAGCGTGTTATAGTAGGGCTTGTATTTATATGGCCTACTAAACCGCCAGCGTCACTGGAACTATTTACCGGAAGTATTGCGTAAGAATCAGTTATAGTAGTGGAAGTTCCCGAAGTACCAAGTATCCCGCCTATATAGGTATTGGTTGAATTAATTCCAGTGCCGCCGTCCGCGTTCAGCACGGCGACTTTGCTGATATCAAGATAACTACCGCTTCCGACTAACCCACCAACCGAACTTAAGCTGGTGTTAATTGATTTCACAGTTAAGGTCAAGTTCTTAATTGTCGCGTGAGTGCTGGCAGTCCCGGCGATACTATAAAAAAGACCTCTTGTGGTAGATGTTAAGTTTTTTATTCCATATCCGTTTCCGTCTAGATTACCTTTAAATCCAGTAATCGGTGTCCATGTTATACCGTTTAAATCAATGTTGTTTGCCAACTTATAGGAAGCAGTTAGGTTATTTCTAACAGCATCCAGGTCACCAGGCGTTGTAATAATGAAGGGATCAGCGGTTGTACCACTACCAGTCATGGCTTCAGCAGCCGGAAGATGTAATAATGCGGCAAAATAAAACAGTGATAATAACAGAATTGCTTTACTAAAACCCCTTAGAACATTCAAGAAGTGCCAACCTCCTTGTAAAAGTAACTTATTTAAATTAATTAATTTTGTAGTAATTATGGTTAAGTTAAGTTAATATAGATAAAAATGTTACAAATTCCAATATAATAATAAAAGACTAATTATTAATAATAAATATGTCAATAGCCTAATAATAAGACAATTTGACATATAGTGTAGTATTATGTCGATTCCCGTTAAGAAAACACCGTTTGTTTCATTCATCAGGTAAAAAGCAATGGTATATATGTATGTGGATTATGTGGTGGACTGCAGGGACTATGGTTGGCTTTTGTAAGCAGTGTGCGGTAAAAACCATGTAAATTTTTCATCATCCGCCGGTACAGCCTTCATAGAATGGATGTCTTATTAGCTAAACAAATATTGTTCATTGTCAAAAATTATGGCATAATTCTAACGGGAGGTTCGCTATATCCATGAATTTTGGCAGCCGCTTGAGGCAGATTAGAGAAAGCCAGATGCTTTCAACATCCAAGCTATCCAAACAATCCGGTCTGAGTCAGTCTTTTATCTGGAGAATTGAATCCGGAGAAAAGCAGCCGACCCTTGAGACCCTTAGAAAACTATCACAAGGGCTGGGGATGAGTTTAGGCGAGTTGCTCGGTGAAGAGTTGCTGAGTGAACCTGAATCGCTAAAGATCAACCGGATTATCGGCAATATAAGAAAACTTCCGTCCGAACAGGTGGACGCGCTTGATTTGTTTATCGCCTCGCTGTCAACCGGATATGCGGCTGGGGAGAATCCGTTAACCCTGCAGGCGATTAAGCTTAACCACTCTGCTGAGGATGGCTTTGAAATTGAGGTGGTCTTCTCCGCCAATGTTTCCGCCATCATGGATCACCGGATCCCGGATGGCACGCAGAGGAATATGGCGGGCTTCCATCTATTTGACGAGGGGATGAAAGAATTGCCTATCGATGTCATCCCCGGAAACAAAAGAATGCTCGGGCGAAAAGCTGAAAGAACCTTTGTTGTCAGGCCCCGGACCCGGCTTAACGACGGCAGGGCATATAAGTTGAACATATCCAGGCTCTTGCAGGCCAACAACTACAAATATCTGAAGGAAAACCACACGATCATGTTTTCAACGCACGAAATCATAGATATCACGCCCTTTAACAAGAAACTGTGCGGCGATTATCTTTCATTCGCACTGGACAGCAGCAATATAGCGCCCGGCGACGAAAATATTCCGGTTAATATGGATATCAAGCTGACTTTTTCCAACAACGTCATTACGGACACGGTGCGGGACCACAATATGCAGTGCTTCTCTTTGGAGAACAGCAAAAAACAACCCGTCGAGATAGATGTGATCATGGCTGAACCGGGTGACAGTTCCGAGAAGAAAAAAGAAATCATCATCCATCCCAAGCATGGCTTACAGAGCAATACCGTGTATGTCCTGACAATCTCCGAAAATCTTCAGGCCGGCAATCAAAAGCTGTTGGGAACCGACAAAATTATCACTTTCACCACCGGCGGCGCAAGCATCAACGGTACCGGTGAACAAGATTGCTCATCGATTGCTTAGATGGATCACATGGCCATTTCCAATAGTTCGGCGATGTCCAGGACCTGAATTCGCTCCTGCGTCCCCTGGCGGGCCACCGTCTCCTCCATTAGCAGCTTGCAGTACGGACAGGCGGTGCAAAGCGCGGAGGCGCGGGTGGCGATTGCCTGTTGCACCAGGCTGGCGGCAATCAGATTTTCTGTCGCGGCTTTGGTCCAGAAACGGCCTCCGCCCGCCCCGCAGCAAAACGACCATTTCTCCGAGCGCCGCATTTCCACCAGCCTGACGCCGGGCAATGCTCTCAGGACTTCGCGCGGCTCGCGGTAAACATCGTTGTAACGCCCGAGATAACAGGAATCATGGTAGGTAATCGTCATATTATTGCTTTTTACGGGCTTCAGCCGGCCTTCTTTTAACAGGCCGGCCAGCAGGACGGAATGGTGGATAACTTCCCATTTGCCGCCGAACAGGGGATACTCATTTTTCAAAGTGTTGTAGCAGTGGGCACATAAAGTGATAATTTTCCGAACGCCCAACGCATGCCATTTCTTGACGTTGCTTTTTACAATCCGCTGAAAGAGAGCCTCATTTCCCATCCTGCGCGTTGTTTCGCCGCAGCACCACTCTTCCGCGCCCAGAGTTACAAAAGAAACGCCGGCTTTCTTCATTAAATTGCTCAGGGCTGTTGCCGCACTTCCGGCCCTTTCGTCAAAAGAAGCGGCGCAGCCCGGGAAATAAACATACTCCGCGCTGTTGTCTTCTGCCATCGTATGCATACCGGTGCCTGCCGGCCTGCCGGCGCTGTCGTTCCGGTCCATTCCCCACGGGTTGCCGTACAACTCGATATTGGCAAAATACCGGCGCATCTCATCAGGAAAATCATTTTTGGCCAGGACCAGGTAACGCCGCATTTCAATAATCTTGGCAGTATGTTCGACGGATACCGGGCAGGCTTCCTCGCAGCCGCCGCACATGGCGCAGCTCCAGATGAAATCCTTTTTGAAGACATTGCCGGTGACCTTTTTCTTTAAGACCCCCTGCGCCTGCTCTGAAGCAGCCTGCTTAACGCCCAGCCCTGATCTCTGCCTCAGCAGCAGCGGCGCCCTCTCTTCAATGTGCTTGCGGAGACGGCCCTGCAGTGGCTTGGGCTTGACCGGTTCGTCGCTCCGGTAAGCCGGGCACTGGTCGTTGCAGCGGCCGCACTTTGTGCAGGCGTAAGCCTCAAAAAGCTGCTTCCAAGTAAAATCCTCCATCTTGGCTACTCCCAGTGTCTTGTTGTCCGCATCTTTCAGATTTATTGTATTAATAGCCCCCCTGGGCTCCGGGGAATGCCAGTAGGTGTTAAAAGGCGCAAAGATAAGGTGCAGGTGTTTAGAGTTGGGGATAATCNAAAGCAAAGAAAAAATTGCCAAAAAGTGCGCCCACCAGAAAATGGNTGCCGCCGCTGCGATGGCTCCGGCCGGCATGCCGGTGAATAAGCNGGAGAAAGCGCCNGCCAGAGGGGCGGGCCAAAGGGCGGTGCTGCCTGAATGCAGCGCCAAATCAGTCCCNTGATACAGCGCTTCGGTTAAAACGACANTAAAAATGAGCACGAGGAGAACAATGGCTTCGATATCGTTTTTCAGCCATTCCGGTTTCCTGACCGTCCGCCGCAGGAGACAGCCGGTTATACCCACGATAACCAGTGCTATGAACAGGTCTTTTATAAAAAGGTACGGGACGTTGTTTGCCACAAAGGGGATTCCGGCGTGTAAAAGCCTTTCGGCGGCCATGTCGGGAATACCCGGCAGCAGGCATAAAAAACCGTACATGATGAAAGCGTGACACAAGCCGAAGAGTGGATAACGGCGGATCTTTTTCTGTCCCAATACGTTGGCGGCAAAATACTTCCAGCGCCGGCGCGGCAGGCCGGCGTGCTCAACCGGCCGGCCCAGGCGGATATAACAGACCCGCCGGTAAACCGTATAAATAAAATATATACACGAGACCATTGAAAGAGAAAAAAACAAATAACTTTCCATAACACAATATTTCCTTCTTGTTTTCTGTCAGGACCTTCAGCGCTTCATACAGACGAAAGAATAATGGTCAATCCAGCGCCTGAACCGGCAGTTGTAGCAGGATCTTTCCTCTTCAGCCAGCAGTTCGTCCTCATCATCCAGTACAAAGTGAGTGCAGTTGCCCGCTATTCCGGCTGCCAGCAGCCAATCATGGCTGCCGCCTCTAAACCGGACTTGGCCCCTTTTATTTTTTTTTATCCAGTCATCCATGTTCATCACCTCAATAATGCTCCAGGTGGGCGTTGGTACAGGTTTTCCAAACCAGCGCGCCTTCCCGGCGGTAAACCAGCAGGGTGCGTTTTCCTCCCAGCAGCACGGTCTTTAATTTGTGTCCCAGCCGCACCTCTTCATTTTTGTTCAGAACGTAGCCGTTCACACTCTGCACCCTTTCCACCAGGTTGCTGCATAATATCTCAGTCACATTTATGATGGCTCCGGGAACTTTGAGTTCCAGCCTGCCCTGGAAGCGCCCGTCGTTATTGGTCATTCTCAGGCCGACGCCGGCCAGCGCCCCAATCACGCCGATACCGGCGCCACCGTGTTCAGACAGGTGGACACCTAGTTTTCCGGCTAATTCATAGGCTTCTCCTTTGGTTATGATCCTCTTTTTTGTCTCATAACCATAAGCGATCAGGCTCTCAACATCCCGCAGTTGCTCCTCCGCCGCTACGCAAAGGCCGGGATCGGAACCGGGCGCGCTGTCCCGCTCCAGGCACCCGGCGGCTGCCTCGATCAGAGGTTCCAGACTGGCGGTTTCAATTTCAGCGGTAAAGCACATGGAGCTATTGTGAGAAGTATAGGCTATGTCCGGGTGCAAAAGCAGCTGATGGCGGGTCAGCCCCTGGCAGTTTCCCCAGCGCCGTTCTTCAATAATCCTGATAATCTGCTTGGCCGTCTCCCCGGTCGCTCCCTGCTCGATACTGTCGGTGTCATCAATCCCTACATATATTTTCATTTCACACACCCCGTCTAATATATCTCTTTTATATCTTCTATACCTTCTTTGCGTCTTTGCCGGCGTCTCGCCGCAGGTCAGGTCTGCCAGGATGAGGCCAAGCGCGGCTTCAATCGTTTGATCAGCACCGCCGCCAGCACTCCCCCCGTAGCGCCGAAAATGACGTGCAGCAAGGCAGCGTAACCGAATCCCACCGCCAGAAATACCACCGGTATGTCAAGGATGACACCCAGGGCAATGCTGGTCAGCAGCTTGGACCAGCTGAGTAAAGCCCCGATAATGACACCCACCCATATGGATTCCAGCTTGTTAAGAAACAGTATGGCCAGAATATCCAGCAAAACCCCTGGCACGATGCACTTGAAAGCCAGCAAAGGTCCCTCTTTGCCCAGACCGAAGACGATGGCCAGCACTCCCGAAACGATGCCCATGATGGTCCCCGCGCCAAATTTGGGGATCAGTCCTTTTCCCAGCATCAGCAAGCCCATCCAGTATACGCTGGTATGGCCCGGCATGCCTATAGGCAGTTGGAACACAAACCTGCTGACGCTTATCAGAGTCCCGAACATGGTTAACCTGATCGCGTCGGCCAGGCCTATGTTAAAAATAAAACTGTCCGCCGGAGTTTTTAAGTCAGCGGACATTTTTTCCTTCTCCATGTCCAGCATAATCAGCCACACCTCTTATCATATCAATCGGCGACATAAATTTTGGCGACTTCTTTAATAATGACACGATTTCCGCCTGCTTTGTCTGCCATGGCAAAGGTACTGTTGCTGTTTGAAGACAGGACAATACCGCCGATATCCCGTGGCCCCAGCTTGATATCTTCACTGTCGCCCGCCCCGCTCACCTCGATGTATTGATAACCAGCGACCCCCGCCGAACCAAGCACGAAACCCAGCGATACTTCATTATCACCATTATCGCCGGTTTCGCCCGCGTCTTTATTCATTTCCTGCTCCTGCCGGCCCAATTGCCTGATTACGCCGGCGTCCAGATAAGCAGTGGTTTCATCGTGTTGTATTACAGGCACAAGCCTGCCGTTCCGGCTTCCTTGAGCTTTGGTAATCTGTTCGAAAAAGTAAGACCCCCCAACTATCAGGATAAGGAGCAGGATGCCGGCGATTATCCGCTTGTTAACAGTCATGTTGTCTCCTCGCTATCCTTTTTTCTTCCTGCGGGAGACTTCCACGGCTGCCCAGCCCGCCAGCAGAATGCCTGATGCCGCGGCCACAATATTCTGCAGCCGCCGGCCCCGCTGAACGGCTGCAAACTTGGCGGCGTCCGCCTCGCCCGGCGCCGCTTCATTTGGCTGGTCCAAATCAGCTTCAGCGAGTGGTTTGCTTGTTGCCGGGCTATCACCAGTCACGGTAGTATCTTCCGGCGCGGCATTGGGTGCCGGCTCTGTACCTGTGCTGCCAGTTACTGTACTGGTGGTTGATGCGGCGCCCGCACCGCCGGTTGTCTTGTTGTCCGCCGGCGCGGCGCCTGCGCTGCCCGCCGCAGCGTCAGGCGGAGCATCTTCCGCTGCAATGGCCGGCCCGGAAATTTGCCCTGTTTTTTCACCGGCCGTTTTAAACCTGATCGTTACCCCCTGGTTGTCGGTGGTCATGGAAAGCGTGGAACCGCCGTTTTTTGCCACCAAATCCGGGGCGACATACAACCTGTAGCCGGTCCCCGGGGCAAGCTGCCCAGCCGGTTCCACCCAGATATACTGCCTTTTGGTAAAATCTACCGTGTCATTAATTTTGCTTAAGATAAGCGCCAGCTCTTTGCCGTTTTCATCATAGAGATGAAAACAACGTTTGTTTTTTTCCCAGTAGATCAAACTCACGACATTCTTGTCAAATTGCATGGTGATCTTTGGTTTCAGCGGTACATTATCTGCCTTGATGATACTGGTTCCGTTATCAAGCGTTGCTGAGACAAGGCCCAGTGGTTTAAAAACACCCTGATCGTTTCCTGGCCCGTCGTCATTATCTCCGTAGGCGGCTAACGGTAAAGCGCTCAGAAGGACCGTGAACAGCAGCAGGGCAAGCAGTCCTGATCGCCGCCGCATTTTCCCGTTTGTCACATTTCCCTTTCCTTTCTTCCTGTGGTTCTATTTCACCCTCCACAACGGGTAACAAGAAGAGCTAACGTAAATTTTGCAGTGACTGCACCGGCAAGGCCGCGCAGTATATATACAGCAGCGGCAAAATACTTACCGCGGCTGTTATGGCCAGCGCCGCCAGATCACGGCGGCCGAAGCGCAGGTTTTTGGTCCGGCTGTGATGCGGCCCCCCTGTGTAGCACCTGCTTTCCATAGCCACGGCCAGGTCGGTGGCCCGCTGCAGCGAACCCGCCACCAGAGGTATGAGCACTGCCAGCAAAGTTTTTAAACGCACCAGCTTCTTCGGTGACGCAAATGGCGCCCCCCGGGATTTCTGAGCTTTGGTGACGGTCTCCGCCTCTTCTATCAGAGTGGGGATGAATCTTAGAGAAATCGTCACCAGCATGGCAAACTGATTTACCGGCACCCTGAGGCGGGTCAAGGGAGCGAACAAAGCCTCCAGCCCCCCGGCCATCTTCATGGGCGAAGTGGTCATGGTCAGGATGGTGGAACTAAGGAACAGGATAAGCAGGCGCAAGAATGTAGCCAGTCCCCGGTATACTCCTTCTATGGTCACTGTCAGCGGTCCCAGGCTGAACAGGGGATTTCCCTGGGTATATACGCATTGCGCCAGAAAACTAAAAATAAAAATAATCCATAGCCATTTAATCCCGCGCAAGACTGACGGCAAATTTATTTCCGACAGGAAAATCACCATAAAAATCAAGCCCGCGTTGAGCAGGAGCACCGGCCAGTTATAATTGACCAGTATGGCTGTAACTACGATCAGCCCCCCCAGAAGCTTGGTGCGCGGGTCCAATCGATGAATTAAAGAATTGCCGGGTACGTATTTTCCCAACTTCATTCTTCTCAACATTTAATCCTCTCCAGGACCCTGCCAATCTCGCCGGCAGCTTCTTCCACGGTCAAAACCCCGGTTTTCACTTTCAACCCCCGTTTTTTTAAATTATGCAGCAATTTCAGGTAATCCGGCAGCAGCAGGTCATAGTTCGGCAAATCATCGCGCGCCAAAAGCTCCCTGGCCGGTCCCCACGCCCGCAGGCGGCCGTTGTCAAGCAGAGCGACGCGGTCCGACAGAACGATGAGCTCGTTGATGTAATGGGAAACCATAATGACGGTAACATCCTGTTCTTGCCGATATCTTTTAATGGCAGCAAGAATATGGGCGCACCCCTCGGGATCCAAGCCTGCCATGGGTTCATCCAGGACCAGGATATCCGGCTTCATCGCCAGAATGCTGGCAATAGCGATGCGGCGCCGCATCCCGCCGCTCAAACACAGCGGTGAAACGGCGCGCACCTGTTCCGGAACAAGCCCCACGTTTGCCAGGGCTTCATCAACCCGGACCTCAATTTCCGCCCTATCCAGCTCCATATTGCTCAGCCCATAGGCCAGCTCGTCGTATACTGTCGCTTCAAAAATTTGCTGTTCAGGAAACTGGAAAACCATACCCACATACTTCCACAGCTGCGACCCGTAGTGCTTATCCCGCGTATCAAAGCCCAGCACGGATATGCTTCCGGATTGAGGGTACAAAAGACCGTTGAAATGCTGAATCAGGGTTGACTTGCCGGAACCGTTGGCGCCGATAATCCCCAGAAATTCACCTTTTTCCACCGACAAGGTGATATTATCGAGAACCTTTTTCTCGTCTGGCGTCCCGCCATTATATGCATAGCTCAAGTTGTTGATTTCAATAACCGGCATATACTGTTCTCCATCTGCTCCAAAGTGGTGATCCGTTCGTCCAGCAGGCAGCCGCGCTTTCTGAGCATTTGAGCCAGACGCACAATATTCGGTGGCTTTAAATCAAGAGTTTGACCGGCCTGGTTGAATATTTCCCATGGCGGCGCGTCACGGACAATACTCCCTTCCTGCAGCACGATGATCCGGCCGGCCCCGGCCAGGTCCTCCATATTGTGGGAAATCAAGATGATGGTGATCCCCTGCCGGTTGTTCAGCTCCCGCAGGTAGTCGAGAATTCCCTGCCTGCAGGTCTGGTCCAGCATGGAGGTCGGTTCATCCAGCACAAGACAGGCAGGCCGCATGGCCAGGGCCGCCGCTATGGCCACCCGCTGCTTCTGGCCCCCGGACAGCATGTGCGGCGACTTATGCCGCAATTCCTCCAGCCCCACGATCTGCAAGGCCTCTTCCACGCGAATTTCAATTTCCCGCAGCGGCAGGTTCAGATTTTCCGGCCCGAAAGCTATTTCCTCCTCGATAACCGGACTAACCAACTGGTTGTCCGGATTCTGAAAAACCATGGCCACCTGGCGGCGTATCTCTCTGATATGGCGCCGCTGGCGAGTGTCCATGCCGTTAACCATGACGCTGCCGGCGGAAGGAAGCAGCAGGCCGTTCAGCAAACGGGCCAGGGTGGTTTTGCCGGAGCCGTTTTTCCCGGCTATGCCCATGAATTCACCTGGTTTTATGGATAAATTTACAGCTTTTAAAGCACAGATTTTGCCGCCCTGGCTGCCGGCATATTCTTTGCTGACGTTCATTAACTGGATTCCCGGCAGGTTGATAGCGCATCATCACCCTTTTAACTTTTTGCTTGCGATTGCGCCAGTTGTTAATATCGACTACGCATTTTGTTTTGCGAAAGAATACGGATAACCCCGTAAGTACTCGTGCTGCCTACGGGGAAAAATAACATAACATAACAAAACAAACCTCAACAAATTATAGCATGATTCAGCGCAGGTGTTAATACCGGCCTGTAATCCTGCACCGGGTCTGGCATGAGCAACCGATGGACAGATTACAGTCCCAGCTTATCCATCATATTTTTCAGCATAACCGCACCTTCCAGCGCGCGTGGCATTGTCAGCCGCACCAAAGCTGCCGTNGGTGCGCCCGTTAATGATCCCCAGGCTGTATACGGTCCGCACTGCCTCNTAGGCCCAGGCGTCGATGCTTCTTTTGTCGCTGAATGTGATTTCTTTCAATTCAGGCGCCTGGCCGCCGGCATAGTTGTATGCGCGCTGGATCATCGCAGCCATTTCCTGGCGGGTAATCATGTCGTCGGGACGGAACTTGCCGTCAGCGCCCACAACCAGGCCGGCTTTTGCCGCCTTCAAGACATCATCGGCATACCACGCAGTGGCAGGCACATCGTTAAACAAATCAGCTGCCGCATTGTCCGCCAGATTCAAGGTCCGGCAAATCAGCGCGGCAAATTGCGCCCGGCTTATTTTAGTGTCCGGCGCAAACTCATCACTGCCTACTCCGCTAACAATCTGCCTGGCCGCCATTATCTCTATGTCCCTCTTGGCCCAGTGGGAGGCAATATCCGCAAAGGTCTTCCGGGATTCAGCCACCATGAAGGTCGAGAAGTGCCTGGCGCTGAATACCAGCTTGCCGTCC
>Ga0067045_1031932_pt1 | contig 11173 bp, 8 predicted proteins | sample TerdegcTABiofilm_FD_59184 | JGI IMG/M metagenome (GOLD analysis project Ga0067045, IMG submission 59184) | Combined Assembly of (Gp0054472, Gp0054536) Wastewater bioreactor microbial communities from Singapore -Terephthalate degrading...
CAAACACCCCATCATTAGTACCACAATCTTCCTCAGTAATAATAACATCCTGAGCTACATCAATTAATCTTCTTGTCAAGTAACCTGATTTTGATGTTCTTAGAGCTGTATCTGCCAATCCCTTTCTAGCTCCATGAGTTGATATGAAATATTCCAAACAAGACAATCCTTCCCTGAAATTGGACCTTATGGGAAATTCTATTATTTTTCCCGAAGGATCTGCCATTAATCCTCTCATTCCAGCCAATTGTCCAATTTGTCTTCTACTTCCTCGAGCACCAGAATCAGCCATCATATACAATGGATTAAAACTACTAAGATTATTTAAAATAGCATTAACCACCTTATCAGCTGCGTCTGTCCATGCATTAATAATCTTTTCGATTCTTTCTTCTTCCATGATTAAACCATAATTAAACTGTTCTTTAATCTTAGTAACACTTTTTTCCGCTTCTTCTAATATTTTTTCTTTTTCTGAAGGTATTTCTAAATCAGTAATACCAATCGTTATTCCTGAAATAGTGGCATAATGAAAACCTAATTCTTTGATATTATCCAGACAACTAACTGCTATATCTTGACCATAATGACGATAAATATAAGAAATAATTCTGGCTAATGTTTTTTTATTAATGGTCAAATCAACAAATTTCATATCTTCAGGTAAAACCTGGTTAAATATAACACGGCCTATTGTTGTTTCTTCAATCTTACCTTTTATTCTAACCATAACACTGGCATGAATATCAACATACCCTTCTTCCTCTGCTCTGATAGCTTCTTCAGGGTTAGCAAATATGTTCCCCTCGCCCTTTACACCTTTCTCCTTCATTGTTAAATAATAACATCCTAAAATGATGTCCTGAGATGGCAGGGCAATAGGAGTACCGTTAGCGGGTGATAAAACATTGTTAGTTGCTAACATTAGTAGTTCGGCTTCGGTTTGAGCTTCCGTAGATAAGGGAACATGCACAGCCATTTGATCACCATCAAAGTCAGCATTAAATGCCGGACAAGCTAAAGGATGAAGTTGAATAGCATTACCCTCTACTAATACTGGTTTAAACACTTGTATTCCCAACCTATGTAATGTGGGAGCTCTATTCAGTAAAACAGGATGTTCTTCAACAATTTCTTGAAGAATATTCCAAACTTCAGGAGATTCCTGCTCAACCAATTTTTTCGCCGTTTTAATATTATGAGCTAATTCTCTTTTTACTAGATGGTGCATAACAAATGGTTTAAATAATTCCAAGGCCATCTTCTTAGGTAGTCCACACTGATTTAGTTTTAACCTAGGACCAACTACAATTACAGAACGACCTGAATAATCAACTCTTTTCCCTAATAAATTTTGTCTGAATCTGCCTTTCTTACCTTCTAATAAATCACTCAATGATTTAAGAGGACGATTGCCTGCTCCTAACACGGCATGACCTCTCCTACCATTATCAATTAATGCATCTACTGCTTCTTGTAACATTCTCTTTTCATTTTTAACTATAATATCGGGGGCACCTAATTCCAATAGTCTTTTTAAACGATTATTCCGGTTAATTACTCTACGATAAAGATCGTTTAGATCAGAAGTAGCAAATCTTCCGCCTTCTAACTGTACCATAGGTCTTAAATCTGGTGGTATTACCGGTAATACATCTAAAATCATCCACTCTGGTTTACAATGACTTTTCCGGAATGCTTCAATAATCTGTAATCTTTTTATTATTTTTTTTGCCTTTTGACCAGAAGAGTTTTTTAATTCTTCTCGCAATTCCATATTCAAAGATTCAAGATTCATATTTTGTAGTAAATTTTTGATAGCTTCAGCCCCTATTCCTGCTTTAAAATCTGAATCATAATATGTATATAATCTATTTTCCGATTCTAAAATTATGTCTCCTACTTTATGATTTGTACTCCCTGGATTAATCACTACATAACATGATTCTTCAATAGTCTGTTTGGCTAAAGTCAAGCGTTTAGATAATCCAGGATCTTTCTCTAATAGCATTGTTAATCTACTTTCAGATATTAATCCATCAATTTCCGATATCTTATAAGAACTTGGTTCATTCCCTTCATCTTCTTCGATGGTTGGTATTTTCTGGGAAACTCTTTCTGTTGTATCTACATCTTTTTCTTTAGTTTGTGAAATTTCATCTGCTTCTATATTTTCAAGATCTAAATAATAATCATCATATGATGACTGGTCAGTTTCATAAGGAATATTCTTTTCAACCGTAAAAAATATTTTTCCATATATATTTTGCAACTCTTCCAATTTTTCTTGGTCAATAATATCTCCAATTTTATGAGGAAATATTTTTACAGGATTTACTCTATACAATAATTCAGCATCAAAGTTAGTATTATAATTTTTATGAATCTTATATTCTGTTTCAGTAATAATTATATTTCCAAAGTAATCATGAACATTATTTTCATAACTTTCATCAATTTTTTTAATCTCGTACAATTGCTCTCTTCTTCTATCAGGAGCAAAGTAAAGAATTTTTTCCAAACTTCGTGGTGAAATATTCAACAACAAAGCTAAGGGACTGGGAATTGCCTTAAAATACCATATATGAGAAACCGGATAGGCTAATTCAATATGACCCATTCTCTCCCGTCTGGTAATTGATTTAGTTACCTCTACCCCACAACGGTCGCAAATTACTCCCTTATACCTAATCCTTTTATATTTACCACAACTACACTCCCAATCTTTGACTGGTCCGAAAATACGTTCACAAAATAATCCATCTTTTTCAGGTTTCAGGGTCCTATAATTAATTGTTTCAGGTTTTTTAACTTCCCCATGAGACCATTTTCGAATATCTTCTGGTGAAGCTAATCCTATTGCAATAGCGCTAATTCTTTCAGAAATTTCCAACCGAATTACCCCCTATCATAAATCAACTATTTTATCACTTTTTTAATATTATTATCATTAATAATATAAATAACATTCCTGTTAACATACTCTTTATATTTGAAAAACATATCAATTTTCTTTAATATGATTGTACTAATTAATCCCGGTATAATTATAAATGATGTTTCTAAAATCTACATTTTGTTATCGATAAATTCCTAAGGCATAATAAAATCCTGCTCAAACTTATCCTTATTTTCATTGAGGTCTTCTTTAATTTCAATTTCCCTACCTTCATGGTCTAATACTTTTATATTTAAGCATAGGCTTCTTAATTCTCTAATCAATACTTTAAATGACTCAGGAATTCCCGGAACAGGGATATTCTCACCTTTAACAATAGCTTCGTAAGTTTTTATTCTTCCGCTCACATCATCTGATTTAACTGTAAGCATCTCCTGTAAACTATACGCAGCACCATATCCTTCTAAAGCCCAAACTTCCATTTCTCCAAATCTCTGACCCCCAAATTGGGCTTTACCACCCAAAGGTTGCTGGGTAACTAATGAATAAGGACCAGTTGAGCGTGCATGTATCTTATCATCAACTAAATGATTAAGTTTCAGTATATAACTATAACCAATAGTCACTGGTTGATGGAAAGGAAGTCCTGTTCTTCCGTCATAAAGAGTTATTTTCCCCTCCCGAGGTAAACCAGCATCAGCTAATGCCTTCTCAATATCATCTTCAGTAGCTCCATTAAAAACTGGGGTAATTATATTCAACCCTAAACTTTTTGCTACCCATCCTAAATGAACTTCCAATATTTGACCGACATTCATTCTAGAAGGTACTCCTAAGGGATTCAAAATAATATCAACTGGTGTACCATCTGGTAAAAAGGGCATATCATTAACCGGTAATATTTTAGCTATTACTCCTTTATTCCCGTGTCTTCCAGAGATTTTATCTCCTTCAGATATTTTTCGTTTTTGCGCAATAAATACTCTTACCATTTTGTTAACACCAGGCGGTATTTCGTCTCCATTATCTCTGGAAAAAACCTTTACATCTATTACTTTTCCTCTATCACCATGAGGTACTCTAAGTGAGGTGTCCCTGACTTCTCTAGCCTTTTCACCAAAGATAGCCCTTAGTAATCTTTCCTCAGGCCCTAATTCTGTTTCCCCCTTAGGTGTTACTTTCCCTACTAAAATATCCCCTGGTTCTACCTCTGTGCCAATTCGAATAATCCCATTTTCATCAAGATTTGCTAAGCTACTTTCACCAATATTGGGAATATCTGCAGTTATCTCTTCTGGACCCAATTTGGTATCTCGAGCATCACATTCATGTTCGCTAATATGAATAGAAGTAAAAGTATCATCCTGAACCAATCTCTCACTAATTACTATAGCATCTTCAAAATTATATCCCTCCCAAGACATATAAGCGACCAGAACATTTCTCCCTAATGATAAAAAGCCTTGATCAGTATTAGGTCCATCCGCAATGGGAGTATTTTTAGATACTACTTGCCCTTCTTCAACGATAGGTCTTTGATTAATACAGGTACCTTGATTAGAACGATGAAACTTTTTCAAAAAATATTCTCTGGTATTACCATTATTATATTTTATTACAATACTTCTGGCATCAACTTTTTTTATCACACCATCTTCTTCTGACAAAATAATCGTTCCCGAATCAGAAGCAACCTTTTTTTCCATACCAGTCATCACTAAAGGCATTTCCGTTTTAACTAAGGGAACTGATTGCCTTTGCATATTAGTCCCCATTAAAGCTCTATTAGCATCATCATGTTCCAAAAAGGGGATTAAACTTGCTGAAATACTAACCATCTGATTAGGTGCCACATCAATAAAATCAACTTCCGAAGGAGGAACAGTGAGATAAATATCCCTGTACCTACAGGGAACTTCTTGCTGAGTAATTTTATTATTATTATCAATTTCTAAACCAATCTGAGCAATTTTGTATTGATCCTCCTCATCTGCAGTAAGATAAACAATTTCATCGGTTATTTTCCCATTTTCAACTTTTCTATAAGGTGTTTCAATAAAACCATAATCATTTATTCGAGCATAAATACTTAGTGAACCAATTAATCCAATATTTGGTCCTTCTGGTGTTTCTATAGGGCAAATTCGACCATAATGACTATAGTGAACATCCCGGACTTCAAATCCTGCTCTCTCTCTGGTTAATCCACCAGGACCAAGGGCAGATAATCTTCTTTTGTGAGTAATCTCAGAAAGCGGATTAGTCTGATCCATAAATTGGGAGAGTTGACTACTTCCGTAAAATTGTTTAATGGCAGCAACTAATGGTCGAATATTAATTAGCGCTTGAGGGGTTACTGCAGCAAGGTCTGGTTGAATAGTCATCCTTTCTTTTATTACTCTTTCCATCCTGACCAGGCCAATATAAAATTGATCTAGCAATAATTCCCCTATTGTCTTTACTCTTCTATTACCCAGATGGTCAATATCATCGATATATCCTATTCCATTATAAAGATTGATTAAGTATCTTAAAGCAGCTACCAAATCATCTTTGGTTAAAGCATTCCCCTTTTTGACAGTTACTATTGACTTGATTGAACTAATCTTGTTAATTAACTCTACATCTAAAATTTGTCCATTATGAGCGATTACTTTACCATCCTTATCAATAATATCTTCAGCCAGACATAAACCAATAATATTTTCATTAATAATACCTTCTTCAGGATCTATTAAATTGACTGAAGTTTGATCTTTTTCATTATATACTGCAATTATCTCATCATTATTATTATAAACATATACTTTATCAACGTTTGATTGATAAATTAATTCAGCTATTTTTTTATTAATGTGCACATCTTTCTTTACTAATTGTTTATTAGTAATTGGATCATAAACAGCCTGAGCTGTAGTTTTATCCAATATTCTATTTTGAATGTTTAACTTTTGATTTACTTTATATCTACCAACATCTGCTAGATCATACCTTTTAGGATCAAATAATAACCTATCTAGCAATTGCTTGGTATTCTTTTCTGTGGGAGGTTCACTTGGTCTTAGTCTTCTAAAAATTTCTATCAGAGCATCTCTTTTATTATTAGTATTATCTTTTACTAATGTATCTTTTATAATATCATTATAATCAAATAAATCAAGAATTTGCTCATTATTTTCATAACCCAGAGCTCTCAATAAAGTAGAGGCCGGGATTTTTCTCTTCTTATCAATTCTTACATAAATCATATTATTAACATCAAAGCCAAATTCCAGCCAGGAACCTCTATTAGGTATGATTCTAAAATTAAATAAAGTTTTATTTTCACTATATTCTTCAATACCATAGTAAATACCAGGGGAACGGATAAGTTGATTTACGACAACTCTCTCAGCACCATTAATAATAAAACTACCGCTTTCGGTCATCAGCGGTATTTCCCCCATAAAAACATCCTGTTCCTTGATTTCTCCTGTTTTTTTATTAAGGAGGCTAATTCTTACCTCCAATGGTGCAGAATAAGTACTACCTCTTTCCCAACATTCAAAGGGTGAGTATTTTGGCTCTTTTATAGAGTAACTAATATAATCTAAAACCAGATTTCCCGTAAAATCCTGTATAGGAAATACATCTTTAAAAACTTTATGCAAACCATAATCCTTACGCCTTTCTGGCGGAATATCTCTTTGAAGAAATTTTTGAAATGATTGTTTTTGAACATCAAGGAAATTAGGTGGATCTATATAATTTTTTATTCTGGAATAATCCAAAATATTTATTTTTTTATTCTGCACTGATAACACCAACCTTTTTGTAGTTTTATACAAATAAATAGCATAACATTAAAAATAAAAAAAGTCAAGAAGATACCTACTTGAAAATAGGTATCTTCTTTTAATTTTATTTTTAAGCATAAATTAGCGAATAATTAAGATAAATTATTTTTTTGGTTTTAGTTTACTTTATTTCTACAGTAGCACCTGCTGCTTCTAACTTCTCTTTTAACTCTTGTGCTTCTTTCTTTTCAACCTTTTCTTTTACTGCCTTCGGTGCACCTTCCACAAGGTCTTTAGATTCTTTTAAACCTAAACCAGTTGCTGCTCTGACTTCTTTAATCACTTGTATTTTATTCGGACCAATATCTTTCAATATAACATCAAACTCAGTTTTTTCCTCTTCTTTCTCAGCTGGAGCAGCTCCTGAAACAGTAGTAGCAGTCTGGGAAATTATGGGAGCAGCCGCACTAACTCCAAACTTATCTTCTAATGATTTTACCAAATCAGCCAATTCTAATACTGTTAATTTTTCTAATTTATCAATAATTTCTTGTACATTATTGGTGGTATTTTTCTCTTGAGCCATTTTTACCTCTTTATTTTCTATAATCTTTTCTTTTGATTTACTTTCCATCTTTGATTGTTTTTCTTCATTATTATTTTCTTTATTCATGCTCGGCTTTGCTTCTTTCTTCTCAGTCAAATTTTTCACCTCCTCTCCACTATCTAACCTCTATATTAATCGTTATACAATTTTATTTTTTTAGATTATTGTTCTGATTTATTCTTACGAATTTGCTCGAGAACGTTTATTAATCCAGTCAGGGGTGATTGTAAAACTAAAACAAATGAAATAATAGGACTACGCATGTTACCAAGTAATTTTGCCAATAATTCTTCCTTGTCTGGTAAGGAAGCAATTCTCTCTAGTTCTTCTCCTGAATAGATTCTTCCTTCTAGTAAAGCCATTTTCAATTTAAACTGATCTTTATTTTCTAAGGAATACTTATACAACAATTTCACTGGTAATAAGGAATCATTATAAGCAAAAGCTATGGCTGTAGATCCAGATAAGTTACTGGTTAATTTCCCCCAACCCACTTCTTTAGCAGCAATTCCAATTAAGGTATTTTTATAAATCTTAAATTTTATCTCATTTTGCCTCAAATGATTTCTAAGTTGTGTTATGCTCTTTACATCTAGTCCTTGATAATTTGAAAAAACTATACTCGAAGATTTTCTAATTTCTTCCATTAATTCTTGAATAATCAATTTTTTTGCTTCTTTAGATAATGGCAATTAATTTCCTCCTTTCTAATATGATTTTCTTTTTTTCTATATAATAAAAAAATCCAACCTTAGTCGCAAAAAATAAGGAAGGATTTTTAAATTAAATCCTCAGCAGGCTGGTATTAAACCAATTATACCTTCTTATTTTATTCCAACCTTAATCTATCTTTGTGGTACCTGCGATCTAAGGATTGACAATGTTTCTATTAATAATTTACTCAACTAAAAATATGCTCTTTACCTCTTTTCAATCTCACTTAAAACTTTATTAATATCCAGCTTTATTCCTGGACCCATGGTAGAAGAAATGGTAATACTTAAAATATAACGGCCTTTAGATGAAGATGGTTTTGCTTTTATGATAGCATCTATAAGAGCATAAAAATTGTCAATGAGTTGTGTATCAGTAAAATTAATTTTTCCAAGTATAGCATGAACAATTCCAAAGCGATCTGCCCTATATTCGACTTTACCTTTCTTTACTGATAATACCGCATTTTTAATATCCTGTGTTACTGAACCTAACTTAGGATTGGGCATTAAACCTCTAGGTCCTAATATTCTGCCTAATTTGCTAACTATTTTCATCATCTCAGGAGTGGCAATTATTGCTTCAAAATCTATCCACCCATTTAGTATTTTCTCTGCTAATTCATTTCCCCCTATATAATCCGCTCCGGCTTCCTTGGCTTCCTGTGCCTTTTCTCCTTCGGCAAAGACTAATACCCTGCTCTGCTTACCCGTACCGTGAGGTAACTCAACTGCTCCTCTAACCTGTTCTTCGGAACGACGAGTATTGATTCCTAAGCGAATAGCAACATCAACAGTCTCTGGAAAATTAACCCAACTTAACCTTTTTAATAATGTTATTGCCTCTTCAATGGTATAAAGTTTTGTTCTTTCGTATTTTTTTAAGCTTTCTAAATATTTTTTACTCCTGATCTTCACTACAATTTCCTCCTTGTGGTTGAAATGGATAAATCCTCCCACTTAATTACTAATCTTTAGTCTTCAATATCTCTATTCATAATATTCTATTCTATATCGATACCCATACTACGAGCGGTACCTTCAACTATCTTCATAGCACTTTCTATGTCGTTAGCATTAAGGTCAGACCTTTTTATCTCCGCAATCTCTCTAACTTTATCTTTAGTTATCTTAGCAACCTTATTCTTATTTGGTTCAGGTGAGCCTTTCTCTATTTTGGCTGCTTCCTTTAATAAAAAAGATACTGGTGGCTTTTTACAAATAAAATCAAATGTTCTATCTTGATAAACCGTTATAATAACCGGTATGATAGTACCAATATCCTGTTTAGTCCTTTCATTAAAGGCTTTACAAAATTCCATAATATTCAAACCATGCTGTCCTAGAGCGGGACCTACCGGTGGTGCAGGATTAGCTGCTCCTGCCGGTATCTGTAGTTTTATATTGGCCACTACTTTTTTTGCCATTTCATATTACCTCTTTTTGCTCCATTTTACAAATACCATTTATATTAAACTTACTTTTCCATTACTTATAAATTTTTTTTATTTATCTTTTTCCTGGAATTTTCTTAATCTCTTTTAAACGCTTATCAATCTCTTCAAATTTGGTTAAAAATTCAAAGCTATTATATCTTCAAAAAATAATTTTTACAATAAGAAGATTTATATAATCAATATTTTTCCACATCAGTGTATTCAAGTTCTACTGAAGTCTCTCGTCCAAAAATTGTCAAAAAAACCTTCAATTTGCCTCTTTGAGCATCAATTTCCTTTACTTTTCCGGTATACCCCGTAAAAGGACCGGTTATTATATTAACACTTGTTCCAATATCAATATCAATTTTTGGTTTCTTCTCTCCCTGACCCATCTGTTTTAAAATATTCTTTATTTCCTGCTCATCAAGAGCAACTGGTTTTCCTCCAGAACCAACAAATCTGGTAACTCCAGGGGTATTGCGCACTACATACCAAGAATCATTGTTCAACTTCATCTGCACTACAACATAACCTGGAAAAACTTTTTTCTGTACATATCTTTTTTTACCAGATTTTGTTTCCAATACTCTTTCCGTGGGAATTAATACTTGAAATATTTGATCTTCCATTCCCATAGATTTGACTCTTTGTTCCAGATTAGCCTTAACTTTATTTTCATATCCTGAATAGGTATGAACTACATACCATTTTTTATCTTCGTTAGATCTTATTATACTCTATCACTCTCCCAATAGGGTTTTCTCAGATTTTAAATTAAATCAGTTAATACTTTTAATAAAAACTATCTTATTTCAGAATGAGAGTAACAATACGAGAAAAGAAAAGGTCAATAAATCCTAAATAGATCGCCACCAAAACAACCATAACCATTACTACTATAGTGCTGCTAACTAATTGCTTTCTATTTGGCCAGGTAACTTTTTTCAACTCCATTCTTGCTTCTTTAATGAAACTGACTATTTTTTGAAAAAATTGACTAATTTTCATTTTTCACCTTTTCAGCATCATTATTTATTTCTTAAAAATCTGGCAGGCCCGGCAGGATTTGAACCTGCAACCCCCGGATTTGGAGTCCGGTGCTCTCCCGTTAGAGCTACGGACCTGTTTATTATTTAATTATTTTATAAAAATAAAAGACTATTTAGTCTCTTTATGTAAGGTATGCTTCTTACAAAATTTACAGTATTTTTTTAAGGATATTTTTCCTGAGGTATTTTTCTTATTCTTATAACTGTAATAATTACGATTATTACAATCAGAACAAGCTAATACTATTCTCTCTCTCATTATTTATCCCTCACTATCAGAGAAAATTTACGAAACTTAATCTAACACATTTTAGCATACCTGTCAAGCTATCATTTTCCTATTATTATTTAATTAATTAGATCTCAAGTTTTCCTAATTTTGTTTTATAAATATTCTAATTTAATATATCTATTGGGAAAAATAATTATTATCTTTCTGCACTGTTCCCTGATAGTATATTTACAATAATTAAGACTGGGTTTCACCCAGTCTTAATTATTGTTTAAACTAATTTTATATTGCTAAGCTTCCTTAATTTTATTTAAACTAATATATTTCAATATTATTCAATAATCTCAGTAACTACACCTGCGGCAATAGTTCTACCGCCTTCTCGAATAGCAAAACGAACACCCTTTTCCATAGCAATGGGGGTAATCAATTCACAAGTTACCGTCAGATTATCACCA
>Ga0067045_1004730_pt1 | contig 11170 bp, 12 predicted proteins | sample TerdegcTABiofilm_FD_59184 | JGI IMG/M metagenome (GOLD analysis project Ga0067045, IMG submission 59184) | Combined Assembly of (Gp0054472, Gp0054536) Wastewater bioreactor microbial communities from Singapore -Terephthalate degrading...
TGATAATTTGCATCAAGATCAATAGACTGGCCAAAGGGCAGTTCAATTGACATCCAATCGGGGTGATCTGTGGTAACTCCCAGATCAACCAAATCAGGATTCAGATTTCCATCCGGCTGAAAAACCTCTGACCAGGGATCAGTGCCCTGAGCATAAACAGCAGATGGTATGAGCAAGGTCAAGACGACAATGATCATGAAAAATCTTTTCACTACTTCTTTCCTTCTTCTACAGTTGTGGTGGGAGTTTTTTTCCGAGCGAGAATGGCATTGATTTCTTCTTCCATCAGGAAACGATCAAACTTCCAACCACTTTCTGTTTTCGCGAGAACAACATATGCTGTATCCTGGGTTTTATTGCTACCCGGTAAGGGAGAAGATAACGTGATGGTCATCTGCCAGACTTGCTCGGAACCATTGTCTGCTACTTTTTCTGCTGCCTGAGAGGCAGCTGTGACCACAGATTTGGCATCCACGTATTTTTCCCACATANGGTCTGCGCCGGCCGAAAACAGCTCGCATCCAGCGGGAGTGCTTACCTCGCAGATACGCTCAAGCCAGGCTTCTTTTCCTTCCTGATAGTTCACCTGGAAGACTTTCTCGATGACATTGACCGCTGCAGTAGACACCAGACTGTCTTCGTTGGTTGATGCTGCTAAACTCTGCTCCGTACGAAGTGGCCAGTTTTCGATCACCAGGATACCTACAGCAATGACAACTGCCAGGATGACGGCAATGATCAGATTACGTTTTGAGACTGGAATTTCTTTCAATTTTTTCTCCTTTTCCGGTTAACGGGTTTGAAAGTTAGTTAAAACAAAAGCGACCATTCAGATCTCAACACCTATTTACACGCACTTAAGGTGCGTAGACAGGGAAGAAGCTGATGGTCGCTCCAAGGATTCTTTGGAACAGCTGATTATTATCAGCGACCGAACAGTTATTTGATTGTGACTCTAATCATAGCAAGAAGAAACCCCTTATCCTAGGGGGACATATTTGACGAAATTAGGAAAAAAGTGGAATTTAACTTGACAAAGTAATACTAGAGTATTACATTATGAATAATCTAACCGATAAGGAATTCGAGCATGCCGAAAACAAATTCTGCGAGTAAACCAGTACGATCTTTTCGAATAAGCCCAGAAGGCGTGAGTCAATTAAGAGCGATGGCAACCGTTATGGGACGGAGTGAAAGCGATGTGATTGAGGTTGCACTAGATCGAATGTATCGCGAGGAGATTCGTTATAACCGGGTCCTACGAGAAGGTGCCCGACCTGAAGATCAGTATCAGACAGATAAAGAGAATGAAGGAGAAAATGAAATTCATCGGAATGTTTCTTAAGTTGATTGGGAGTGTCATCAAGACTGCGGTTATCCTGGTGATTTGCTCCAGCATCTTGTTTATTGCCTACAAGGGCAACCAGCCCATGCAGGTTCCCCAGGCTCCAAAGGGGATGACTTATTTCGATTTTATTGCTGACCGGATTGATGCTGCAAAAACAGTTGAGCCTTCCCGGTGCGGGTGGGGCATGATGTTATCTCTAGCTGCTCTGGGTCCAATTTATTCATTTGTTTATACCGAAGTTGGCATCCACCCGGATGGAGCTCTTGCGCGAGGCACCGCCCCAGATCCAGATATCCCTAAGGATGTCGCAAATGCTAAGTGGTATGAAGTGCCTGGCATTTGGTGGAATACGGTTGAAAGATTATCCTGGACAATGGTGGGTAAACAGGCAGCCTACGGATGTAAGTTTAGAGAAGTAGATGCGCCAGCGTAACGGTGATAACTGATACTTATTTGAATCACCGTCATTAATACTCTGCCCCTGATAACCTTCTCGTGGATAATATCAAGGGCATTCGTATTTTATTGGATATCGAACCTTACATTCAAAACAACTTATTTGCGGGAATCACAATCGCTTCGTGCGCAGTAACTGAGCATTGATAGCCACGATAACTATGCTCAGCGACATTAAAATGGCACCAACAGCCGGAGAGAGCAAGATGCCCCACGGTGCTAGCACTCCAGCTGCCAGAGGAATAGCGACGATGTTGTACCCCGCCGCCCAGATTAGGTTCTGGCGCATTTTGCGATAGCTAGCCCGACTCAGTGCGATTATCTTGACCACATCCAATGGGTTCGATCTCACCAGAATGATGCCAGCGCTCTCCACGGCCACATCCGTTCCACTGCCAATGGCAATACCCACATCTGCGCGAGTTAACGCCGGGGCATCATTCACGCCATCTCCGACCATCGCCACGCGCCGTCCCTGCCTCTGCAATTCGATAACCTTCTGATCCTTGTTTTCCGGCAGCACCTCGGCAAAGTAAGTATCGATCCCCAATTCGCCAGCCACTGCTTTTGCGACTGCCTGGCTGTCGCCGGTCAGCATAGCCACTTGCACACCCATCTCATGCAGCCGTTGGATGGCTTCATGACTCTCCGGGCGGATCACATCTGCCAGAGCAAGCGATGCCAGTGGCTTGCCATCCTGCACAAGGTGCACCACGCTTTGACCTTTCGCGCTGGCTGCCTGATCAAAGTTTGACAGGGATTCAGGTAAAGTGACATTCAGCATTTGCAGCAAACGAGGTCCGCCGACGTAGACATCATGTTCATTCATTTTAACGTGGACCCCACGTCCTTTGATGGCTTCAAAGTCCTGCACTATGGGTAGGTCCACGTCTTTCTGCTGGGTAGAGCGACGGATGCCCTGGGCGATAGGGTGCTCAGAATCACCTTCCACAGCGGCGGTCAACGCCAGAGCATCCTCTGGTTTGATCCCATCAATAGTTTCGATGCCAACGACCCCAAACCGACCTTCTGTTAATGTCCCGGTTTTGTCAAAGATGATGGTATTGATCTCGCGTGCTGCTTCAAGTGCCAGTCGGTCGCGCACCAAAATACCATTGTTGGCTCCCATTGCTGTGGTGATCGAGACCACCAGAGGGATGGCAAGACCCAAAGCATGCGGGCAGGCGATCACCAGCACAGTGGCCACGCGCTCGATCACTTTAACGTTAAACCCAACCCCTATCGTCCAGGCAATGGCTGTGATCACAGCAGTACCTAAAGCGATGTAGAACAACCAACCGGCAGCGCGGTCAGCAAGTAGTTGCGTACGGCTTTTTGACATCTGCGCTTGCTGCACCAGGCGCATGATACCAGCCAGCGCAGTTTGGTCACCAGTAGCCGTCACCCGTACACGCAGGCTGCCATCCCCATTAATTGAACCCCCCACAACTTTTTCACCTGGATGCTTATGAACCGGCTTTGACTCGCCGGTGATCATGGATTCATTTACTGCCGACTCACCGTCCTCCACTATGCCATCCGCCGGAATACTGGATCCAGGCCGGACAAGCAGAAGATCTCTGGACTTCAGTTCAGACAAAGCCACTTTCGCTGTCTGACCATTCGCATCAATGCGTTCAGCAGTGTCAGGCATTAATTTGGCGAGAGCATTTAATGCACCAGAGGCTTGGCGGATGGAACGCATCTCGATCCAATGTCCTAGGAGCATGATGTCAATTAATGTCGCCAGTTCCCAGAAGAAATCCATTTGGTTCACCAGGAATAGAGAGGCCACACTATAAACAAATGCGACGATGATGGCCAGGGAAATCAAAGTCATCATGCCCGGTTGACGGTTGCGTAATTCAGGGATTGCCATTTTGATAAAAGGCAGACCACCATAAATAAAGATGATCACTGCAAGGACGGGCGTGATCCAGCGCGAGCCAGGAAAAACTGGCATTGAAAATCCCAACAGAGCTTGGAAACCCTGGCTAAAAAGCAGCACCGGCAGGGAGAGAATCAGCGATACCCAAAACTTGCGTCGGAACATCTGCTCGTGCCCGGAGTGATCCACGTGTGCGCCGTGATCTTCATGTCCGCCATGGCCCATGGACATACTATGTTCAGCATGTCCTCCCGTATCCATCTCATTCATATTCTTACCATGATCAGTATGAGTATCATGAGTTGCCGATATCTTACTGTGATCGTGTTCCATTCCCACCATATCATGCATTTGATGCACGTGCTCCATGCTTGAGTGATGCATTGAGGAATGATCCATATTCTGCGTTTTCTCATCATTTTTTTTACGTTCTTCAGTCATCCTTCACCTCATGTAACAACAAATAGTAATGTCAATTACGCTTTTCTCAGCTAATAAAAACCGCCGACACATTCATCTTGGCTGGATGACGGCGTCGGCGAGGATATATTTATTCTAACCGGTTTTCTCTGATGATCAATTTACCAAATCACGATCGATGGGTGGGGAAAGGGAGTAAATCTTGTACCTTGGTTTTGCCCCCCTGAATTTGGATCATCAGTTAAGTTGAAGTGCTGTCGTCAGGCAGGTATTGCTTCCAGCATATGTTGAGATTTGCGTCTGTGCGACCTTCCCATCAAAACTGACCCTGACAGTACCATCGATATTTCGGGGCAGCCACACTCCCACAAAGCCGTTCGCCATGGTGGTCAAATCGGAATTGACGATCTCCTTTCCTTCTTTATCGGTAATGACCGCATGAATTTCCTGGTTGACAAGCTCACCCTGGCAAGTAGTCAGGCTGTGGGTCCCGCAAGGATGCGTTTGTGAGATATAAGGTGCAAAGGAGAGGTAAAACTTATCCTTGGGCAGCGTCACCCTGACCTCTCCTGAATCATCTGAGAGGATAAGATAATCACTTGTGATGCTGGCTCGAAGCCCAGAAGGATCTGATGTAGTGTTGTCAAGCTTTTGCACTATTTCCTCAACGGAAAGTCCGCTCAACCCGTATTTTTCAAGTAACGCTGTATCTGATTGGCTTATGGGTTCCTTTACCAGAAAGACACTGACTGCAATCACTACGACTGCGATAATTACTGTAATTATCAAGCCTTGAGATTTTTTCATCGAAATGGTTTCCTTTACCAAAAAAATTAGTGGGTCTCTGATCGAAATGGGAGAGCAAAGCCAGACAAAGTACCTTGCGCTACCGAATTCGTATCTTTTAATGAATATCTTTTATCATTGTCTGGTATTGTTCCTGAGTGATCTCGCCTCTTGCATACCTTTCGTCCAGGATCTTTTTTGCGCTATTTGCGTTGTCTTCTGAACGCGAGCCATTTGAGTTGAATAATCCTTTTACCAGCAAGACTGCCAGAACAATGATAATGACCCAAAAGACCAGCATGCCACCCATCATTCCAAATCCCATCATCTTTCACCTACCTTGTTCCCAGGTCTGTCAATAATTTTTGAAATTCTTCGCGGGTAATCTCACCCTTCGCGTACCTTTCCTTGGCAATTTCGACCGCGGCTAGTCCAGTATTATTAAGCATTCGTGTTGAATTGTTATTGCTCAACCGCTTCACGATCCAGATTACCAGGAACACTACGCCGATGATCAATACAACCGAAACAATTAGGTTGATGACCATGCCAATCCAACCAAGACCACCGTACCAATAACCCATCATATTATTTCATCCTTTCGTTTAGCTCATCAAGAGCTTTCTTTTTTGCTTACTGACTTATCTTAAACTAGGAGGATGAAGCATTATTAAAGGGTTTGTAAAGTTTCGTTAAAGAAAACCAGGAAGTAACCCCTGTTAATTGGGAAGGGGGATCAGGAAAGAAAAAGTACTGCCTTTTCCTTCTCCATCACTCTCTGCCCAAATTTTCCCCTGGTGAGCCTGCACGAGTGCCTTGGCGATGGTCAGACCAATACCGCTGCCACCGCTCGCCCTTGTACGCGATTTGTCCGTGCGGTAAAAACGGTTGAAAACATATTGAAGTTGCTCTGCGGAGATTCCTATTCCGCTATCTTTCACAGTGAAGAGTATCTGTGACTTTTGTCGACGAACATTCACTAACACCTTCCCTCCACTAGCCGTATATTGCAACGCATTTCCCACAAGGTTCGTCAATACCTGGATGATACGATCTTTGTCCAACAAAAGGTCAGGCAAATCGGGTTCCACATCTATCACAAGCTGGATGTTCTTATCTTCGAATTGCCGGCCAAGAGTACTCTGTATTCTCTCAATCAGGCTGACAGGTGATACTGGAGTGAGATGCAATTGAAACGCGCCGGCTTCTACCCGGCTCAACTCCTGTAAATCACTCACCAGACGCTGCAAACGGTCAATTTCAGAGTGTATCTGATGGTAGGTCTCGGGGTCGGCAGGTAAAACGCCATCCATTAATCCCTCCAGATATCCTTTAACAGCGGTAAGGGGTGTCCGCAATTCGTGGGTAACATCTCCAATCAGTTCTCGACGCATAGTTTCTGTCTTATCTAGTTTTTTCGCCATCTGGTTAAAACTGAGTACCAGTTGACCTAGCTCATCTATCTGATCCGCTCGCTGACCTCCTGGGAGAGCCAATCTTTCTTTGTACTCACCTTCTGCGATGCGGTGACTGAGGCTCATCATTCGTAGCATGGGGGTGACAACCTGGCGGCTGATAAAAAAACTTGCCAGGATTGCTGCAATTAACGCCGCAAGTGCTGCATAAGTAACTGCTTCATATACTGCCATCGTGTATTGTGAAAATAATTCGGATTGCATTTGCTGATTATTGCCCATCGTGTTTGCGTTAGTCATGATCGCGTTCATACTGGCCATGTGTCGTTCAAAGGCCGCAGGGACGGATATGCTTGCTGCGGTTATTAAAATCATTGCACCGACTAGCACGACGAGAACATATGAAAGGAAAACCTTCCAGACGAGATGCGTGCGCAAAAACTTCATCATAGCATCACCTACTTATCCTCAAATCGGTAACCGACCCCGCGGATCGTTTCGATCATGGATTCATTCCCTAGTTTTTGACGAATATGCCCGATATGGACGTCCACCACCCGGGTATCACCAAAATAATCGTATCCCCATATCTTTTCCAGCAGTTGTTCTCTGCTGAGCACCATGCTCTGATGCTGGGCAAGTGCTAATAACAAATCAAATTCAACAGAAGTCAGGTCGATTAAATTCTCACCAACCCAGACGCGTCTTGCGGCAACATCGATGCGAAGATGCGCAAAATTGAGAATAACAATTTCTCCGGTATTCCCAGTTGGGTTCTGCAAGCGCCGGAGAGCAGCCTTGATGCGGGCAACCAGTTCGCGCGGGCTGAAAGGTTTGGTAAGATAGTCATCCGCGCCGACGGAAAGCCCCACGATCTTATCTGTTTCCTCAGACCGGGCAGTAAGCATGATCACGTAAACATTCGACTCCCGCCTTAGGTTGGCAAGCAGCTCAATTCCGTCCATGCCAGGTAGCATGACGTCCAGTACAACGATATCCGGTTTGAAGGAGCGGGCAGCAGCCAACCCTGCTGGTCCGTCATAAGCTGATTGAAATTCATATCCTTCAGTCTTTAAATAGGCGCTCAGAACGGTATGAATCGAAGGTTCATCATCAATAATGAGTATTTTGGAAGCAGGCATCACAATTTCCTCGCAGTAAAATTATTTATGTATTCATTTTACATATAAACAGGGATCGGCAGAACTGCCAATCCCTGATAAGGAGGAGTGTGGATCAGATCATTCCCACATTTCAATAAAGGTTCCGTGCCAGGTGTGAAGGAGAATCTGTCCACTATAGCCATTGACGCTTAGCATTCCGACTGGTTGGTTGTCTTTCATAATATCGATGGTGTAGTAGCCATAGAAGGGATCTGCCTCCGTTGCAGTCGTGTAATCGGGATATTGCTTGTCTAGATATTGCTCTGCGAGTTGCAGTGCTTGTTCAGTGGTCACTGTCATCTCTGAAGAGATAGAAGAGGAGTTGGCAAAGTAACCTTCCATCATACCCGCGCCACCCATCATTCCATATCCGCTCATGTGTCCATATTTTTGATTCCACATCATATTCGGACCATATTCGGGATAAACTGACAGGGTGGTGGGGTCGACTAGCAACTCCATGGCACCGATACCGGTACTTTTCTCGACGATGCGGGCATAGGCGTTATTGTTAAAGATCATGATCTCTTTGAGTTCAAGATCGGGATTGTTCAGGTTCTTTAAGTAACCCTCAACAGATTGTTTTGCCTGGTCGATAGTCAGGGGTGTTAACGTAGCAGTGTTGTTATTTTCGAGTGAGGCAGCCGAATAATAACCACCCATCATGTTGTAGCCGCCCATCATTGAGTAGCCCGGATTATTGATCGCCTGTCCATTGAAACCATTCACAGCGTAATTATTTGCGAAAACATTGGTATGTCCAAGAAAGAGTCCTGTTCCAAAGATCAAACCTGCTATGACAACACCACCAATTATCGTTAATGTTATGCCTAAAGTTTTATTCATAATACTTTCTCCTATTCAATTACCATTCTCAATTACTGCTATAGTGTATCGAAAATAGGTAAAGGTTCTTTGAAGCATACATAAAGTTTTTGTAAAGATTTGGAGGATTTTTTGTTTTTCCTCTTTTACTAAGCCTTCACTCTGTAAAATTGTTTCTATTCTTGATTTTTCTATTTGGGTTTCATCCAATTGACATTATGTGGATGACCACTTATTAAGGTAAGAGTTGCATGTGTTTGAGCAATAGACTAATATTTGTGCTCATTATGGCCATTTATTTCGGCGGGAGTATCCCATTAGGCCAATCATAGCGAATTCCTTCAAATGGGATCCTACCCAAGACAACCAACTCTTTGCGCTGTTTCTTGTAATGCAACGAATATCAGATCGCAACCTATGGCTTACTTCTATTCAGAATATTTCTGATGCTGAGAAAACCAGGCCATTTTTTGATTTAGGGGATTATGGATTCCCTACAGATTGGCGTTCCTATTTGGTCTAAATTTCCATTCAGCACACTCTTCCCCCTTAAGACTCTAGAGGAACGATGCAGATAGAACGGAGCGCACACCGTTCTATTTTTCATTTCCTCTCCGTTGAGAAATCCAGATGCTTCCATCCTTTCCAGCACGCTTCCCATTTCGTAATCCGTGGAGATTCGTCAGAAAAGAGTTGTAACTTAACCCACTTAAAGCAAGATTGATTTCTCCCTGAATGGCTCTCTGGCAATTCAAGTTGTCGCAAAATACATACAGGTTTCCATTTGAAGCTTCGTAAAACTTCATCCATTTCGTTTTTCGGGATATTTGATCCTTACTCACATCCCGTTCTACTTCAACGAATATTACCTCGCCTGTTTTTGGATCCACAGCAATAATATCTGGGATATAAGTTTCACCATTGGATAAACTAATTGCTTGTGCCCGTCCTTGAATTCTGTAACCTTCATCTACCAGGATTTCCCCGGCCTGAATATTCAGGATGGTATGTTCCGGTGAAGAATGGTGTCTTATTAGGATATCAAATTCATTTTCCTTGGGAATTTTGCCAGTTAATACCTGGTATGCAGCTTGACCATCGCGAGTCAAATGCAGCACAGCAGGCTGATGTCCACCAGAACTGGATCCTTGCTCAACAACACCATTTATCTGTTCAACCAAGATTGGAAATTCATTTCCTTCCGGTGACATTAACCAATTCAAGGCTTCATCCAGGTTTTTGTTTGCGGCTGATAAGGAAAGGCGTTTTGCCATTTGCTTTATGATGGATGGTCGTAAAGCAATCCCCATTTCACCCATCAAAAAAATTGCCGCTGATGTTTTTTCATAGTTCTTGGTGGACTGCCAGGTTTTTACCCAATCCGGAACAGGCGTAAGGTCCCTCGATTTTTCAGTACCCGATTTTGGGGATTGAATGTCCTGGGCAACCTCATCTTTCTGAATCTGTCGAAGGGCAGCTAAGTGGGCTTCCAGTGCTGCCTTCTCTGCCTGTATGTTCTTTTTCGATTCCTGTGTGGCAATGAGCTCACGTTCCAGATCAGAATATTTCTGGTTGAGTTCTTTCAATCGCTGTTTTAAATCATTTATTGCCTCGGGCTCAATTTTCTTCGATGCTGGCCCTTGCAAAGTTCGCAGCCGAACATGAATCAGATATGCCAGGTCATCATCGCTAAATGATTCCAATGGTCGGGTCGCTTTTTCGCAGGATTCGTCGTAATCCTGATCCAGGAGCCTTAAAAGTGCGACAAGATGTTTATGGGTATTTTCCCATAATTTCTGGGCATTGGCTTGCATTTTTTGCTCGTGCTCCACGCTTTGCCCGATGATTTCTCTGGAGATTCGAGTAGACTGATTGCGTTGGAATTCTTCTAACGTGAGATCAACCACTTGTTTTTCTCCAATTCCGATTTCATCTGGCGAGAATCTTCAAGTAATTGGATAGCTTGGTCCTGATTTTCTTGCTCTGGCGCGCTGACCCACTGTAGAGCGCTGCGAGCAGCTTCAAGATATCTCAGCGTTGTCGAGAGCATTTGCTCATGCATCCCCATCCCAATTGGGGGTACTCGGGTCCGATCAACCTGTTGAGCGAGTTCAACAGCGTGCTGGAGGGTCTGTTGGGCGGATCTGGACTGTGAAAAGAGATCACCTTGTTGGTCAGCAGCAATAATATGAGCGATCTCGCCATCCAAAATGATCAACTCAGATATCCATGATTGTGCTGCCTTTCTGTAATCTTCCACTGCTTTGACCTCCGGCAAGAGAAGTACCGGTTTCCCCTGGTCATCCAATGGGGAGACGAACGCACCAATAATCGTAAAGATCACCGCAAGACCGAATAGTATCCAACCAAGCTTTTGTAGTTTTTCTTCAGAGATCTGGATTTCCGGTTCAGTAGGATTATTCACTGTCATGACCTAATTCTCCAACTTCAAGGATCTGTGTGATGATTTCCAGATCGGTTACGGAATTTCGTTTTCCACGCTGTTTTAAATCTGCGATCACTTGTTTTCCGCGTTCATAATCAATATTGCGGATAAATTCAACTCGTTCGGCAACGACTTCAAAAACAGGAGTCGTCGTGTTTGGCCGGTAGCGTAGTTGAATATGCCCTTCAACACCGATCCGGCTGCCTTTCTGGACATGCCCGTACACCAATTCAGCCAGGGTGCCATAGACCAGCACTCGTAATCCCTTCACCGGTTTTGATTCAGGGCTGCCATCGATCATCAGGTACAGGCGAACATAAGGGATAGGGTCCTGATTCTGGGGGCGCAGATAATCAAAATAAATATCCCCGGTGATGTCGCCACGTTGCCACGTAAGATTTCCTTGCGCCATAATTTGTTGTC
>Ga0067045_1031933_pt1 | contig 11167 bp, 6 predicted proteins | sample TerdegcTABiofilm_FD_59184 | JGI IMG/M metagenome (GOLD analysis project Ga0067045, IMG submission 59184) | Combined Assembly of (Gp0054472, Gp0054536) Wastewater bioreactor microbial communities from Singapore -Terephthalate degrading...
GCCTTGATTCTCGAACCAGACCGGGCCGCCGAACTTGCCGGTCGTGATGACATCCAGCCGCCCGTCGCCGTTCATGTCTTCGACCTCGATGCTCATGCCGGCTCCCACGCCCTGGTTGTACGAGAGCGCGTGCTTGGTCCAGACCGGGTTCGGCCCTCGCTTCAGGCTGTAGTAGTAGATGCCCAGCGGCTCGAAGGCCCCGGGATCGCCGCCGTTGTGGGCCATGAAGCGTTTCCCGGTCAGGAGTTCCGGGACGCCGTCGCCGTCGAGGTCGGCCAGCGTGATCGAATGGGCCTGCGTCCAGGTGTCGTCGATCGTGTGCTGCTTCCAGGTCGTTTCCGAGCCCTTTCGGACCTGCTCGTACCAGAAGATCCCGTAGTGGTGGGCGGAGCTGGCGAGGATGTCGTTCAGCCCGTCCTTGTTCACGTCGTAGGTCCAGATCTGGGCGGTGTGGTCGATCTTGCCGTCCTTGCCGCCCAGCGACACCGGGTGTTCGATCCACTTGCCCTTGCGGAGGTCGGCCGGGGCCTCGTACCACGCGCCGGGGCGGAGGATGTCGGGCCGGCCGTCGCCGTTCACGTCGCCGATGCCTCCGCCGAAGGTGAATGGCTTCTCCGAGACGACATGGACGAGCATCCCCTGCTTTCCGTCCGGGAGTTTTCCCACCTCGTACCAGACGGTGCGCGTGACCGCCGGCAGGATGGCCGTGCGTTTCCCCTTGCCTTCGATGTCCCAGAGGTCGGCGGTCTCGAAGTTGCCGTTGACCTCGATCACGTGTTCCTCCCAGAGACCCTCCTTCTTGCCCGGGTTGCGGAACCAGGTCGCGTTCTTGGCGAACCAGTCGCACGACACGACGTCGAGCAGGCCGTCGCCGTCCACGTCGACGGCGATGTTGGCGAAGTCGGAGTAGTAGCCCTTCCCCTTGTCGTCGACCTTGCCCTTCAGTTCGCGGATCTTCACGGGCTTCCAGTCGGGCGCGAGATAGAGATAGGGGCCGGCGGCGATGTCGAGTTTCCCGTCCTTGTTGAAGTCGCCCACGCAGCACGCTTCGCTGCGGAACGTCCCCACGCGGTGCATGACGAACTTGATCTCCTGGCCGGAGGAAGGCTTCGCGGCGGGCTCGGCCCCGCCGACCGCGGCCGGCACGAGCATCGCGGCCAGGACGAGGAGGCTGCGGGTGGTTCGGTACATCTTCGGTGCTCCTTGTTTGATGCGATCTCTCCCAATGGAATCGTCGACTCCACGAGCTTAGCCGGCGCCGCGGCCCGCCGCAAGCAGGAGCGCAGGCTTCCAGCCTGTCGCGCCCTTTCAGGGCGTGCCACCCGAATTGAACGACTTGTGGTGACGCGGCGTCTAAGGGCTCTTGCGTGCGACCCAAACGTCCTGGATCATCTGGTAGGCGGCCGGGCTCGGAAGATGGGCCAGGACCGACGCCCCGCGGAGAAGCTCGCGCCGGACGTAGTCGGGCGGGTGGTAGGCGACGAAGCACTTGCTCCCCTCGGCCACCCCGCCGCGGACGACGAGTTCGCCGCTGCGGTACTGACGCTGCTCGCCGGGCAAGAGCCGGTCGAGGCATGCATCGCCGTGCGTCGTGAAGATCACGAGGCCCGAGTTCCGCACCACGCGGAACCCCTCCGCGATCCACTGCCGGTGGCCCTCGGCCGACAAGTGCGTGAAGACCGAAAGGGCGTAGAGGGCGTCGAGCGAGCCGCTCTCCAGCGGCAGCGGAGGCCCCGGGCCGTTGCCGCGGAAGTCGATGCCCGGGAGGTGCTCGCGGCACCAGGCGACCGATCGGGAATTGTAGTCGGTTCCGAAGAGTTCGACGGTCCGGCCTGCCAGGCCGCTTCGGAGGTGCCGGATCACGCGGCCCGGCCCACAGCCCCATTCGCAAATCTTCAGGGGGCCGGCGGGCAGATACTTCTCAATCAGTTCGGCGATCGGCCGGGCGTGCAGGGCACCGGAGTCGTGGTACACCTGCCAGTTCGTGTGGTTGTAGGCGTCGAAGGCGAGCGCCGGCGGCGGGACGGGGAAGTCGGGATGCTCGGCCACGAAACGCCGATTCGCCCGGCGAGTCCTGAGGACTTCGGCGAGCAGCATCGCCCGATCCGCCACGGCGAGCAAACGGGTCCTGCGCAGGAGTCCGGCGATTCGCTTCCGAACGGGGATCATGGACGGCGTTGACAGAGACACGGAGACACGGAGACACGGAGACACGGAGACACGGAGACACGGAGACACGGAGACACGGAGACAACGTATCCCGGGCAGCCGGACGGTACAAGGGCGGTCGTTCCGTTCTTCCCGGCCACGGAGGGGCTACTGGCCTCCGGACCACTCGCCCGGTATATTCTCTCCCCGAGGAGAATGAGAAACCGTCGAACCCTGAGGAGGGTGCCCATGCCCGCTTTCCCTGGCATCGCCAAGATCCGTTACGAAGGTCCCCAGTCCAAGAACCCCCTCGCCTTCAGGCACTACAACCCCGACGAATTGGTTGAGGGGAAGGCGATGAAGGACCATCTGCGGTTCAGCGTGGCCTACTGGCACACGATGCGGGGCACGGGGAGCGATCCGTTCGGCCCGGGCACGATGATCCGCCCCTGGGAGAGCGGCGACGATTCGCTGGACAACGCCCTCCAGCGCGTCCGGGTGGCCTTCGAGTTCATCGAGAAGCTCGGCACGCCGTTCTTCTGTTTCCACGACCGCGACGTCGCCCCTGAAGGCAAGACCCTTGCCGAAACCAACAAGAACCTCGACGCCGTGGTGAAGGTCCTCAAGGAGGAGATGCAGCGGACGGGCGTGAAGCTGCTTTGGGGCACGGCGAACCTCTTCAGCAATCCCCGCTACGTCCACGGCGCCGCCACGAGTTGCAGTGCCGACGCCTTCGCCTACGCCTCGGCCCAAGTGAAAAAAGCCCTGGAAGTGACCAAGGAACTGGGTGGGGCGGGCTATGTGTTCTGGGGCGGACGCGAGGGCTATCAAACCCTCTGGAACACCGACATGAAGCGCGAGCTGGACCACCTGGCCCGCTTCATGCACCTGGCCGTCGATTACGCCAAGAAGATCGGTTTCACGGGCCAGTTCTACTTCGAGCCCAAGCCCAAGGAGCCGACCAAGCACCAGTACGACTTCGACGCCGCGGCCTGCATCAACTTCCTCCGCGCCTACGGCCTGGGCGACTCGGTGAAGCTCAACATCGAGACGAACCACGCCACGCTGGCCGGACACACCGTCGAGCACGAGTTGGAATACGCCGGCCACCAGGGCTTCCTGGGATCGGTCGATGCGAACACCGGCGACCTGCTTCTCGGCTGGGACACCGACCAGTTCCCCACCGACGTCTATTCGACGACGAAGATCATGCTGGCTTTCCTCAAGTACGGCGGGTTCACGACCGGCGGGGTGAATTTCGACGCCAAGGTCCGCCGCGAGAGCTTCGAGCCGGTGGATCTGTTCTACGCCCACGTCGGCGGCATGGACACCTTTGCCAAGGGCCTGAAGATCGCCGCCGCGATCCGCGCCGACGGGGAACTCGCCCGGATGGTCAAGGACCGCTACGCCTCCTGGGACTCGGGCGTCGGCGCCGAGATCGAGGCCGGTAAGCACGACTTCGCGTCGCTTGAAAAGTACATGCTGGCTAAGGGCGAGGCCGCACCGAACCAGAGCGGCCGGCAGGAGCTTTTTGAGAACGTGGTCAATCGGTACGTGTTTTGACCGAGGCCCGTCCCTCCGCGGGCAAGGTGCGATGCTGAAGCCCAAGCCGCCGTGGGAAGCGGTATTCCTGGCCGCGATCGTCGCGGCGATCTACGTTGCGCGGCTCGATGCGGTCCCCTTTCGCGGGGAAGAGACGCGTTGGGCCCGCGTGGCGTGGGAAATGCGGGAAACGGGCGACTACGTCGTGCCGCGTCAGCAAGGCGAAGTCTTCCCGGACCGCCCGCCGCTGAATAGCTGGTGCATGCTGCTGGCCGCCGCCGTCGTCGGGGACCTCGATCGCACGGCGGCCCGGCTGCCCGCCGCACTGGCCACGCTGCTGACGTCGCTGCTGCTCTACGCCTATTGCCGGCAGTTCCTGACCCGCTGGGGCGCGCTGGCCGCCGGGCTGGTCTATGCCACCTTCCCGCAGGTCCTTCAGCTTGGGCGGTTCGCGGAGAGCGATGCCTTGTTCGCCCTGCTAGTGACGGCGTCGCTGCTGGTCTGGCACACCGGCTACACGCGGGCCTGGCCACGCGGCGGGATGTGGGTGGCGGGCTACGCGCTGGCCGCCCTGGCGGGCCTGGCGAAAGGGCCCCAGGGGCCGGTCTACTTCGTGGCCACCGCGACGCTCTATCTCGCCTTGAGACGCGATTGGCGATGCCTCTTCAGTGTGTCGCACCTGGTGGGCCTGGTCGCGTTCGCCGTGGTGCTGGGCGCCTGGCAGGTGCCGTTTAGCCTGAGGGCGGGAAGCGAGGCCACCAGGGCCGTCTGGAGCGAAGAGGGGACGCTCGGGCATCGCGTGACGGGGATGTTCGGGCCGGCGTGGTGGCGTCACCTCGCGAGTTACCCCGTGGAGGTCCTCGTCTATCTCTTGCCGTGGTCGGCCTTCCTGTTCTGGTACTTCCGGCCCGGCTCGCGGCGGTCGCTTGCAGCGATCTGGCCGCAGGTCGGGTTCCTGCTCGTGTGTTCGGCTGTGGCGTTTCCTTCGTGCTGGCTGGTCACGGATGCGAGGCCAAGGCACGTGGCGTCGCTCCTTCCCTGCCTTGCGTGCCTGATCGCGGTGGCGATCGACCGTTCTTGCTTCGATCCGTCGCGGCCGCAATGGGACCGCGGCTTCCGAGCCTTCCTGGCGGCCATGGCCGGGACGGCGGTTCTCTTGGGCACGGCTTTGCTGATCGCGGGCCTCTGTCCGATCGGGCCGCAGGTCGCAGCCTTCCTGCCGCCGTCGTGCGCCACGGCGGCATGGGGGGCTGGGATGATCGGACTTGCGGCCGTGTGCGTGGGGGCATCTCGCGGCTGGCGCCCGATCCACGCAGCGGCCGGACTTGTGGCCGTGGCCGCGATGCTCGCGGGGAGTTTCGTCGTGGTGGGAATCGACCACCTGGTCCGCATCTCCGACGACCTCCCGTCGCAGGTCGAACATCTCAAGGCCGACGTCCTGCGGGGCGAGCGGCTCGTGAGTTTCGGGCCGCTGTTCCACAAATTCACCTTCTACTACCAAGACCCGATCGAGATCGTTCCCTGGCCCAAGCGACGCCTCGCCGGGGAACCGACTTGGAGGTACTTCTGCTTCATGACGCATCACGAGCGGACCCATGAGGAACTTCCCTTCGCTTGGCAACGGGTCGCGGTGCTTCACTGCGATCGAGCGGGGGGGCGCGGCGTCAACCACGTGTGCGTGGGCCGGCGGATCGTTCCATCGTCCACGCCGAAAACAGCTCCCAGGCACGAGCCTGCACGCGGACTCTGAGGTTCGTAACACTTCAACCGTATGAAGTCGCAGGAAGAGGAGAAGGGAAAAGGAAAAAGCGAGGGAAAAGGGGAAAAGAAGAGGAGAGGGCTTCCATTCAGAATTGTGTAGTCAGGGCATGGTTTCTCGCCTTTCCCATTTTTCCAGGATCTTCCCTTTTCCCTTCCCCTATTCGCACTTCATTCCGCTGAACACTTGCTGAGGTTCTTCGCTGTGAATCCGAATGCCTATCGAAGCATGGCGCGGGAAGAGACGCGCAACTGGTACTACCGGGCCCGGGGCCGCGCGATCCGGAAGCTCCTCGATCAGTACGTTTGTCCGGGGATTGCCAGGCCCACGATCCTCGATGTCGGCAGCGGCACCGGCGGCACGACGGCGCTGCTGGCCGGGTACGGCGACGTGACGGGCGTGGAACCGTCGGAACTGGCGATCGAACTCTGCCGCGAGTCGTATCCGCAACTCCGCGTGATGCGCGGGTCGGTGCAGGACCTCCGGGAGTTGGTGCCCGCCGGGGCGTTCGACCTGGCCACGGTGCTCGGCGTGCTGTGCCACCGGGACGTGCAGGACCCGCGTTCGGGCCTCGAATCGCTGGGCCGTTGCCTGAGACCCGAGGGATGGCTGATCTGGGGCGACTGCGTCTATCCCTGCCTGGCGCGGGAACACGACGAGTTCGTGGGGGCCCAGCGACGATTCACCCCGCGCCAGATGCACCGTCTCCTCAGCGAGGCGGGGTTCCGCGTGGTCCATAGTGCGCACATGCTGGGCTGGGCGTTTCCGTTGGCCCTCGGACTTGCGGCAGGGTATCGGCTCCGGCGACGATTCGGCCGCAGCGCCGAGTTTGTCGCCGAACGGCAATCGACCGACGACCGGCCGCTGCCTGCGCCGGTCAACGCGGCCCTGGAGGCGATCACCTACGGGGAATGGCGGCTGTCGTTCTGCGGACTGAAAGCGCCGGTGGGCGTTTCCCGCTTGATCCTGGCTCGGAGACGTTGACGGCGGCGGGGATCGGGGTTCGTAACACGTCGGCCGTTCGAAGTTCTGAAGAGTGTGAGAAGGCACGAAGAAGGAGAGAACGTCTCCTGTAAACGCGGGGAAGCAGGATGAACCAGATATCCCACGATTCAGCGATTCTCGTCCGTGCGTCAAGCGGGGAGGCATCCGCCCCGGTCGTCGGGAGTCGGTGCCCAAGCGACTTCGCGACGTCGTTGGCAGGCGCGCAGGGGCCCTTCTGTCCGGCGTGGACTCGTCTTAGAATAGAACGCTCGTGGTGTTCCCTGCCTGAGGATGCGGTCCGTTGCTGCGTCGGTTTTATGCCGAGTCGTGCCGCGGCCGATGGCCTCTCCAGCCGGACCGTGCGGCGAGCACACCTTCACGGCGCGCCGTGTGGTCCGCCAACGTCTTCCCCCCCTGGGAGTTAGGTCTGATGTCCGGTAGTCTGCCTGCGTCCAAGCTGCACGTGATGTTCCATCCCGAGTCGATCGCCGTGGTCGGGGCGTCCACTCGCCCGGGAACGGTGGGAAACGACATCTTCCGCAACCTGATCTTCAACGAGTTCAACGGTTCGGTGTACCCGGTCAACCCCAAGGCGAAGGCCATCCTTGGGGTGCATGCGTACCCGTCGCTTCGGGCAATCCCCAGCAGCGTGGACCTTGCGGTGTTGATCGTGCCGGCCGCCGCCGTGTTGTCGGTTGTCGACGAGGCGATTGAGAAGCAGGTCAAGGCCCTGGTGGTGATCTCGGCCGGGTTCAAGGAGATCGGCGCGAAGGGGGCGGAGTTGGAGTTGGCACTGCGTCGCAAGGTGCAAGAGGCGAACATCCCGCTCATCGGCCCGAACTGCCTGGGGATCATCAATACCGATCCTTCGGTGGTCATGAACGCGGCTTTCGGGCGGAAGATGCCGGAACCGGGGAACCTGGCCTTCCTGTCCCAGAGTGGGGCCTTGTGCACCTCGGTGTTGGATTACGCCGAGGAGCGCCAGATGGGGTTCAGCAAGTTCGTCAGCTTCGGCAACAAGGCCGACGTCAACGAAATCGACCTGCTCAGCTACCTGGCCGAGGACGAGAAGACCCACGTCATCGCCATGTACCTGGAAGACGTCACCAACGGCCGGCAGTTCATCGAGACGGCCAGGAAGATCTTCTGGGAGACGCACAAGCCGATGCTCTGCCTCAAGTCGGGCCGCTCGCCGGAGGGGGCGAAGGCCGTCAGCAGCCACACCGGCTCGCTGGCCGGGTCCGACTCGGTCTACGACGCCCTCCTGGCCCAGAGCGGCGTCCAGCGGGTCGACACGATCGCCGAGCTGTTCGATTACGCCGCCCTCTATTGCACCCAGCCGCTGCCCAAGGGGGGACGCGTGGCGATCATCACCAACGCGGGCGGGCCGGGGATCATGGCCACCGACGCCGCGGTCCGCCACGGACTCAAGCTGGCCGAACTCAGCGACGAGACCAAGGCCAAGCTCAAGACCTCGCTGCCGGCGACCGCGTCGCTCCGCAACCCGATCGACGTGATCGGAGATGCCCGGGCCGACCGCTATCGCGCGGCCGTGCGCACCGTGCTCGAAGACGCCAACGTCGATATGGGAATCGTGATCCTCACGCCCCAGTCGATGACCGACATCGAAGAGACGGCCGCGGTCGTGCCCGAGGCGGTCCGCGGGATCGCCAAGCCGGTGGTCTGCTCGTTCATGGGCGCCAAGGACGTGGCCCCCGGCGTCGCGATTCTCCGGTCGGCCGGCGTGCCCAATTACCCGTTCCCCGAGGACGGCGTCAAGAGCCTTGCGGCGGCCGACCGGCTCGTAACGCTCCATGAAATCCCGCGTCGCGCCACCGTGGAATTCAACGACGTCGACCGCCGGCAGGCCGACCGCATCATCCGCGAGGCCCTCGACGGGAAGAAGGACCGCTACCTCACGCAGGCCGAATGCCGCCCGCTGCTGGCGTGCTACCGCTTGCCGCTCCTGAAGAGCGCCGAGGTCCAAAGCGCCGACGAGGCGGCCAAGACCGCCGAAAGCTTCGGCAAGCCCGTGGTGATGAAGGTCATGTCGGCCGACGTGGTCCACAAGTACGATGCGGGCGGGGTGATCCTCAACGTTCACGGCGCCGACGAGGCCCGGGCCGCCTATCAGAAGATCTTCGCCAACGTCGCCAAGGCGGTCCCCGGCGCCAAGATTCAGGGGATTCTCATGGAGGAGATGGCGGGCAAGGGAGTCGAGGTCATCGTCGGGGCGAGCCGCGATGCCCGCTTCGGACCGCTCATGATGTTCGGCTTGGGCGGCACGCTGGTCGAGGTGCTCAAGGACGTCTCCTTCCGTCTGGCGCCCATGTGGGAGATCTCCGCGGAGCGGATGGTCCGCCAGATCCGCTCCTTCCGCGTGTTGGACGGCTTCCGCGGCAATCCGCCTTCCGACGTGGCCGCCATCGTCGACACCCTCCTACGCCTCTCGGCGATGGTGTGCAATCACCCCGAGATCGCCGAGCTGGACATCAACCCGCTGATCGTCCACGCCAAGGGACAAGGTTGCGCGGTGGCCGATAGCCGCGTGATGCTCCGTCGGGTGGAGACTGCCTGAGGCGGAACGGCCGGGTGGCACGCCCAGAGCGCCACGATGGGCGTGGCGGACTCTGTGTCGGCGTCGCCACGCCCTTCCTTCCGTCAGGGCGTGCCACCCGATCGCTTTTTCCCGGCCCGACCAGCAACATGCCGGTGGATGCGGCAACAATCCCCTGGAGCTAGACTGGGGGCCGGAGAGGTGTCCTTAGAGACTCAATGCCCCCCCATGTGGGTGAAGTCCTGAGCGCTTCTCACGTATCGGCTCTTGGCGGCGTTGGTGGCTTGGGCAACGGTTTGAAGAACAATCAACCGCGATCAGCCGTAGTCAGGCCGTTTACGAAAATCGGCGAGGAGAAAAGCAATGAACAAAGTGTTTGTGGGGATGAGAGTTCGCAGTTGGATTCTGGTGGGCGTGTGCGTCGCTTTGGCCGGGGTGCTGGCCGTGGAGAGCAGCCAGCGATTGTCGGCCGCGCCGAAGGACGGAAAGCCGGCGGCTGCGGCGTCCGAGAGTGGGGCGGTGAGCTACGCCAAGAGCCTTTCCAAGGCGTTCCGGGAGGCGGCCGAGAAGGTCCTCCCGTCCGTCGTGCTGGTCGAGAGCCGTGCAGTCGTCGCGCCTCAGCCGCAGCGCGGCGAGCGCCCAATGACGCCCGACGAGGATGAGTTGTTCGAGGGCCCGCTGGGCGACCTGTTCCGCCAGAATCCCGACATGCGGCGGTTCTTCCGCGACATGCCGCGGGGAATTCCGCGGGGGCCCGGCGGTGGAGTGGCCGGGATCGGGTCGGGAGTGATCATCGATCCTTCGGGGGTCATTCTGACCAACAACCACGTCGTCGACGGCGGCGGCAAGATCACGGTCCGCCTCATGGACGGCCGCGAGTTCGACGCGGCCGAGATCAAGCGGGATCCGAAGAGCGATCTGGCCATCGTCCGCATCAAGGGGGCCGACAACCTCAAGGCCGCGAAACTGGGGGATAGCGATAAGATGGCCGTGGGCGACTGGGTCCTGGCCCTTGGCGACATGTTCCAGTTGGAGGGGACCGTGACCGCCGGCATCATCAGTGCCAAGGGGCGGCCGCTCGGACCGGGTACCCGGACCGACTTCCTCCAGACCGACGCCGCCATCAATCCCGGGTCCAGCGGCGGCCCACTGATCAACCTCGACGCGGAGGTCATCGGCATCAACACGGCGATCCATACCCGCTCCGGCGCCAATGACGGCGTGGGCTTCGCCATCCCGAGCAACCTGGCCAAGTGGGTTGCGAACCAGTTGACGACCACGGGCACCGTGAAGCGGGCGTACCTGGGCGTGATGATCCAGCCGCTTACGCACCAGTTGGCTGAGCAATTTGGCGTCAAGGTCCGCCAGGGCATCCTCGTGGGGGACGTACAGCCCAACAGCCCGGCCGCGGAGGCCGGCATCAAGGCCGGCGACCTGATCCTCAGCTTCAACCACAAGCCAGTCGGCGACGTCCAGCAACTGGTTGGGCTGGTCGACCGCTCGCCGGTGAACGGCAAGGTCACGGTCGAAATCCTCCGCGACGGAAAACGGATGGAACTTCCCGTCACGCTCCGTGAACAGGCGGCCGATTACGGCCTGGCGTCGCGGGGCTTCGGCGGCCGCGAGGGCAAATCGGAGCCCGCCAAGGTCGACAAGCTCGGCATCCAGGTCGATGCCCTGACCAAGGAGGTCGCCGAGCAATTGGGTCTGAAGGCCGGCGAGGGCGTGGTGATTACCGACGTGGCCCCGGGCAGCCTGGCCGCTCGCACCGGCCTCACCACCGGCATGGCCATTACCCAGGTCAACCGCAAGCCGGTCCAGTCGGTGGAGGAGTTCCAGAAGGCCCTCGATTCCCAGCCGCTCAGCAAGGGCGTGTTGCTCCTGGTGCGAACGGCGGAAGGATCGCGGTTCGTGGCCATCCGCGCCGACTGAGGAGAACGACCGGCACCGTGCAATCCCCGGAGGTCGATCCCAAAGTCCTCCGGACCATCCACCCCGCCCGGAAGCAGCCCGCCGGCCGCTTAGGTGGCCAGCGGGTTGTTTTTTCGTAAGTATTCAGCGGAATGAAGTGCGAATAGGGGAAGGGAAAAGGAAAAGCTCTGGAAAAATGGGAAAGGCAAGAAACCGTGCCCCGATCCCACAATTCTGAATGGAAACCCTCTCCATTTCTTCCCCAT
>Ga0067045_1031936_pt1 | contig 11162 bp, 8 predicted proteins | sample TerdegcTABiofilm_FD_59184 | JGI IMG/M metagenome (GOLD analysis project Ga0067045, IMG submission 59184) | Combined Assembly of (Gp0054472, Gp0054536) Wastewater bioreactor microbial communities from Singapore -Terephthalate degrading...
ATGAACAAATTCGGAAAAAAGAAAAATAATGCCAAACAACTTTTATGATAAACACAAGTCAATCGGCTATTCAACGTTGTTATTTGAATTGGTATATTTTCTTTAGAATAATTCACAAGAAATTTTTACCCCTTTAGAAGACTATAATTCAAAAGCCCTTTTTAAAAAATCATTATTTCAATTTAATAACAACGTAAGAAAGCTTTCTTTATTATAATTCCCAGAGTTAAAAAGTCAATTAAAAACTGTGATTCGAAATTTCTTGCCTTGCTATTGCTTTTCATTCCCATTATTCTTGATAGAATAGAGAATAAGTATTTCAATATTTTTGAAAAAATTATAGAGGATAAAAAAATGGCAAAATTTATCATTGTTTGGGATCTTGGAACTGGGGGAAACAAGGCTTCTTTATATGATGAAGAAGGCAACTGCCTAGCAGGAGTATTTGTTCCTTATGATACCATATACCCCGCTCATGGGTGGCACGAACAAAAACCGAGTGATTGGTGGAAAGCGGTTGTTCATAGCACCAGGCAGTTATTAAATATAGCGAATGTTAAAAAGGAAGAAATCTATTGTTGCAGTATTTCAGGCCATAGTTTAGGTGCTGTCCCCTTAGATAAGCATGGCAATTTACTGAGGGAACAGACGCCGATCTGGTCTGATAGCCGAGCGGTTGAGCAAGCTCAAAGATTTTTTAATGGTTTTGACGAAATAAAATGGTATACAATAACTGGAAATGGATTTCCCCCTCCATTATATTCCTTGTTTAAAATCTTATGGTATGAAGATATAGAACCAGATGTATTTAAGAAAATCGATAAAGTTATTGGAACAAAAGATTATATTAATTTTAAATTAACCGGAAAAGTTACAACTGATTTTTCCTATGCTTCCGGGTCAGGAGTATATGACCTAAAAAACTGGGGATATTCCCAAGAACTAATAGAAGCAAGCAAGCTTTCTTATTCAATTTTTCCCGAAATCGTTCAATCTACAGAAATTATCGGTCAAATGAGACCAAATCCAGCAGAAGAACTTGGTTTGCATACAAAAGTTTATGTGGTATCAGGAGGTGTGGATAATTCATGCATGGCACTTGGTTCAAAAGCATTTAAAGAAGGGAGGGTGTACAATTCTTTAGGTTCTTCCTCCTGGATAGCCGTCTCTTCTCGTAAGCCTTTGCTTGATCCTTTTGCACGTCCTTATGTTTTTGCTCACGTAGTTCCAGGATTTTTTGCATCAGCATTAGCGATCATATCAGCAGGTTCAAGTTTCCGATGGTTGAGAGATCACATTGCAATTGATTTAAAAACCCAGGCAGACAATCAGGGAATAGATGTCTATGATATGATGACTTCTGAAGCAGCTTTATCACGAGTTGGTGCTCACAAACTTTTATTTAATCCCAGCCTGGGTGGTGGAATGCCTATGGATAAAAGTGTTCATATTCGTGGAGCTTTTATTGGAATTGATTTAATCCATACCCGTGCTGATATAATTCGAGCAGTAATGGAAGGTATTGCTCTTGGTTTAAAATGTTGCCTCGACAAACTGAAAGAGATGGCTGAATTAAGTCAAGAAATGTTGGTGGTTGGCGGAGGGAGCAAAAGCAAACTTTGGCGCCAAATTTATGCTGATGTATATAATATGAAAGTTATTAAAACCAATATCGATGAACAAGCAGCGGCGTTGGGAGCTGCTGCTTGTGCAGCAGTGGGTACTGGCTTATGGAAGAGTTTCGATCAGATTGATAAACTCCATATCATTGAAGAATGTATGACTCCAATTCCCGAGAACATGGAGAAGTACCAAAAGATTTATAAAATATATAAGAGGGTTTCAAATATCTTATCAGATATTGGAGATGATATGGAAAAGATGGATATTTAAATTAAAAAATTATAGATTAGAAAAGAGGAATTATTTTTAATGAAAATTAACCCAAAAGAACTGGTAAAAATGATTGACGTTAGCTTGTTGCAGTCGGTGAATACCGAAGCCGATATTCAATATTTAATTGAAATGACAAAAAAATACAAATTTATATGTGCCTTTGCTTTACCCTGTTATTCTCAAACTTTAGTTGAAGCCTTTAAGGATGAAGACATTATGGTTGGAGCACCAGTGGGTTTCCCAACCGGTGCCGAATTAACTGAGGTGAAGGTTTTTCAAGCAAGAACTCTTTATGAAATTGGCTGTGATGAATTTGATATGGTCATGAACATTGGATGGCTCAAATCCAGACTGTACCAGAAAGTAGAAAATGATATTTTGGCTGTTTACCGAGTCCTCAACGGAAAACCTTTAAAAGTTATCATTGAAGCAATGTACCTTACTGATGATGAAATAAGAGATGCTTGTAAAATTATCATGAATAGTGGTGCTGAGTTTGTTAAAACTGGCACAGGATGGGCACCCAAACCAACTGAAATTCGGCATATTGAAATTATGACGAAAGTTGTTCAAGGAAAAATAAAATTGAAAGCCGCTGGTGGTATTAAAGACTATGAAACGCTTAGCAAGATGCAAGAATTGGGTGTATCACGATTTGGATTGAGTTTGAGTTCGGGAATTAAAATTGTTGAAGAAGCACTTTTAAAGCAGCAATAATTTTATTCAAAAAATTAGTTATTTCTCTTTATTTGTTAAAAAGTTATGAACTTTTTTGAAATGTATTCCTTTTTCTTTATTAATATTTACCATTTATTATTAAAAAGGGGTGAAAAAAATGAAAATTCGAGAGTTAGCTGCAACTGTTGTCAATGAATTGAAGCAGGTTTTTGAGAGATTAGATGAAGATGAAGTAGAAAAACTGACCCAAGCGATTGTTGACGCCAAAAGGGTATTTTTGGTTGGCGGAGGAAGAGAAGGTTTGTCTCTAAGGGCTTTTGCAATGAGGCTCACTCATCTCGGTAAAATTGCTCACTGGATTTGGGATGATACAACCCCCGCTATCGGCGAAGGAGATTTATTAATTGCAACTTCTGGTGGCGGAAATGTTCCCCACATTCATCATATTGTTGTGGAATCGAAGAAAGCAGGAGCCAAAATTGCCGTGGTAACTGGAAATCCCAGTCGAGAAACACCCAAGCTCGCTGATCTTATTTTAATGGTTCCAGCTTCAGTTTATCGAGGAGGGCTCAATACCGTTCCTTCCATTCAACCTATGGGTTGTCTTTTCGAACAATCTCTTTATATTGTTTTTGACTTAATGGTTCTCATCCTTGCTGAAAAAATGAAAGTTAGCCGAGAAGACATGGAAAAACGCCATCGCAACGTTGAGTAAAAAGTAAAAGTTAAGTAATAAGCGATCAACTCCTAATCAAATGTCAATGGATTTGGCAGAATAATGATAAATTAGTCCACTAGCAAAAATTTTCTTTAAAATTCTTTTTCTACTCTTCATTTTCCTCTCATTGAGAGAGAAAGAAAACGAGAGGTGGACTTCAATTTTTCAAATTTATCAATTTATGCTATATTCTATTATATGATGCGAAGTTTAAAGAAATTTTTTTATTGATTTTAGTACCGTTTATTTCATTAAACTTCTGGGATAAAAGATATTCATCCTTCTCAGTAGAAACTCTCTATGCCCTTAAATTATTTCTAATATTAGAAAATGCTGCTTTTTTTCTTGTTCATCCCAGTTAAGACAGAATAATAAGGAGATAAAATATGCCTCGATTAGTCATTATTTCTAACCGATTACCAATCAGTGTTCAAAAAAAACCTGGAAGTGGTATTGAATATCAAAGGAGTGCTGGAGGATTAGCCACCGGCCTCGGTTCTTTTTATAAAAATTATGAAAGTCTATGGATTGGTTGGCCTGGAGTAGTCCGTGAAGGGTTAAAAATAGCAGAAGTTAAGCCAATCCAAGATAAACTAAAAGAAGAAAAATGCTATCCAGTCTTTTTGAGTCGAAAAGATGTTGATCGGTATTACAATGGGTTTTGTAATCGCACAATTTGGCCGTTATTTCACTATTTTCCAACATATGCGGATTATGACAATGAATATTGGAAAACCTATAAAAAAGTCAATAAAATATTTTTAGATACCGTTGCTGAAATTCTTAAACCCGACGACTTGGTTTGGATTCATGATTATCAATTGATGCTTCTTCCTAATATGATTTGTGAAATGTTTCCTGAAACAGTTATAGGATTTTTTCTTCATATTCCATTCCCTTCATATGAAATATTTCGCCTACTTCCTTGGCGAAATGAAATCTTAATGGGTTTTCTCGGATCAAACCTAATTGGCTTCCATACTTATGACTATGCCCGGCATTTTCAATCGAGTGTTCGGCAATTATTAGGATTGGATTCTATATTAGGTCAAATTAATGTGAATGGAAGAATTGTAAAAATCGATGCCTTTCCCATGGGAATTGATTATCATTTTTACTCGAATGCAGGTAAAAATGTGGAAATTGTTGAAGAAAGTGAAAAATTGAAAGAAAAACTTGGTAATCGGAAAATTATCATTTCGGTCGATCGATTGGATTATACCAAGGGGATTATAAATCGATTAAAAGCCATTGATCTATTTATAGAAAAAAATCCAGAATATGAAAAGAAGTTCACCCTGGTTTTGGTGGTTGTTCCATCACGGATCGGAACCAAGAATTACTTTCTTTTGAAAAAGCAAGTCGATGAAATGGTGGGTTATATAAACGGAAAATATGGTTCTATTGAATGGATACCTATTTGGTATCTCTATCGTCAATTGCCACTCATAAATCTCACTGCTCTTTATAATATCGCTGATGTTGCATTGGTAACACCATTACGAGATGGTATGAACTTAGTTGCTAAGGAATATTTAGCAACAAAAACTGAGAAAAAAGGTGTATTAATTCTAAGCGAAATGGCTGGAGCAGCTCGAGAATTGGGAGAAGCCATTATTGTTAATCCGAATGATATTGAAGCTATTGTTGAAGCAATTAGAAGGGCATTTTCTCTTTCTGATGAAGAGCAGATTGAAATGAATCGAATTATGAATCGTCGTTTATCACGGTATACGATTGAAAAATGGGCGAAAGAATTTTTAGAAAGCTTAATCAAAGCAGGAGATATCCAGTTAGAGTATTCAACAAAAAAAATGACCAAAACCATTCGCAATCGCATTCAAAAAGATTATCTATCGGCTCAGCAACGTCTTTTATTGTTGGATTACGATGGAACACTCGTTGCCTTTGCCGACACTCCTCGAAAAGCCAAACCCGATGAAAGGCTTCTTAATTTGTTGAAAAAATTGACCAACGACAAAAAGAACCAAGTTGCAATAATTAGCGGAAGAAAAAAAGAAACATTGGAATCTTGGTTTGATTTGTCTCGATTGATATTGGTTGCAGAGCATGGTGCCTGGATTAAGAAAGCTCCAAATGATTGGCAAACTATTGAACCTTTATCAAACCAGTGGAAAGAGCAGATACGTCCACTTATGGAACATTATGTTGATTGGACACCCGGTTCGTTCTTGGAAGAAAAAGATTTTTCATTAGTATGGCATTATCGAAAAGCAGATCCAAACTTGGCTGATGTTCGGACAAAGGAACTAGAAAACGCTCTCCTGGATTTAATTGCCAATCTTAACTTAGGAGTTTTGAGAGGAAATAAAATCATTGAAATAAAAAATGTATCCATCAACAAAGGTAGGATAGCGAGTCTTCTATTAAAAGATTACCCAGCTGATTTTATTTTAGCGGTTGGCGATGATTATACTGATGAAGATATTTTCATGGTTTTACCTGAAAATGCTTATACTATAAAAGTGGGCATTAGTTCAACTTATGCCCACTATAGCATACAAAGTCCGGAAGATGTTCGACAGTTTTTATTTGAATTAACGGAGGTGAATCAATGAAAAGATTAGATGACTATCAAGAAATAGTTGGAGATGAAGTTATATTTCGTGTTCATAATAAAATGAGGAAATTGTATGGGAAACATGTTGTGCACGTTAACTCAACCTATCAAGGCGGAGGAGTAGCTGAAATGCTTTCTTCGCTGATTCCCTTAATGAATGATATTGGTCTCGATGCTGGATGGAGAATCTTACATGGAAATCCGGATTTTTTTGGAATCACCAAGAAATTCCATAATGCATTACAAGGAGATCCACTCCATTTTACCCATATTAAAAGGGATTTATATGTTAAAAATAATGAAGACTTTTCACAATTTACCCATCTTGACCATGATGCTTGTATTATTCATGATCCCCAACCATTGCCTTTGATTCGTTTTTATAAAAAAAGACAACCATGGATTTGGCGATGCCATATTGATCTGACCGATCCCAATCAAAGACTCTGGAATTTCTTAAAGAGTTTTATACTAAAATATGATCTGGTAATCATTTCAAATGAAAAATATCTAAGAAAAGATCTTCCTGTGAGGCAGATTGTTATTCCACCAGCTATTGATCCTCTTTCACCAAAAAACAAACCACTTACTGAATATACCATTCAAAAAACCATGAAGAAATTTAGGGTTCCTCTTAATAAACCGATCATTACACAGATTTCTCGCTTTGATAAATGGAAAGATCCTGAAGGAGTTATTGATATTTATCGAGAAGCTCGAAAAGTAATTGATTGTCGTTTGATTTTATGTGGAAGCATGGCAAGTGATGATCCCGAAGGATATAAAATTTATTCAAAGATTTTGAAAAAACATACCGATCTTATCAAAAAGCGAGATTTAATTTTGCTCACGACCGAAAATAGTATTTTAGTTAATGCATTACAGCGTCAAGCGAATGTAGTTATTCAGAAATCAACACGAGAAGGTTTTGGTTTAACAGTTACCGAAGCACTGTGGAAAGGGAAGCCGGTGATTGCTTCCAACATTGGGGGGATCCCCTTACAAATTCAAGACGGAGTAAGTGGTTTTCTTATAGATCCTCATGACAAAAAAGCTGCTGTTGAGAAGATCGTTTCTCTCCTTGAAAACCCTGAAATGGGAAGAGAAATGGGAGAAAAAGGAAAAGAACATGTACGAAATAACTTTCTGATAATTCGATTATTAGAAAATTATCTCGATCTATTATCAGAATTAATCGCATAAAAAAATTCTTTTATTCGCTCATTCGCATGAGGAGAGGTTGAGTTTTAGTGGCAGTGGCTTGGAAAGTTCCTAAAAGCCAAATAATTTTTACTTTAATTATTGAAATGGGCTTATCAGGTATATTTTAATTAGATTTTGTTGAAGGATGTCGTTACAATCTCAATTTGGTTTCTTTCTATCCCATTCCCTATAATTCCTCTGATCTCTATCAAAAACTTCTTAATGCTGCGGAAATGGCTCAGAGAGAAAACACCGAACAATAAAACAATTTTTTGATGAAACTTGATCATTTTTGGAGAATGGAGAACACTAAGCCAAGTAGGTATTTAAAAAATAAACATAGGTTTAATTATAAAAATAGATAAAATTGAGAAATTTATTCTTCCATAAAATTACCTATATTAAAATATTTGAAGAGTTATGAAATTATTTATTTAATTGACTTCATACGAGACTTTCATTTAATATATAATTATTAATAAATTGGAGGGGTTGATATGAGGAAATTTTCGTTTATCCTTGGTATCGGTGTCCTTCTAACGATCACACTCCTTTTTTCTACACTCGCTATTGCTGCCTTTGAAGATTGGAAAATCGATTGGAAACAGTTTGCAGGTACACATATTGAGATTGGAATGGTACGTCATCCCATGACTGATTCGTTGCTTCCGCTCATTCCTGAATTTGAAGAACTGACAGGGATAGATGTCGGATTTGAAGTACTCTCAGAAGTTCAGTTCCGTGAAAAATTATTGGTTGACTTGGCATCTGGGGCTGGAATTTATGATATTTTCAATACAGGTCCACGATATAGCTGGAAATATTACTCGTCGGGATGGTTGCAACCACTCGATGACTTTTTAAATAATCCGAAGCTAACTGATGCTGAAGCCTATGACATTAATGATTTCTTCCCGAATATGATTGCTGCTGCCAGATGGACAGGAGAATTTGGAAAAGGTTTAGGAGAAGGGCATTTGCTCCATATTCCATGTCAAGAAGAAGCTTATTGTTTATTTTATCGAAAAGATATTCTTGAAGAAGCAGGAATGAAAGTTCCGGAGACTTGGGATGAACTATATGAAGCAGCAGTTAAGCTGAATGATCAAACTTTTGCCGGTAAAAAAATTAAGGGATTTGTGGCTCGTGGAATCCGTAATGAGGGACCAATTTTAGTGTGGATTTCTCAAAAACTTTACAGTGAAGGTGGTCGGTTTTTTGATGAAAATATGAATTTTGTTGGGAACGATGCTATAGGGGTGGAAACCTTTGAATGGTGTGCTAAAATTCTTCAGGACGCTGGTCCAATTGGAGTTTCGAATTTTGATTGGTATGATTGCATGGATGGATTTGCGGCTGGAAATTATGCTTTTTTCATCGATGCCGACCATATGAATGTGGTTTTTGAAAATCCAGATTCTTCCCAAGTTGCTGGCAAAGTTGGTTATGCGCTTTGCCCGCCTGGTAAAGCTGGTCGTGCTTCAGAAGCTTGGTACTGGTCGATGGCAATGAGTAACTTTTCAAAGCGGAAGGAAGCTGCCTGGTTATTTATGGAGTGGGCTACTTCAAAAGATATAATGCAAAAAACCATCCTCAAAGGGAATACCGATCCGGTAAGAAAATCAGTGAATTACAGTCCAGAGGTTGTTGATACCTTTAAAAAATGGGGATATTATGATATGAATGAGGAGCTGACGAAATACGCTCGTAATATTCATCCTCCTGCTCCTAATATGGTGGAAGCCATGTTCCGATTAGGAACTGCTTTCCAAGAGGTATTACTCAAGCAAAAAACTGCTCAGCAAGCTCTCGATGATGCAAAACGCGATATTGATGAAATGATGGCACCTTTTAAGAAATAAGATTCGATAAGGAGAAGAGGACTGAGGAAAGCGAATACTTTCCTCAGTCCTTCAAATAAATGTGAGTAAGAAAAAATTTTCTATACTTCCTTATTTACTCTGTTTACCAGCAATTTTAATCCTAATTTATATACTCTATCCTTTTGGAGTTGGATTATGGTATTCATTGACTGACTACGTTTTTTATATTCCCCAAAAAAATTTTATAGGGTTTTCGAATTATCTTAAAAACTTTCTCAGTATTGATTTTTGGATCTCTTTAAAAATTACTTTGGGGTATGTGATCGGTGTGTTATGTGTAGAAATTCCTTTGGGAATTGGAATTGCTTTACTCCTTGATCGAAGTCATCAGGTCTTTCGATATTTTTTGCCTCTTCCTTTGATGATACCCCTTGTTACCTCTGCTTTAATGTGGAAACTAATGATGAACCCCGATTCCGGTGTATTAAATTATTTATTATCATTTTTAGGAATAAAACCAATTGGTTGGCTAGCTATTCCCAATACTGCTTTGTATGCCATTATATTTATTGATATTTGGACATTTACTCCTTTTGTCGCTCTTATCGTGTTAGCAAGCATTCAAAATATACCAAAAGATCAAACTGAAGCTGCTCGCATTGATGGAGCCAACGATTGGCAAGTTTTTTATAAAATATCAATTCCTTTTATTCTTCCAGCTTTATTGATTGTTTTTTTATTCCGAGCTATTGATTCCTTTAATCAATTTACTCTCATTTACGCAACGACTCAGGGTGGTCCGGGTAATGCAACTATGACTTTGCATGTACGTGGCTGGTATGATGTTATTGTTGCGTCTAAAATTGGTATGGGAATGACCAATCTTATAATTCTTTGGGTCATTTGCTATATATTAAGTACTTATATCCTTAAACTTTGGTCAAAGAGATTATCCCGATGAGAGAAAAGCCAATTCAAAAAACTCGACGAATCATTCTTCTTGTTTTATTTACCTTTTTTATTTTTTTTCCCTTTTATTGGACCTTTTTAATGTCAATAAAAAACCCAATTGATGTTACAAATTATCCTCCAAAATTTATTTTTCAACCAACAGTTGATAATTACTTATGGACTTTGGGTTTAGTAAAACAACAAGAAGTTACAGCTGGAATTCGAGGTCAGCCCTTACCCCCTGAATTTGTACGAGCCTTTGTCAATTCTCTAATGATTTGCGGGGGAACGATAGCAGTAAGCTTAAGCGCTGGAGTATTTGCTGCTTATGCTTTATCGCGGTTTACTTTTCCTGGTAAAGAAAATATTGCTTTCACTTTTTTAAGTTTTCGATTTGCCCCGCCTTTAGTGATCATTATCCCATTATATTTCGTTTATCAAAGATTAAAACTTTATGATACATTTGCAGGTCTCATATTAGGTTATCAACTTATTACCCTTCCTCTCACGATTTGGCTTTTAAGAATCGCTTTTGAAGAAATCCCTAAGGAAATTGATGAGGCAGCTACAATTGATGGTTGTGCTTGGTGGCAAAAATTTCTCAGAATTGATCTCCCTCTCAGCAGATCAGGGTTAGTATCAGTTATAGTTTTATCATTCATTTTTTCTTGGAATGAATTTACCTTTCCTCTTATCGTGGGAGGTCGAATTACTAAACCAGTGCCCATTTCAATGCTGGATTTTGTAACCTATAGCCAGGTATTATGGGGTCCAATGGCTGCAGCAATATTATTGGGAATCATTCCAAATGTTTTAAGCGTTACTTTTATTCTCCGCTTTTTAGTGAAAGGTCTTACCTTTGGAGCTGTGAAAGAATGATTAAAAGGATAAATGTTTATAAAGCTATGCCTTATGATAAGAAATTCTAATAACCGCATCTTAACCTTCATCATAGTAGAGTAAGGATAAAGATGTTTTGCCTCTTCAAACTTCTTTTTTTGTTTAAAACCGATTTAACACTTTAACATTGAATAAATTTTCATTAGAATTATTTCTTATCATTGCTTTTTAAAGATTTAAAAAGATAATATAAAAAAACGAGAAATATTCTTTAGTTTTAAGTATTTAAAGGAGAAATTGTTCAAGGATAGACAATTTATGGAAATGATAGTATTGATTAAACAAGTACCAGAAATTGGAGAAGCGAAGATCGATCCTGAGACCGGAACTTTGAATCGGAAAGGGATACCACTCACCATGAATCCAATAGATTACAATGCCATTGAATTGGCCCTTCAGATAAAGGAGGAAC
>Ga0067045_1031938_pt1 | contig 11162 bp, 13 predicted proteins | sample TerdegcTABiofilm_FD_59184 | JGI IMG/M metagenome (GOLD analysis project Ga0067045, IMG submission 59184) | Combined Assembly of (Gp0054472, Gp0054536) Wastewater bioreactor microbial communities from Singapore -Terephthalate degrading...
TTTTTGTTGCGGCTGTGTTTGCATCCGGACGGCAGGGCCCGAGCGACGCGCGGTGCGCGGAACGCAACTTCGGGCAAACGCGTCCTGCCGATCATCGATCGCCGCAGGGCAGTTATGGTGTTTGCATGTTTGAGTCATTGACCGACCGGCTGCAGGGCGCTTTTAGGCGCCTGAGCGGGCGGGGGAAACTGGGGCAGAAGGAAGTCCGCGAAGGGCTCAAGGAGATTCGTCTTGCGCTCCTGGAGGCGGACGTCCACTACCAGGTGGTCAAGGATTTCGTCCGCGATGTCCAGAACAAGGCGCTGGGCGAGGAGATCCTCAAGGGCCTCAACCCCACCCAGCAGATCGTGAAGGTCGTCCACGAGGAACTGGTGCATCTCCTGGGCGACCAGGCAGTGCCCGTCAAAGATGCCGCGAAGCCGCCTACGGTCATCATGCTCTGCGGCCTGCAGGGCTCGGGTAAGACCACCACCAGCGGCAAGCTCGCAGACCACTACAAGAGACACGGGCGCAGGCCCCTGCTATGCGCGACCGACGTTTACCGCCCGGCGGCCATCGAGCAGTTGCGGCAAGTTGCGGCCCAGGTGGGCGTGGACATCTATACGATGGGTGAGAACGACCCCGTCGATATCGCCCGGGCCGCGTACAAGCATGCGGTCTCAGCCGGCTACAATCCGCTCATCATCGACACCGCGGGTCGCCTGCAAGTCGATGAAGAGATGATGGACGAAGCAGCGAACATCGAGCAGAGCTTCGAGGAGGTCGAGACCCTGCTCGTGGTTGACGCGATGACCGGTCAGGACGCGGTCAACATCGCCGAGGGCTTCTCGCGCAGACTGAAGCTCGACGGCGTGATCCTGACCAAGCTCGACAGTGACACCCGTGGTGGCGCGGCGCTTTCGGTGCGTGGCGTGACCGGGGTTCCCATCAAGTTCGTGACCGTCAGCGAGCGCCTCGACGGGCTGGAGGTCTTCTACCCGGACCGCATGGCCCAGCGCATCCTGGGTATGGGCGACGTCCTCACCCTCATCGAACGCGCCCAGCGCGTGGTGGACGGGGACGAGGCCCAGAAGCTCCAGCAGAAACTGATGCGGGCGGAGTTCGACCTCGAGGACTTCCGCCAGCACCTTCAGCGGGTGCGTAGCATGGGCCCGCTGGACCAGATCATCAAGATGCTGCCCGGCGCATCGCAATTGGCCGGCATGATGCCCGACGAGGTGGACGAGAAGGAACTCGACACCGTCGACGCGATCATCAATTCCATGACGAAGCAGGAGCGCTCCTACCCCGAGCTGCTCAACGCCAGCCGCAAGCGGCGCATCGCCCGGGGTAGCGGCACTACGGTGCAGGACGTGAACATCGTCCTGAAAGAGTACAAGCAGTTATCGCAGATGATGTCGAGCATGGCAAAGGGCAAGGGCTTCAGCATTGGCGGCCTGCGCATAGGTCCGATGAAGTAGCCGCCACCAGGCGGGTAACGCGAAGGGAGATCACAGGTCTTGGCGACTCGAATTCGGCTCAAGAGGTACGGTGCGAAACACTCGGCTCACTACCGCGTCGCGGTGATGGACCAGAAGCGACCGCGTGATGGACGCGCCATCGAGGAGATCGGGTACTACGACCCGAACACTGATCCGGCGACCATCCAGATTCAGCAGGACCGCGCGCAGTACTGGCTCTCCGTGGGCGCGCAGCCCAGCGAGACCGTGGAGAAGCTGTTCGCGAAAATGGGTATTGCCAAGCCCGGCAAGGCGGTCGCGGGAGAGCCGGCGGCTTCAGACGAGCCCGCTGCGGACGAAAGTTAGCCGAACCGAACCGCCGGACGCTGCCGTCCCACACTACACGCTAGGCGCCCGGTCTCGTTCCACACGTGGGTTCGGCGGCCTGCGAGCCGCGAATCGCGGCGCAAATGCTGGAGGCTGCCTGTGAAGGAACTCGTTGAGTATCTAGTGAGGTCGCTGGTGGATGACCCCGACCAGGTCGTGGTCACCACCGTGGATCAGGGACACACAAAGGTGTACCGGGTCGAGGTCGCTGAGGGCGATCTCGGGCAGGTCATTGGCCGCCAGGGCCGGATCGCCAACGCCCTGCGCACCATTCTCAGCACCGTCCGCACGTCGGACGGCGCCCGGCACACGGTGGAGATCGTTTCCTGACGCGCCGCGCCCGAACACCACGCAGCGACCTGTCAGGCTGACTGCGAATATCGGCGTGCCCACAGGGCGCGCTTTCTGGAGGCCAGGCAATGGATAGTGTAACCATCCGGCGCAATGTGTTCCTGCGCGCGATCGTGACCGAGCGGCTGCGCGCCGACCTGCAGGAAGAGTTGCAGAATGCCGCGGACGAGATCGACCAGCGCATCGCCGAGATCGACGCGCAGACCCGGCACTACGTGACTGACCTGCAGCGCACCGATCTGCAGCAGGCCATGGCCCTGCGCAAACGCATCGAGGCCGAGAAGCGCAACCACCAGGAACAGCGCGATGCGCTCCTGGAGCGCAAGGCACAGGTCGCCGAGCTTCAGGATGGCGCCGAAGTGCTGCGCGGCACGCTGGAGAGCTATGTTGAGATCAAGGTCGGCGACAACATCGCCGAGGTCCTGGGCGGCGTGGAGATCGTCACGAAGGACAATGAAGTCGTGGAGATCCGGCAGCGCCAGATGATCGAAGAAGAGGATGAAGCGCCCGCTACGCCCATCATCACGCCAGGCGCAGACCGCTGATCGGTAGTTGAGCGGATCCATGATTACCGTTGGCGAGATTGTGGCGGCGCACGGCTTGAGCGGGCAGGTGCGCATCGTCCTGCACACTGATTTTCCCGAACGCTTCAGCCAGATGGAATCCATCTGGGTGACTCGGCCAAACGGCGAGCGCGCACGCCGCAAGATACTTGATGTCAGCGCTCACTCAACTAAGCCGCTGCTGATCCTGAAACTCGATGGGATCTGGACCCGGGACACGGCGACCGCCTTCGTCGGTTCCATGCTCGAGATTGACGACGATGAGGCGATGCCGCTCCCGGAGGGCGTGTACTACGAGCACGACCTCATCGGGCTGCAGGTGTTCACCACCGACGGCCGGGATCTTGGGCCGCTCACCGAAGTCCTGCGGACCGGGGCGAATGACGTCTATGTGACCCCGACCTGCCTCATCCCCGCCATCCCCCAGGTGGTGCGGGAAGTGAACCTTGACCAGCGACGCATGGTCGTTGAGCCCATTCCGGGGATGATCGACGAGGACGAATGATGCGCATTGACGTGGTCACGATCTTCCCGGAGTTCTTCGACGGCCCGTTGGCGTTGAGTATTCCGGGCAGGGCACAGAGCGCCGGCATCGTGAGCATACAGGCGCGCAACCTTCGTGACTACGCCGACGACGCTCACCGGACCGTGGATGACGCCCCGTACGGAGGTGGCCCGGGCATGGTGATGAAGCCCGAGCCGCTTTTTAGGGCTGTCGAGGACCTTCAAGGGAGCGAACCGGTCCCGGTTGTGTGCTTCACGCCGCAGGGCGAGACACTGACGCAGCGAGTTGTAGAGCGTCTCGCGAAGCACCCACGGCTCATCCTGCTGTGCGGGCGCTACGAGGGCTTCGACGAGAGGGTGCGGCAGGCGCTGGTGACGGATGAAGTCTCGCTCGGGGATTTCGTACTCAGTGGCGGGGAACTGCCGGCCCTGGTGCTCATAGACGCAATCGTCCGACTTCTGCCGGGAGCGCTGGGGAACGAACAGTCGCCCGAGGAGGACTCTTTCTCCTGCGGGCTTCTGGAGCATCCGCATTACACGCGACCGCCGGAGTATCGGGGCATGCGGGTCCCGGATGCCCTTGTGAATGGAGATCACGCCCGGGTGGCCCGCTGGAGACGGCGGGAGTCGCTCAGGCGTACTTTGCAGCGACGGCCCGACGTCTTGGCCACTGCTGACTTGACGCGCGAGGATCACCGATTACTTTCGGAACTGATGACCGAGATGCCCGGGGAGCACACCGGAGCGCCGGACGCCGAGTGAGGGAGTCACGATGCAGGAGATTCTGAACAGCGTAACTCAGAAGTACATGAAGAAGCGGGTCCCCGAGTTCAACATCGGCGACACCGTCCGCGTGATGGTGAAAGTCCGCGAGGGCGATTCTGACGAGAAGACCCGCCTGCAGGCGTACGAGGGTGTCGTCATCGCCCGCGCGGGCGGGGGCATCAACGAGATGTTCACGGTCAGGCGCGTCACCCACGGCGTGGGCATCGAGCGCACCTTCCCGGTGCACTCGCCCAACGTGGACGACATCCTGGTCGTCCGGCACGGCCGGGTTCGCCGCGCCAAGCTGTACTACCTGCGCTCCCGCGTAGGCAAGAAGGCCCGCGTGAAGGAGCAGTCCCGGGACACCGTGCACGCCCGGCAGGAAGCCGCGCGCGCATTGGCTGACAGGTACGCCGCTGAAGATGCTGCGGAGGCCGCGGCAGCCGCCGCCGCCGCCGAAGCCGAAGCCGAAGCCGCCGCTGCTGAGCCGGCCGAGACCGAGGAGTCCTGACGCCGATCTGATGCTGGACCGGCCCAGAGGTAAACCGCATGAACGTCTATGCGTTCGAGAACACGTGGCATGTGATTGCCCTCATCGGCGGCCTGGTGCTGGCCCGCGCGGCGGTGTCACACCTTGAGTCGATGCGGTCCCACCGTGGCGCGATTCTGGAGTTCATCGACTCCGCGCTGATTGCGGTCCTGCTGGTGTTCTGCATCCTGCGGCCATTCGTGATCCAAGCGTTCTTCATTCCCAGCGGTTCCATGGAGAACACGCTGCAGGAGAACGACCGGATCCTTGTCAACAAGTTCATCTACTACTTCCGCGAACCTCGGGTGGGCGACATCGTGGTCTTCGATGCGCCGCCCCAGGCGTCGGATGTGAAACGGGACTTCATCAAGCGAATCGTGGGCGTTGCGGGCGACCGGATTGCGGTGAAGAACCACAAGCTGTATCGCAACGGGAAGCCAGTGGACGAGCCGTTCATCAAGGAGCCGCCCCTGTACGTGTGGCCGCCCGGTGCCGAAGAAGGCGCCGAGGTGGTCGTCCCTGAGGGACACGTCCTGGTGTTCGGCGACAACCGCAATGACTCCAACGACGGGCACCGCTGGGAGATCATGCGCTCGGACGGCAGTTGGGAGCCGGCGCCCTTCCTGCCCCGGCCCAATGTGCTGGGCAAGGCGATGCTGATCTTCTGGCCGCCGCACCGCGTGGGCCTGCTGGACTGAGGCCGTGGGGCCAAGTATGACTGTCACGTGCGGGCGATCCGGTTGCGGGTCGCCCTGCGTTTTCTGACTGACCGGAAGCCGGGCGGGAGTCGGCCAAGGATGGGGTGCGGCGTGCAGCAGGGAAACCTGGGGGGCATCACGGCGCTGGTCACGGGGGGCGCAAAGCGCATAGGCCGCGCCATCGCCCTCAAGCTGGCCGACCATGGCGCCAACGTGATCGTCCACTACAACGCTTCGGCGCGCGAAGCCAACCAGACTTGCGAGGAGATAGCCCGGCGGGGCCCACAGGCCTGGTCCCTGCAGGCGGATCTTTCGGACCCTGACGCCTGCCGTGACCTGGCCGCAAGGGCAGCCGGCATTGCGCCGCCGGTGCGGATTCTTGTGAACAACGCGTCGGTCTTCACCCCCGGCCGGATTTCTGATCTATCCCCCGAGGCGTTCGACTGTCACATGCACGTCCACGCCCTGGCGCCCCTGGTTCTCGCGCGGTCGCTGGCGGAGAACCTGCCAGCCGACGCCGTGGGCAGAGTGGTGAACCTACTGGACGCCTACGTCGGGACCCACCAATTCCAGCACGCAGCGTACAGCCTGAGCAAGCGGGTGCTTCTAGACCTGACCCGGATGATGGCGGTGGAGTTCGCGCCCCGAGTAACCGTGAACGCGGTGGCCCCCGGCGTCACGCTCCTAGTCGAGGACGGCAACGCTCCGGGCGAGGACGCACTGGTCAAGCGCAGTCCGCTCCGGGTAGGCGCGGAACCCGGGGACATCTCCGATGCCGTGCTGTATCTCATCAACGCCCGGCTGGTGACGGGCCAGGTTCTCTATGTGGACGGGGGCGGGCACCTGGTCGGCGGAACCTGGGCGGACCAGGGATGACGCGCGAGGGGGCACATGGATCAGACCCTTGACCTCGCGCTCTGTGCTCTGGTCCTTGTCGGGCACCTGGTGCTCCTTGGCACCATCAGCAACCGGTGGCTGCTGCGGATACGCGACCAGGTACTCAAGCCCACGATCTTCGTCGCCCACACGCTGGCGTGGCTGGCCCTCCCCTGGGTCTGCATCCTCTCGATCGGGTGGCGCGACCTGGATCGAGCACTGCTGTTCGAATTGGAGGGCCGCTCGCCGCTCTGGGGCATCTGGGTCTGGGTGGCGGTCCTGGCGCCGCTTGTAGGGCTGGTGCTCCAGTCGCTCCCGAAGCGGCGCGACTGGCTGGACACGCGTCTTCTGGGGTCGGAAAGCCGAGTCACGCCCATCGACCGGGCTGCGTTGCACACCTGGAAGGCCCGAGCCATCGCCCATTGGGACATGGCGCGGGTGGAGACCGTGGACTTTGAGTTGGCTCTTCCCAACCTGCCACGCGCGTTCGAAGGTTTCCGGATCGCACACCTGTCCGACCTGCACTACGATGCGGAGCTTTCCCAGGCTATACTGCAGGTGGCCCTGGATGAGGTTGGGCAGGCAAAGCCCGACCTGATCGCGATCACAGGCGACTCGGTGGTGACGGCTGCGGCCATCGGCGACTGCGCGCGGTATGTGGCACGACTGCGGCAGATCGCGCCGGTCGTGGCCGTCCTGGGCAATCATGACGAGTGGGCTGACGCGAACGCCCTCACGTCGGCCTTCGAGGAACAGGGTGTCACGGTGCTTCGCGACCGGGGGACGCGCCTCGAGCGGGGCGAGGACACCCTCTGGATCGCGGGGGCAAGCGATTTCTGGACGCCCGGCCAGCATCTCGCAAGGGCGTTCGAGGGCAGGCGCGAGAGCGAGTTCTGCATTCTGCTGGCCCACAATCCCGACCATATCACCGGCGCGGCCCGCGCGGGAGTGGACCTGCAGCTGTCGGGGCATACTCATGGCGGACAGATTGCCGTCCCGGTGGTCGGGCCGTTGGTTGCGCCATCGCGACACGGCCGGCTATACACTCGCGGGCTGCATATGGTGGATGAGACGCTGCTTTACGTGAACCGCGGGCTGGCAACCCATCCGCCGGTGCGTATCGGCAGCATGCCCGAAGTCACCATCATCACCCTGAGGTCCATGCCGGACTGACGGCGAACAGGGCTATCGCGCAGCAATGGCTAAGGACAAGGACGGCAAGCAATCGGACGGCGTCGTCGCCAGCAATCGCAGGGCATTCCACGACTATTTCGTGGATGACCGCTACGAGGCCGGCCTGGTGCTGGAAGGGTGCGAGGTCAAATCCCTGCGCGCTCACCACGTGAGCATCCAGGAATCCTACGCGACGGTTGCCAACGGCGAGGTCTGGGTGCACGGGATGCGAATCTCGCCGTACGCGCCTGCCCGCGACAATCCGGATCCGACACGGGACCGCAAGCTGTTGCTGAAGCGCCAGGAGATCCGCAAGCTCGAGCGCGCGGTGCGCGAGAAGGGCTACACCCTCATCCCACTGAAGATATACTTCACCGCCCGCGGGCTGGCCAAGCTCCAACTCGGGCTGTGCCGGGGCAAGCGGCAGTTCGACAAGCGCGAAGCCATTGCCGAGCGAGATTTCAAGGTGCGGACGGAACGCGCACTGTCCGAGCGGGAGCGGGGACGGTCGCGCTGATCCGCTACCACGCTGGAGGGAACGCGAAAGATGCCACGCGTGCTCATCGTCGACGACGATCCCGGCGTGTGTGAGGTCATCCGGGCGCAGCTTGCGCTCGCGGATATCGACGCTGAGATCGCGCGCGACGGCCGCCAGGCGCTCACGATGCTCTGCGAGCGAACCGTCGCGCAGCGGCCGTACGACGCGATGATTCTCGACCTGGTCATGCCGAACATCGACGGCTGGCAGGTGCTCAAGGCCGTGAAGAACAACCCCCTGTGGTCGTCGATGAAGGTGATCGTGGTGAGCGGATACGCGGACTCGCCCGATGACCTGATGAAGATCATCGAGTATGATGGTGTATACGTGGAGAAACGTGCGGGTTTCGCCGAAGACGTCACTCAGGTTGTGGAGCGGGTGCTCGAGGACTGATTGTCGGGCTGGGCTATCCCGTTTCAGTAGCCACTCCCCCTGCCCCGGAGGCCCCCATGCGACACCCACCCGTGGCACTGGTGCTGGCACTCACGGGTTCCTACTCCCGCTGCTTCGCCTGCTCTATGCGCTCGAGGATGCCGGTGGTGGAGATGCCCTCCACCGGCGGGATCAACGCGATTTCGATCCCGTGGCTTTCGGCCATGCGCCGCTCGTCCTGGTCAAGCGTTTCGAGGGTGTAGTCGCCGCCCTTTGCCCAGACGGTGGGACGCAGTTCATCCAGCAGGCCGACCACGCGCTTTTCGTCGAACAGGACGATCCAGGACACACTCGCCAGCCCGGACATAGTCAGCGCGCGCTCCTGCTCGTTCATGATGGGGCGCGTGGGGCCCTTCAGGCTGCGCACTGAAGCATCGGAATTGAGCGCGAGAACCAGCATGTCGCCCAGTTCCCGGGCCTGCGCGAGATAGACCACGTGGCCGGGGTGCAGGAGATCGAAGCATCCGTTGGTGAAAACTACGCGCTCACCCCGTGCTCTGGCTTCCTCGATGATCCGGCGAACTTCATCCCTGCTGCGCAGCTTTGAGACATCCATCAATGGTCCTCCAGGGGATCAGCAGGCGTGGCCACCGGCGCGTTTTCCTTTCGGGCTTGACCGGACGCGCCCGAAACCTGCACAATAGGCGAAGTTTTCCGGGGACGGTTTCGCGCGAGACTGAGTGGCGACTGGGCCCTTCTGCGTGCGTGTGCGCGCAGGCCTCCCCGGAGCATCGATTGCGGCTCCCATTTTACCGTCGCCGAGACGACGCGTCCAGCGTACCCTCTCGCATGATGTCAGACACCGGACATGAAGGGCAGAAGATCACAGTCCGTGCCCTGATTCTCGGGCTCATCACGGTCGTCGGTTTCACCGTCGCCGGATGTTTCTCGGTGCTGCTGCGGTACGAGATCATCGGCACCGGGTACCTGCCCCGTGGTGCACTGGCGCTTCTGATGATCTTCGTGATTCTCAACGGTCTCGTCGGCCTGGTGTCGCGCCGCCTGAAGCTCAGTCGCAACGAGATGATTCTCATCTTCATCATGCTCCTTGCGATGGCGGCGATTCCGGGCCAGGAGTACGCGCAGCATTTCTACCTGAACACCCTCGGGATCGTCTACTACACCACCCCCGATATCGCGAAGCCCGAGATCTACCTGGATGATCTGAACCCCGCGCTGGTGCCCAGTGTGGACCGTGAGTCGCCAGAGATCAGGTGGGCATTCGAAGGCGTGCCGCCCGGAAGCTCGGTTCCATACAGAGCGTGGCTCCGACCGCTCCTGGTCTGGACGCCCTACTTCTTCGCCCTGTACTGGATGCTCCTTTGCGGGGCGGCGATCCTCGCCGCCCGCTGGGAGGACCACGAGAAGCTGCTGTACCCCCTGATGCAGGTCCCGAACGAGATGACCGAGTCGGGCAAGGGGTTCGTCAGTTCCCTGATGCGTGACAAGATGATGTGGATCTGCTTCGGCATCTGCTGCGTCCTGTATATCATCAAGGGACTGCACAGCTACTTCCCGACCATCCCGGACATCAACCTGCAGCAGACCACCCAGCGTCTCGTGGCCGGCGGGCCCGGCGTTGTGTTCAACAATGTGGCGCTCCATATCTACCCCGAGATGATCGGCATCGCCTACCTCCTCACCAGCGAGGTTGGCTTCAGCCTCTGGTTTTTCTACATCTTCCGGCTGATCCAGGCGTTTTTCCGCAACCTTATCGGGATCCAGACCAACCATTACCCGTTCTTCGAGTACCAGACCGCGGGCGGCTACATAGTCCTGGCGCTGGCACTACTGTGGTCGGCGCGCAGGCATATCGCCCACGTCTTCGGGGTCGCCTTCGGCCTGCGCCGGGAGCGCGAGGACGACCGCGGGCAGCCGTACCGCATGGCGGCCATCGGCTTCGTGATCTCCTTCGCCGTCATCCTCCTGTGGGCCCAGCAGATCGGCATGTCCATGCTCTGGGCCGTTGTCCTGTTCGCTCTCATCCCTCTCATCGGCATGGTGGTCGCCCGGGTCATCTGCGAAGCCGGGATGTTCATTTACTCCAGCCCGTTCCGGCTGAACGAGATGATCTTCCGGGTCGCCGGCTCCCAGCGAATCGGCGCTCAAAACATCACCCTCATGACCGCCGCCAGTTGGGTGCAGGTGCGCAGCACCGCGACGCAGTTTATGCCCCAGGCATTCCAGGGGCTGAAGCTCAGTTCCCTCGCGAACATGGACCGCGGCAGAATGCTGCTGGTCATGGGGCTGGCCATTGCGGTCGCGATCCTCACTTCACATGTCATCTGCCCGTATGTCATCTACACGTGGGGCGTCCCGAAGCTCGGATGGTGGCCCAGCGGGAGTTCGCTCGGGACCACCAAGAACCTGGTCTCCTTTATCCTCAACCCCACCGAGATGCGCATCGGCGACTGGGCATCCATGGCCGGCGGCGGGCTGACCACCATCTTCCTGGTGTTCATGCGCCAGCGGTTTCTGTGGTGGCCTTTCCATCCCGCCGGTTTCATCGCCTGGCTTGGCTGGCCGGTAGAACGCTACTGGATGTCGATCCTGCTGGGGTGGCTTACGAAGACCGTCGTGCTGCGCTTCTTCGGTTTCAAGGCTTTCGCCTCGCTGAGGCCGGCAGCTTTCGGCTTCATCCTGGGAATCTGCTTCATCCTGACCTTCTGGCTGGTCTTCCACTTCTTCATCGAAGGCCCGCCGTTGCTGATCGAGTAACCGCGGTGGCGCAGGTCTCCTGGCGCCACTGGCCATACGGTAATGCGGGACGACGGGAAGATGGGTAAGACCGGTGCCTGAGCAGACAGAGCAGCATCCCCAGCTTTCGGTGCATGACGACGACGAACGGGTGAGTATCTCCGACGTCGAGCGCCGAGCGGGGATGAACTGGATTACATGGGACGGCAT
>Ga0067045_1004487_pt1 | contig 11161 bp, 9 predicted proteins | sample TerdegcTABiofilm_FD_59184 | JGI IMG/M metagenome (GOLD analysis project Ga0067045, IMG submission 59184) | Combined Assembly of (Gp0054472, Gp0054536) Wastewater bioreactor microbial communities from Singapore -Terephthalate degrading...
GCCCACGCCGGTTCGGCCCCGTGGGATGGCGTGAGCGCCCTCGACGCCGCCCAAATCATGGGGACGGCCATCGAATACGCCCGTGAGCACTTGAATATAGGCTATAGGATTCACTACGTGATACTACAAGGTGGAGACTGGCCCAATATAGTTCCAGATAAGGTAGAAGTGGCAGCTTTCATCAGGAACAATGACGAAATGTTGATGAAAACATATGAAAAGTTCGAAAATTGCGTTAAAGCCGGCGCCATCGCCTCAGGATGCACATACGAGATAGAGACAATGTTAGGTATGCACCAGAAGCATATCAACGAAACTCTTGCCAGAACTATGTACGACAACGCGAAGCTCTTCGGCCTTCCGAAATGGAGTGATGAAGAACAGGTCTATGCCAAAGAGATTCAAAAGAATATGGGCGTTTCTCAAGACGGCATGCCCAACGACATAGAGCTGGTCCCACAACCACCCGTTTTCACGGGTGGAGGGTCCACCGACATAGCGGAAATCAGCATGGTTTGCCCTCTGGCTACGCTCGGTGCACCGGGCTGGCCCAAGGGCGTGCCGGGGCATTCCTGGGGCGTCGTGGCATCGGTAGGCACGGGCATAGGCCACAAAGCGCTCGTTACGGGCGCCAAGGTTTTGGCGGCCACAGGGGCGGACATCCTGACAGATCCTGCAAAACTTGAAAAGATCAAAGCTGAGTTCGGCGAGGAGAGTAAAAAATATCCGTATAAACCATACATTCCCGACGACATGAAGCCGCCTCTCGGTCTCTTTGAGGAAGATATGCCCAAGTGGCGCCCGTTGATGGAGCCATATTACAAAGAGCCCAAAATTTAATCCCTCAAAGACCGGATCTTGAATCTTGGCGGTTTTCGTTCTACAGGACATAACAACCAACTGCCAAAAAGCGCGCTCGCGGGGACTGTTATAACAGTCCCCGCGAATATTTTACACTGTATCCCAACCCATATGTTCCTATCCCGCAAACCTTGAAGTAGTTGAAGTAACCTAAATGGACGAGTACAATCCTACCCGGGACTAAAGCGCAAAAACATCAAAATCAACCTAACGACGATCCCGAAGAAAGAGGGTGCTTTCATTGAAAATAGGCGAGATCATCGAAGAGTTCGTCTGCAAGCCTTCGAAGATCGCCGTNGTCGGGGCCTCACAAAACCGCAACCGCCCTGTATACGGNGTCATNACATACTTAAAGAGGGCAGGTTTCAACGTATATCCGGTCAACCCTTCTCTGGAAGGCAAGACNCTCCTTGACCTGCCCTGTTACGGCAGGCTGTCAGATGTGCCGGAAAAGGTCGACATCGTAGCGCTGTTTCTGTCTTCGAAGCGTCAGGACGTCGTATTAGAGGATTTACGAAGGCTTCCCTACAGGCCCATAGTCTGGATGCAGCCCGGAGCTGAAAACGACGAAGCGAAGGAACGTCTCGAGCGAGATGGTTACGACGTGGTCAAGGGTGCTTGTCTGATGGCTACCCACCAGGTTTATTGCGCCCTTGACAAATCGGCTCGAGAGGAGATAATTGGTCAGTTGCCATGAAGGGCATGCAATCGAAGGGCGCCCGTGGATGGGCGCCCTTTTTTGTGCCTGTCTATAATACATTTAGTAGGAGGAAACAAGCTATTGATGAACGAAACTAACACCGCCTTCTTTGAGGGCATCGGAACGAGCCTCGCACAGAGGCTCGAGGAAAGGGGATTTACGAGCTTTACGCCCGTTCAGGAGGAAGTCCTCAAGTTGGAAGACAAAAGACGTGACATGATCGTACGGGCGAAGACCGGCTCGGGAAAGACCCTCGCCTTTTTGCTCCCTTTATATGACGAAGGGAGGCTCGAGAAGGGATCTCCGCGCATTTTAATCCTTTCACCTACGCGGGAATTGGCTCAGCAGACGGCGCAGGAGGCCAAATGGCTCGCTCGAGGGTTAGATATCGCCGTAGCGACACTTGTGGGCGGCATGGACATGTCCGCCCAGATTAGCGATCTCAGACAGGGCGCCTCGGTAATCGTAGGGACTCCAGGCCGCACATTGGACCACCTCAGAAAAGGCACTCTCGATATGGAGAGCATCCACACGGTCGTCCTTGACGAGGGCGATCAAATGCTCGACATGGGCTTTCGCGATGAGCTCGAAGCCATCCTCGATGCCGCAACCTCAAGGGAGCGAACCTGGCTCTTTTCCGCAACTATGCCTCTGGAGATGCGCAAACTCCTCAAGAAATATCTCGAAGAACCGTGCTTCCTCTCCCTCGTGGAAGAAGGGCAGCAACACTCAGAGATTCGTCACAAAGTCTATCAGGTTCCGCATCGGAGAAAGATCGAGGGGCTGATCAACGTCCTCCTTTGGGAAAACCCCAAAAAGGGGCTGATCTTCTGCCACACTAAGGCCGAAACGGTCAACGTCTCTCGCCGTCTGTCGGAAGAAGGCTTCGCAGCCACGTGCCTTAACGGTGATATGACTCAGAGGGAGCGCAACACAGTGCTGTCAGCGTTCCGCAAAGGACACATCGCGCTCCTCGTCGCCACCAATGTCGCCGCCAGAGGCCTGGACGTGCCCGAAATCGACAAGGTCTTCCAGCTCGGCCTGCCCGAGGACGTTGAGACCTTCACCCATCGAAGCGGGCGCACGGGGAGAGCCGGAGAGCGGGGCGAAAACGCGATCGTCCTCTCTCCGCAGGAAGCGCTGACGTTTAAAGGTATGTTGCGACAGACGTCAATCGAGGTCGAGTGGCTCGATGCTCCGGACAGCGAAGACATCAGACATAGACAGAGGGAAATAGAAGAGCATATTCTTCTCGATGGATCTGAAGACGAGACCAGAGAGGACCTTATGGAGTGGGCGCGAAGGCTGCTCGAAATGGAAGAACCCGAAGTCCTCGTTTCGAGGCTTCTCGAGAAAATAGACAGTCACAGACCTGCGGGCTATGCCCTCAAAGAAGAGTTGCGGCGGGAGCAGGCCTACAGATCGTCGCGGAGTGAAAGGGCCCCAAAAACCGACGATGCTGAGGCGCGAGGAGGATCGCGAGGGCCGGCCACGTCAGTGCTCATGGCTCTCAAGCCCTCCAGGGAGTGGAATGTGGGTAGAGTCTTGAGCAGCATCTGCAATGCCCTCAACGTTAGCGGTAAAGACGTGTCGCGAATCAAAATCCGAGGAGATTCCGTGCAAATTGAGCTCTCGCCAGAAGCGTTAAGGAGATACAAAAACAACTCCGTGGCTCTCGAAAAATGGGGATTCGTAAAAATGGAGGCTCCCGCGGAAAGAAGCCCAAAACCCTACTTAAAGAGCGAAAAGCGAGGAAAGCGCCGGATCGTCAAAGACCGCAAGGATCGCCAGAGGGCCTATTAGCACATGTCTTTGAAATTGCACCTATCGCCGCCTTTGCCAGGATCTGCTTCCATCGAACCCTTACCGTATATTTAGGGGAATTTCTCAGGAATTGTTAAGCTGGTGTCTCCTGTGCCGTTTGCACAGGAGACACCAAACCCTACGCGTTGGACCACAGACCTAAGCCAACTCCCTCGGGTATCTTCGACGATAACGGAGCAACTACTTTAAGAGCCTAAAACAACATGGTTCCGCATTTTAGCCTCAAGTACAAATCTGGTGCCTTGCTATACTCACGGCTATTGCGAGGGGCTATTGCATAGCTCAATCATGGCGTCCTTTGCATCTCCCGGATGTAGAGCAACCACTTCTTTTGCTTCTAAGGGGGCAATTATTTCCGCGGAAATAATTGCGGCGCCGCCGACTCCATCAATTCCACAAGAAGGCGAACCTGCTCTTCGTCAAACCCCTCTATCACCAGGCGCTTTCGCTTCCCTCGTCCGATCAACTTGAGCCTTATGCCGTAACGATCGCACAGATTTTTGGCCTCCGGTATGGAAAACTGTGGGACAGTTTTCTTTGGCGCCTTACGGCGCTTGATAACCTGCTCCAAATCCCTGACGCTTAATCCTCGCTCCGCGCACGCTTCGGCGAGCAGCACCTGTTCGTCTGCGCTCTCTAAAGAGAGGAGCAACCTCGCATGTCCCTCTGAGATCTTTTCCTCGAGCAAGAGGCTGCGCACGCGCTCCGGCAGGTCAAGGAGGCGAAGTTTATTCGTAACGGCAGAGCGGCTCCATCCCAAGCGAGAGGCCGCCTCCTCATGAGTGAGGTGAAAGCGCTCGATCAGATCTTTCAACGCACGCGCCACCTCCAGAGGGGATAAGTCCTCGCGCTGGAGGTTCTCTACCAGGGCAATCTCGAGTGCTGCGCTGTCGTTTACATCTATCACTTGCACGGGCACGGAAGATAAGCCGGCCATTTTTGCAGCGCGCCAGCGGCGCTCTCCGGCTACGATCTCGTATCCATCCTTCGCGGCCCTGACGATAATGGGCTGGACAATTCCGTGTTCTCTTATGGAATCGGCGAGCGATTGCAGTTCAAGAGCGTCCATCCTCTGACGCGGCTGGAGAGGATTGGGCTTCAAGGACTCCACGGGGAGTTCCTTCTGTAGAGTATCTACCGGTCGTTCTGCGCTCGGTATAAGCGCTTCGAGGCCTCGACCTAATGCTTTACCGCGAGCCATCGTCTCTCAACCTCCTCCGCCAAGGCCTGAAATGCCAGCGCTCCTGTGCTTGAGGGGTCATAATATGCGATCGGCTGGCCGTAGCTCGGCGCTTCAGATAACCGCACGTTGCGCGGTATTATGGCCTCGAAAACGAGGTCGCCGAACTGGCGGCGCACCTCCTGGGCAACCTCCTGCGAGAGGCGCGTCCTGCTGTCGTACATTGTAAGCAGGATGCCCCCTACAGTCAGCCCATCGCTCAAATGCTTTTTTATCAGGTCTATCGTTTTGAGGAGCTGCGACACACCCTCAAGGGCATAGTATTCGCATTGTATGGGGATGAGGACGGAGTTTGCGGCCACCAAGCTGTTGATCGTGAGGAGCCCTAAAGAAGGCGGGCAATCTATCAAGATCAGGTCGAAGTCGTCGACCTTGGATAAGAAGCGGAGTAGGCGAGTCTCGCGGCTCAAGGTCCCCGCGAGTTCGACCTCTGCCCCTGCCAGGTCAATCGTCGCTGGGATGACAGAGACACCTTGCCATGGTGTAGAAATAATTATTTCTTCAATAGAAACATCATTGATCAAAACATCGTAGGTGGTATATTTCAAGGTGCTTTTGTCTACCCCGAGGCCGCTGGTGCTGTGAGCCTGTGGATCCATGTCGACCACCAGGACGAGATGGCCTCTCTTCCCGAGTTCGGCAGCGAGGTTGACGCAGCAGGTGGTTTTGCCCACCCCTCCCTTTTGATTTGCCACAGCCACTACAGGCAATCGGCTCACCTCCACCAGGGCCGTTTTTCGGCCATCCCCGGCCTTCTTGGGTACTTATCGGGGCATAGACCGACCTTCTCCCACAGCACTATATAGCGCTCTTTCCCCCTTATCTCATAACGCTCCAATTTTGGCTCGTCCAATCCCAACTCAGACCACCGCCCAGTCAACGGATCCAACTCGGAGCGCACCCCGCGCCCTTTGAACGCCAACAGGGTGCCACCCACTTTGACCAGGGGCGAAAGATATTCGACCAAGACTCCGACTTCTGCCACGGCGCGGGCAGCTGCAACGTCGTAGAGTTCGCGCCGCAGTGACGCCTCTTCCTCGGCTCTTGCCCATACGACGCACACATTCTCCAGCTTCAGTCTCTTTATTATCCGCTCCATGGCTTCGCACTTTCGCCTCGTGGCCTCGACCAGGCTCACCGTGAGGTCCGGCCTGCATATCGCCCACACTATACCGGGCAAGCCGCCACCGCTTCCCACATCCACGACGCGCCCCGAAGGCGGAAGGAAAGGCAGCGCCGCAGCGCAATCGAGGACGTGCTCCTCCCATAACGTTTCGGCGTCAGACGGTCCAACCAAGCGCACATACCGATTATAATCGAGCAGAAGCTCCGCGTACTCTTTGAGCTTTGTCTCGTGCGGTTTTATGGCTTCAAGGATCTCGCGCATCAACGGTATTCCGAGACGGAGATCTCCTTATCGGCAGGGTAGGTTATCCTGTAGCGCAGCTTTATAGCTTGAGCCTGGCCGGAAGCGAGGCGCAACTTCCACGTGATGATGCCCCTGTCCGTCTGCTCTGCGGGCTTGGGGCTGATTTCCTTTATCTCGACCTTTATGTCGTCGTGCGCGCTGACGGGAACCCTGTCGGTCAAAGTAATTTCAACCTCGCTGGACAAGCCATTATTTACGCGGATCTCGTAGCCTTCTTCGAGCCAACCCTTTCCCCACCATTTCTCGTCCCCTTTGGGAATAAGGCGTTCTTTTGTCGCGCTCACAAGTGGAACACGGCCGAGCGGTATCGTAACCGGCTCTCCGCGGTTTACCGCCGCCAATTTGATCTTCCCTGATGGCGTACCATCGATGTAGTTTTGAGCCTCGCCAGGAATGAGGGGACGGTCCAGGGGTTCCGTTTCGGCTATCATCCAAGCCGCGGCATCGAAATCCGGAACGCATACGACCTTCATCTTGGCCTTCAAAGTCATCTCGTCCAGGGGAAGATAAGACGGCGTTCCATCGCCATTCACGTTACCATGGACAAGGTATACGATATCGGCCTTCGTCTCCAAGACCTCTTTTGCGAATTGCGCACTATCTTTGGCCATGCCGGCCTCTAATGACCTGAAAATCTTCACCGGAGGCTTAAAATCGACGACAAGCGGCGTAAGTTCGGGGATAACCACGCTTTCCGCTGGTTTTACAGTATGAAGAGCAAGTTCGCCGCCCCAAGGTACGCCGCACTTTTGAGCGACCTCCGCCTGCAACGAGATGGTAAGCCTGCCAGAGTTAAGATCGCCAGCTACCTTGTAGGCGGGCGTCCACGAAGCGCCCCTCACCTGCGCCCTGACGGTCACATTCCCTTCACCCTCTGATACGACTACGATTCGGATGCCGCTTTTATCGGCCGGAGCTCGCGAATTCCACTCTTCCTGCAGGAAATTCAGACGCGCCACTTTGGCCTCGAGTTCGTGCGCCTTGCGGCGCATCTCGAGCTCAAGTGCCTTCCGGCGCTCTTCCAGCGTCGAAAGCAACCGTGCGAGGTCGTCCGACTCCGCCTGCAACGAAACATTTTCGAGGTGCAAAACAGATTGTTTTAAAGCTGCGATCGTCGATTCCATTGCGTCAATCTCCGCCCGGCACTCGTCAAGCTCCCTCTTCAAGGGCAAAAGGCCGTCGGGGATCCAGTCTCCTAAATACACCTTCTCTTTGACGACGGAAACTATCCTCACGCCGGGACCCGGAAGGAAATCGACGCTCTCTCCGTCCACGGCGGGAGGAACGATGATCTCCGCCTCACCAGAGGGGAGCACGAACGACATCGTAGCCCCGTTCGGATATATATCTACGCTGCTCGGCGCTGCAACTTGCGCCGACGCCGGGAAGCAAGCGACAAACACGATCAATAGTCCAAAAAGCGCGCGCAGGCTAAAACGCCACGGTTCGCACCCGGCGTTCTTCGGGGCATCTCCGTTCAAAACACTTCGCCATCCGTTCAAAGCATCTCTCTCAGTTTTCAAAATCGATCCCCCTTTTCGCATCTAAACNGGCATCAGCCGCGCGCTGCGGCGTGAAAGGCCACGAANGCCTTTGCCACCTCGATAACGATTATGTNAAGATAAACCTCGCCGCGCTTTGCGTCGGCGAGGTGNGCATCGCCGCTGTGGCCATCTGTCCCGACCGAATGCCCAGGCCGCTGCAGGTAAACCCCTGTCGCCCCTTCAGCAGGGATGTCTTTCTGCGCCGGAGGCAATAAATCCAAGTCGACCAAGTTCGGCTTCAAGGCAAGCATTAGGGATGTCTCAAAATAACCCGCGTGACCGGGTACCTTCACGCCGATCTTAAAGAGGTCGGTCTCCTTTTCGAGGGCCCTTTCGGCGACATCCCAGTAATTACAGGTGCCCACGACTACCGGGCGCTTTAGCGGAGTTTTCCTTGTAACTATGCGGGCGGCCTCAACATTTCCGCCGTGCGAGTTGAGGATCAGTATCTCTCTAAAGCCCGAGGTATGAAGCGATGAGACTACATCCGAGAGAAGATCGATCAAAGTCTCGTTGCTGAGGGAAGCGGCGCACCAATAGAGGTGATGATCGGAGCTCCCAAAGGAGACCACGGGGCAGAGGACGATGGGGACCTTGCTTGAAGCCTCTGCAGCCGCCCTGCGGGCGATCGCGTCGACGATTATAGTATCCGCACCAACCGGCAGGTGCGGTCCGTGCTGTTCCACCGAACCCACCGGCAATAAAGCCAACGCTTGTGGGGCAATCTGAGCAAGCCTGCCTCTCGTCAGTTCAAGGAGGTCATACATCCTCAATCACCTCTCCCCACCGCTTCACTTTAACTCTCACCAACCACGAGGCCAGTTTTAGAATGCATATATACTATCGGCAAGCCAGGCTTTCTCGGCGATACCCAGAGTATGAAATGGGCTGCAAAGACCATAGCACTTAGGAGCGGCAAAGGCAATAGCTCAAGCCCGTCATCGGATTTTTTAAAACAGTGCGGCGTACTCCAGAGGCAAGTAATCGTTTATCTCAAGCGCAGGGCACGTCAAACTTGAAGGGGCTAAGGGCAAGCGAGAGCCTCCTCGCAACTGTAACCCTTAACCCCTATCGCTTTACTTCATCCGAAGCAGGTCGAAGTCAAAGCACAAAAACGAGCACAGGCGCTCGAGCTTATTCCGAAAGCCTTTTTAAAATCAGGTGCGAGACCTTTTCGCCAGAAAGGAGCATACCTCCAAAAATGGGGCCCATCCTGGGGCCACCAAACGTAGCGCTGCAGGCCATGCCGGCCACGTACAGACCCGGGAACACCTCTTTGGTGTTATCCAAGGTCAACCTCTCAGCCTCTTCGGGGTTCATAAACTTCTCTCTTTCTATGTTTTTCGAAGGCGTCAGCAACCTTCCAGGAGCTTTCTTGGCAACCATAGCTACAACCTCGGTATCGTGCCCTGTGGCATCTATTACGTAGCGCGACCTAATCGAGAGCGGATCAACGTGTAGGTTGGCCATCGAGACAGCCGTCCAGTTTATGACGAGCCCAGAGATCCTGTCGTCTTTTGCGACTATATCCTCAACGCTGATGCAGTTGAACACGACGAGGCCGGCCTTCACGGCCTTGCTCGTTATAGTGCTTACGGCTTCGACGGAATCTGCTGTATAGTAGCCGGCCTCTTTATAGGGCAGCGTGCGCACATCGAGCTCGTCCAATAGGCGCTTGGCGTCTTCCTGAACTACTATTTCGTTAAATAACATGCCTCCGCCCCACATGCCTCCGCCGACGCTGAGCTTTCTCTCGTAAAGCGCAACCCTATGTCCCGCCTTCGCCAAAAAATACCCAGCGACCAGCCCCGAGGGGCCACCGCCGACGATAGCCACGTCGAGCTCGAGGTTATTCATAAGCTTATCGAAATAACGCTCCGCTATCGCCCTGGTTATCGTAACCTCATCCAGTCTCATCTTTCATCGCTCCCCCTATATTTGATACGCACCGCGAACCATCTTCACGGCGCACAGCTTGCCGCACATCGTGCACGCTTCCCTGTCCGAAGCCACCTTCAATTTACAGCGCACCAGCTCGGGGTCTAATGCCTCGGCGATAATCCCATCCCAATCGAGGTGCTGTCTGGCCAAGGAGATCCTCCTGTCTTTTTCCGCCGCACCCGGCACGCCCTTGGCGATGTCAGCCACGTGGGCAGCTATCCTCGAAGCCATGACGCCGAGATACACATCCTCCTCATCCGGCAGGCCTAAATGTTCGGCCGGCGTCACGTAACACAAGAAGTCCGCCCCTGCTGAACCTGCCAGCGCGCCGCCTATAGCGGCGGTAATGTGATCGTATCCTGCGGCTACGTCCGTAGGAAGAGGCCCCAGCACGTAAAAGGGCGCACCGTTACATAGGCGCTTTTGAAGCTGCACGTGCGACTTTATGTGTTCAAGCGGCACATGTCCTGGTCCTTCAACCATCACCTGGACTCCTGCAGCAAGAGCGCGTTTAGCCAACTCGGCCAGTATCATGAGCTCCTCTATCTGCGGTCCATCTATGGCATCCACGATGGAACCGGGCCTGAAGCCGTCTCCAAGGCTCAAGGTCACGTCGTAGCGGTGGGCAATGCCCAACAGGTGGTCAAAGTGCTCGTAAAGGGGGTTTTCCTTGCCGGTTTTACGCATCCAGTAGAGATGAAGCGAACCGCCGCGGCTCACGCACGGCATAATTCTTTCGAAAGAGGAGAGCTTGTCGGAAGACTCGCGCGTGACGCCGCAATGCACGGTGATGTAATCGACACCCTGACAACACTGCTCTTCTATTGATGAAAAGAGCCTCTCCTCGCTCATTTTTTCCAAAGGCTCGCCGTCGCGCGCCATCTCCGCCGCCACGGCGTATATCGGTACAGCCCCCACCATGACCGGTGACCCCTCAAGGAAGAAAGACCTGATGGAGCGGAGATCTCCCCCGGTTGAAAGGTCCATGATCGAGTCAGCCTGCGCTTTTAAGGCTGCGGAGAGTTTTCGCTCCTCGAATGCGAGGTCCGCACATTCGTCGCTCGTCCCGAGGTTCGCATTGACTTTCGTCTTGAGCCTATGGCCTATCGCTTTTATGCAAGAGAAGGAGTGATTTACGTTCTTCGGTATCACCGCCAGCCCCGCGGCCACGAGCTCACGAAGCTCCTCGGGGGTTATACCTTCGCCTTCGGCGGCAAGTTGCATCTCTTTTGTGACGATGCCAGTCTTGGCATAGTCGAGTTGGGTTTTTTGCATGCCTTCCCTCCCAATATGTATTTGGAGGAGGGGATAAGCATTGAGGAAGGGCCAAAACAAAAGGCCGCTACACAAGCGGCCGGAGAGAATTATAACCTCTAACTTCCTCTCGCCATTCCCTCCGCCAGCATTACCTGGATCAGGTTCAAGGGGTACCTTCTCAGCCCATTGCTTCGGGGCGCCCCCATGGCGAAATATGTAATTGTCGCTAATAGTATTTACCATTCTTCTGCTTTCTTGTCAACGAGCTCAGGGCTCTATAATCTTTAGTGTGGAAATGCTTCTGAAAAATATAATGGTGGTAAGAACCAACCAAACCCATGAAGAAAGGAGGCTCTTACCACCAT
>Ga0067045_1006180_pt1 | contig 11161 bp, 6 predicted proteins | sample TerdegcTABiofilm_FD_59184 | JGI IMG/M metagenome (GOLD analysis project Ga0067045, IMG submission 59184) | Combined Assembly of (Gp0054472, Gp0054536) Wastewater bioreactor microbial communities from Singapore -Terephthalate degrading...
TTGGGGTAGTAGCGCATGTTGCCCGAGTCTGAGCCCGGCTCGTAGTCCACCAGCTCCAGGCGTCTCATCAGCTCCACATGGGGCGGGACTCGGTCCACTGCTCTGGCCTTGGAGATCTCATAATTGGCGANCTTCTGTAAGTTGGTATGGCCCTGGAAGTCGANCTTGTCTGCATCCACCAGCTTTCCATCCAGATCCATAACCTTCCAGTAGGATACCGCTTTGGCCTCGGACTTGAGGGCCTCGGATACCACCTCCCCCTCGCCCAGCCTTATTGATCGGGAGAGCTCAGAGAGGGGATGGCCCTTGCAGCTGATGGTGAAGGCCTTGTACCAGCCGAAAGGAGCGCGCATGACCTCAAATTCGCAGGAGAGGACCTTTTCCATTCCCTTGAGGATCTTGACCGCCGTGGCCGGGGTGGAGAGGCTGGAGCTCAAGTGGGCATAGGGATAGATCATAATGCGACTGGCCTTGACCTGGCCGGCCACATCTGCTACCTGCTTTGCGCCCTCAGCGATCACCGCATCGCTGTCGTCCTCATCGAACTTCTCCACAGCGATGAAGGCACACAGCGCCTCATCGAGGCGGCCCTTCTTGGCCGATTCTTCGATCTCTTCTGCCAGCTTCGTCGGCCTTTTGGCCTCGAACTCAATGAAATCAGAGTGGATTAGGAGCAATTGCAATATCGGTCACCTGAACTCTTGAAGGATAAGTGTGGGTGTAATTCAATGTTTCTATGATGGATAATTGAGGCCACGGGATCCCCCTTAAAGTACACCCGCGAGTTGTTCATTTGGGCTCCAGGTGCTCCTGAGATTAATTGTCGATCCTTCCGGCAGAGAAAGCCTTAAATATAAACAATCAACGTATATAGTAACGGCAAAAGTCGATCTATTTTCTCTCCCTCCATACTCTTGACTTTTGCCACCCTCTCTTTTTGTTAGATGCGACGAAGGCCGGCTCGCGCAGTCCTAAGAGAATGCCAATATAGAATCATCCATTAATCACTCCTCGGTTCCGCCGAACCGTCCCGGCAAAGCAATTTCTTCTTGTCACTCGAATCATCACAACCTCCTTCCAGGCAGAGAGCAGATAGATTAAAAGATGATGAGAGTGATAAATACAATTACCAGTATACCTGGCAGAATATAACCCCTCGATCCACTTTCATCCCAGAGGATCCCATCATGGAAAGAGGACAGAGGGGTGGGGGGGTATTAAATGATTCCAATTTCAAAGCGTTTGGCAGCCGAGTTCCTGGGAACCTTCTGGCTGGTTTTAGGAGGCTGCGGCAGTGCAGTTCTGGCTGCCGCCTTTCCGGATGTGGGAATAGGTCTATTGGGTGTGGCCCTGGCCTTCGGCCTTACCGTTCTCACCATGGCCTATGCCATCGGTCACATATCTGGCTGCCACCTCAATCCTGCCGTATCCATCGGCCTGGTGGCTGGCGGGCGATTTCCCGCCAGAGACCTGTTGCCATACATAATCGCCCAGATCATAGGCTGCATTGCCGCCGGAGGAGTCCTCTTTGTGATCGCCAGCGGCAAAGCGGGATTCGATGTCGCCGCCGGGTTTGCTGCCAATGGCTATGACCTGCACTCGCCTGGTGGCTATAGCATGATGGCCGCCCTGGTCTGCGAGGTGGTCATGACTCTGATGTTCCTGATGATCATCCTGGGCTCCACCGACCGGCGGGCACCGCAGGGGTTTGCTCCCATCGCCATTGGCCTCGGCCTGACCCTGATCCATCTGATTAGCATTCCCGTAACCAATACTTCAGTCAATCCCGCCCGGAGCACGGGCGTCGCCGTCTTCGTGGGCGACTGGGCTGTTTCCCAACTGTGGCTCTTCTGGGTGGCACCGATTGCAGGAGCGGTCATCGCCGGATTGATTTACAGATCTCTCTTCGCTGAGGAGGGCGCATAGAGAATCCATAATGTTTGCCACACGCACTGAAAATTAGTGCCTTTCATTTTTTTATTTGTTTGAATATCATTTTTATAGATGAAAAAATGTAAATTGCTTTTTTTCAATTCTTCTAATGCTGTTTTGAGATACCATAGGGGACGAGAACAGATCGTAACATTCCTAAAATACGGGGTTCATTTGTCATAAGGTTTTTAAATTTTCCCGCATATATTTTGAATAGTGAAAGGTGGTAGCATGTATTTGAAGTATGCGATAGCCATCGCTCTATTCGCCCTGATAGGGCTGGGAGCGAGTGCAGAGCAGCAGAACGAATCAGTCAGCAACCAATCAGTTAGCAACCAATCAGTCAATGTCAGTGAGCCCACAACCGAGGAACTGGCAATCAGACTTCTTCAATTCGATTATTTTGGCAGCCCTGAGCTAATCCAGGCAGAGCTTCTGCCCGGAAAGCTGCCCGAGGAGATGCCAGTGGACCTTCCCATACCCAACGGCACCAGAATTGTGGGCAGCGAGATTCTGGAGGATATTGGGATCAAATTGGTTATGGATGTCACAATGACTCCGGAGGAGGTTTTGGACTTTTATCGTGATGTTCTGGTCTCTCAGAACTGGACGGAGACGGATATAACGGGAATGGAAAGAGGATTTATTGGTGGATCGGTCAGCACTATCTTCTGCAAGAGAGCACGAGATCCTTCAGTGACGGTCTCGGCCTATCCATTGGAGAATGGAACCGATCTTCGTCTGGACATCATCACCGATCCCTCTGAATCCCCCTGCTCAATGGCTGACCAATTTGACTGGATGGAGCCTATGCCAAAGCTGGCTGCCCCCAAGGACGCTGTGATCTCCAATCAGAACTACATGGGAGGATGCGGAAATCAGGTGGCCGTCTCGGCGGAAATAAAGACAAAATTGAACAGCTCAGCTCTTGCCGCTCACTATGCTGATCAGCTAAAGGCAGCTAACTGGACAGCTGTAAGCTCTGACGAATGCGGTTCTGCCTCCTGGAGCACCTGGAGCTTTGAGGACGAGGACGGCATCTCTTGGGATGGCTTTTTGATCGCGCTGGACTTAGCTGGCAGCGAGGATAAGAGGTTTGTCATGATGCAGACCTTGATGAAAGAGAGCTAGACCTGTGGAATCTCAAGATGAGGCAGTGCCTTAATTTTTTTATCCAGCTAAACACCATCTGCTTCTCAAGATAAGTTCAAGGGCAATCGAATATTGATGAGCGAATTATCTTTGAGCCGCCAGTTGATCTAAGCAAAGGGCGAAAAGGCCGCTTTCGCAGCTCAAGCCAGTCTTGCCAAAAATGTTTATATTTTAATCAATATACTAGAAAGGGAAAAGGTGGTAGCAATGTCAGCAAGACTGATAGTAGCAATAGCCTTAACCGCCCTGATAGGGCTGGCGATGGGTGTAGAAGAGGAGAATCAATCGATTGCATTAAGCGAGCCATCTGCCGAAGAGCTTGCCATCAGGTATCTAGAGGCCCCATCCATTGGCGAAACTGAGCTGCAGAAAGTCCAGCTTCTTCCTGGAAAGCNTCCAGAGCAGATGCCCGTCCAGCTTCCCCTGCCCAGAGGTTCAAAGATCTTCGGCAGCGTGCTCCTGGGAGAGACGAAAATTGGCGTGATGGTGGATTCACCCTTGGCCGCGGAGGAGGTCATGGCATTTTACCGCCATGAGCTGGCCTCCCAGAACTGGACGGAGATGGATGTCTCGGGCATGGAAAGAGGATTTATGGAATGGTCTGCAGGCAGCTTCTTCTGCCAGGAATCAAATGACGCATCAATAGCTATAATTGCTTATCCTCAGGAGAATGGATCTGATATTCGCCTGGATATCAGCACCGATCCTGAATGCTCTCCCTGCTCATTTTCCGGTTCAGATGAGTGGCTGAAGCCCATGCCGAAGCTGGTCGCGCCCAGGAACGCCAGCCTCTCCAATCAGAACTTCATGACAGGCTGCGGAAATCAGGTGACGATCTCAGCAGATGTGGTGACGGAATTGAACAGCTCAGCCCTCGCCGCCCATTTCGCCGACCAGCTCAGGAGGGCCAACTGGACCGCCATCCGCCAGGAGGAGAGCGGCCTGGCAGCCTGGAGCACCTGGGAGTTCGAGGATGAGGAGGGCCTGATCTGGGATGGATTCCTGACCGTATTGGAGATTCCTGGAAGCGAAGATAAGAGGTTCGTTATGATGCAGGCAAACCAGGGGGAAGGCTGCCCTCTGTAAGATTTAAGGTTAATATATAGCTTTAGAATTTTTTTATTTTGATTTACGAATGCGCCGGAAAAAATGATTTTAACTCTTCCGCTCATCCTCGCATGAACTTGTCCCACCCCTGATAGTTCTCCTTGAGGACGGTGCAGATCTTCTCCACCATATCGAAGGGTATCCCCACCACGACCTCCTCATCCTCCAGACCAGCGTTCCTCACCGATCCATCGCAGCCTAAGGAGACGTTAACCTCTCCTTTCAGATAGGGTGAGGCTGTGGCATCCACACAGAAGGACTGAATACCGGCGGTGTTGAAGGACATCCTGCCCCCTCTCTCGAACATGACCGCCTGGACGATCCTCCTCGCCTGAAGGGGATTGCCCACGAATATCACCACATCCGGTCGAACCCTCATCTTATCCAGAGGGGCCACATAGCTGGCCACGGTGCTGCCAGGAAGGATGCGGGGCATATTGGCGGCGATCATGGCGCCAGCGTCCTTATTGGAGCACTTGTGAAGTTTGTCAAAATACAGGGCACCAGTGCGGATGTTCTCCGGACACTCCACCAGGCCCAGGCCAGAGGCTCCTCCCTTGCACTCATGGTAGTCGGCATGCGCGAGATAGCTATTTCCCTCAAGCCTCGCTCCCTGGATCATAGAGCAATAGCGGAAGGGCCTCTCTACGATATTCAGGTCCTGGGGGATCTCTTCCTCGCTCTTGAACAGTCTAACCCCCACGATGTTGTTCCGGATTCCCAGGGTGGACTTCAAAATGTCTGACATCTCTTCAAGATTCATCATGATTCACCGAAAATTGGGTTGTAGGCCTGGGATTTGGAGCTTGCGCTCTGACCTCGATCGGAAATAATGTATAAGTATAAATATTTTTGAAGCGATATATTTCCAATTATGAATGAAAGACCGAGCAGCATCGAAGATCAGGCCGGACCTTGCGGGATCGTGTGCGGATCATGCCCCCTGGGAAGCGGCACAGTGGCAGAGACTGCAGGCCAGACTAAAAGGAACATCACTGACTTCCAGATCCCCTCTTGGTCCCCCTTTGTGCCTGGGGGAGAGGCGATCGACTGGGCGGAGGTGGACCGGGCCCTTACCTGGATGGAGACATATTCCCGCTGTGCTGGATGCGAGAACGGTGGCGGTCCTCCGGAATGCACCATCAGAATCTGCACCCAGGAAAAGGGATACGATCTGTGCAGCTCCTGCGAGGAACTAGAAGACTGCACCAGGTTCGATTGGCTGGGAGAGCACGGCCAGCAAATCAAGGAGAGGCTGTTGGAGTGCAGCGGCCTTTCCAAGGGGGAGTACATTAAAAGGATGAAGCCCCAGATGCCCTGGCAGGTCTGATGGCTGGACTGGTCAGGGGGCAATCTGAGCCAGTCTACCGCAAACTATAAGAGTTAATCGTGCCTATAAGAAAAGGCCGCGTTTTGCGCTGCAAGAACCAGTGATCCAGCAATCCGACTGGGCTCTCAGGCCCGAAGGGTCAAGAGAAGCATCCCACTGTAGATGCACTGTAAGGCCCTGTCAGGCTGGGAGATGCTGCCTCCTAAACAGCATTCGGAAGCTCGCAAGGGCTTATTGGGCAGAAAGATATGCACGCCGTGATGGGCGTAGCAGCATGCCCAAAGGGGATCGGGTTCAAACAGTCCAGACGCGACAGGTGCTGATGGAAAGGCGAGCTATAGGCCCGGCATCCTCTGGTGCGTTGGGTTCCCTTAACACGGTCGCTGTGTGATAGTCCAGCGCGAGGCCGCCTGGAAAGAGGCACAAAGTCGAGGTCTTGGGCGGGGCCAGGCCTGCCACCACGGTGGTTATGGCTCCTCTGAAGGACGCTGTGGATCAGCGTTGACCCGCCCGAGAATCGATTGTATTGATTTTATCAAACATCATTAGCTGATTTCTGTCTTTACAGCGAGCAACATCCGATCGATATCTGATAATTTTCTTGCTATCTTTGCAGCTTCATTTGCCTTTCCAATACCTCCTTGATGAATGACCGATTCAAAGCAAGACTCTCGGGACTCTGCAGGACTGCAGATCTGCCAAGCTACCATAAATTACATTAGCTGAGAAGTATAACAATAAAAAGATTTCAGTGTCTGGGGATCAGAGCGATCGCAATGTTCGATTGCATAGCAGCAAGGCCGGGATTCGTGACGTAAGCGCTTACTACAAGGAGAGTTGGGCTTTAGTTATCGGCATTGACAATTACAGAGGCAGATATGAGCCTTTAAAAAATGCCAAGAATGATGCTAAAGCATTCGCCGATCTTCTGGAGAAGAAGCATGGCTTTCATGTCACTACATTGTTGGATGAACAGGCCACTCGCGACAAGATAATGGAGATGCTGAGAGACGAATTCCCGGCAAAGGTCGGCCGCAATGACCGCGTAGTGCTCTTCTTCGCTGGCCATGGAACCACCTGGTCAATAGCAGCCGGCACCGAGTCCACAAATTACGGTTATCTCATTCCTCAAGATGCGATAGGAACCCCAAATCGGCCTAAGTATTCTGAGTTTATCGATATGTTTGAGCTTCAGCGAATCTGCAGCATAATACCGGCCAAGCATATTTTCATAGTCTTAGACTGTTGCTTCGCCGGGGTGGCGGCTGTGGCGCCGAAAAAAAGAGGGGAGTTCCAGATTCCCCAAGAAATGCAATATGATGCTTATATCCAGAGAGCCACTGAGTATCCAGCATGGCAGATCCTCACTGCCGGGCTGCATGATGAAAGGGTGGCAGACAGCGGATTGCGCAGCGGGCACTCCGCCTTCACAAATGCTCTGCTGGATGGATTGGAGGGCGAAGCCGATCATAATGCAGATGGCCTGATCACCGTCTCGGAACTGGGAGACTATGTAAGCCCCAGGGTCAGCAGAGAGACATCAATAGGCGGCTTCAAAGGCCAGACTCCCTTTTGCGGCTGGATCAACGGCAGTGATCAGGGAAATTTCATATTCATCTCTGGCGGACTGAAGAAAGCTATCGTCAAGCACATAGATGTAAATCCTTATTCAGGCCTGAATGCATTTACAGAAAAGAATGCTCAGTTCTTCTACGGACGCGAGAAGGTTTTGGAGGAACTTCTGGAAAGACTGAGCTCTTCTCCGCGCTTCATAGGGGCCAGAGGACGATCTGGCGGGGGCAAGAGTTCGCTGCTTCAGGCGGGACTCATACCGAGAATGCACAAAGGCTCTTTTCCAGGTAGTGATAGATGGGATATAATTCTTATCAGACCGGGAGAAAGGCCCTTTGAGAGGCTGGAGGAGGCCGGACTGAAGGACATCTCATCGGGGCTGGTAGAGGCGACGAGAAGCTGGCACAGGGACCATCCAGGCTCGGAAAGGCTTTTTTTGATCCTGGACCAGTTCGATGAGTTCTTAACGGTCTGCCCCAAGAAGACAAGAGACGAATTCTTAGAGAGCCTATCGGAGCTGTTGGAGAGACTGGAGCTGCCAGTCACTGTCCTCCTCTCAATCAGAGATGACTTCCTGGACCGGCTATCAGACGCTGCACCATTCCTGAAGAGATGGGTGGAGACAGAGTTCATCAATCTCGCTTCTGATCTGAACGAGGAAGAGATAAGGGCCATCATTGAGCGCCCTGCAGCTCAGGTCGGCCTGAAGTTTGAAAAGGGACTGATCGACACCATCATCGATGATGTCATGCAGGCATCTCCTGGGGTGAATGATGGCGAGGCCAGAAGTTCAATTCTGCCCCTCCTGGAATCGAGCTTAACCAAGCTGTGTGATGCATGCAGAGATAGATGCATTGCCACTCATAAGGACTATGTTGATATCGGAAAGCTTTCCGGCGAACTGCCAAGCTGGGCAGAGAAGGCATATGAAAGGCTGTCCATCGACGGCCTGGGAACTTCCGTGCGCAGCGTCTTGATAGAGCTTGTGAGCCTGGGGGATGATAAACAAGGCATTCCCGATAGCCGCAGGCGAAGACCTCTGCAGGCTATCGCCCCTGAGGAGGGGCAGAGGGAGGCAGCTCATCGCGTTGTGCAGAGGCTGGCCGATGCCCGGCTGGTGACCACATCCTTCGACCGGCGAAATAAACAGATATGCATAGAGATCATCCATGACGCCCTCATCCGGGATTGGAAGAGGCTGCAGCAATGGCTGGATGAGGGGGAAAGGAGCTTCCTTGCCTGGAAGAGAGAGATGGAGAAGAGAGCACAGGCCTGGGAGGATAGCTCGGATCAAGAGGCGAAGAGGGATGAGGGAAGGCTGCTGCGGGGCAGTGATTTATCAGATGCACAGAGCTGGCTGCAGATGAGAGCCGGTGACATAGGCCAGAAGGGGCAGAAGTACATTGCCGCAAGTTTGCGATTTATGGAGAGCGAGCGAGAGTTAAAGGAGCAGGAAAGGGCAGAGAGGGAGCGCTCTGAACGGCGGAAGAAACGACAAATGTATCTCGTTAGTTTTTTACTGCTCCTATTATTGATTGCCATATTGCTGGTAGGTTTAGCGTTGAATGAGAAGACAGAGGAGGTCATGGCAAGGAGCCTGGCCTCCCAGTCCGAACAGAATGATGACATTTCACAAGCCGTTCTCTTAGCAGTGGAATCCCTATGGCATAAAGAGACTCCAGAGGGAATTTCTGCTCTTCGACGCAGTCTCGATTTTCTGCCTCGCTCTCTTGAGCATAATAGTTCGATTAATTGCATGGCCTTCAGCCCGGAGGGGAGCAGGCTGGCCACAGGAAGCGAAGATAATATGACCCGGCTGTGGGATGTCGAGACAGGCAAACAACGGTGGCAGCTGAAGGATGATAGCCCAGTGAATGCTCTGGCCTTCAGCCCGGATGGGCGCATGCTTGCTACAGGCAGCGAAAATAATACGATCCGGCTGTGGAATGTCGAGACAGGCAAACAACGGTGGCAGCTGAAGGATGATAGCCCGGTGAATACCCTGGCCTTCAGCCCCGATGGGAGCAGGCTGGCCACAGGCTGCTATAATAATACTGCGAGCCTGTGGAATGTGGAGAATGGCAGCAAGCTGCATTTGCTTAATCATGGTGGCGCAGTCAATGCTGTTGCCTTCAGCCCCGATGGGAGCACGCTGGCTACAGGCTGTGAAGACAATTACGCCCGGTTGTGGTATGTGCAGAATGGTACAGTGCGGTGGGAGCGAAAGCATGATTACACGATCTCTGCATTGAATTTCAGCCCAGATGGGGAGATGCTGGCCGTTGCAAGCGACAAGTGGGTCCATCTTTGGAGTGCCAAGACGGGAAGGAAGATATGGAAACAGAAGAATGATGGCCTGGTGAATGATCTTGCCTTCAGTCGAGATGGGCAATACCTTGCCACGGGTAGCGAAAATAATACAAAGAGAGAGTGGGAAGAATCGGTGGCCGGCTATGCCTACATCTGGATTGCTACCAGCGGTGAGAAGTTTCATGAGCTACTTCATGTTGGTGGGGTACGGGCTTTGGCCTTCAGCCCCGATGGGAGCATGCTGGCCACAGGAAGCGAAGATAATACAGCTCGGCTGTGGGATGTCAAGACAGGCATAGAGCTGAGGGAGTGGAAGCATAATGGCTCGGTAAATGCTGTGGCCTTCAGCCCCGATGGGAGCAGGCTGGCCACAAGGAGTGAAGATAAATCGGCAAGATTATGGGATGTGAAGACAGGCGATGAGATAGAGCTCCATGATGCTGGTCTAGTGCAAGCGATGGCCTTCGGTAAGAGAAGGCTGGCCACGAGTAGCGATGAGGCGACTATAGTGTGGGAAGCAAAGAAGGGCTATGAGCTGATAAGGCTGGAGCACGGGAAATCAATGGATATGCTGACCTTCAGCCATAATGAAAGTAAGTTGGCAGCCAGTAGCGACAAGACGGTTCACCTTTGGGATGTGTATACAGGAGAAGAGCTGCAGAGGATGGAGCATGAAAGCTCTGTATATGCGATGGCCTTCAATCAAAACGAAAGCATGCTGGCTACGGGATGCAAGGACGGCACTGTAAGAATTTGGATGCTGGATGTCAGCGCTACCATAGATGAAGCGTGCAGTCGCATTGCAGAGAACATGACCCAAGAAGAATGGAAAAATTACATGAATACACCAAGTTCGGATTGCATAACGTGCCCTGCTAGAGGCGAGTTCAATAGGCCTCTCTTAAAGGCTTATAAATACTATAAAGAGAATTGCCGACCCTGCCATGCGAGCTAAGGCCGCTTATATGATTTTCATTGATCTCAATCAAGTTCTCCTGTGGATAAATATTTATCCTTACGGTCGCTCATTATTAATGAGTATGAAAGAAAGTGATTGACATGAATGCCATTTTGAGACTCATAATAGCCTTGCTAATCTGGAGCATGCTGTCTGTCGCCTATTCTCAACCCCCCGTTGGGACATGGAATGTCGATGCTACTGGCCATGCGGCGACATTAATCGTATACTCAGTAGATGCAACAGGCAGATTGAATGCCACCTATAATAATCAGAAAGTCTATGGTTTCTGGAATGAAGATATGAAAGAGATCTCTTTCTTGGAGATAGTAAATCCAAAGAACAAAGATGCGGTTCAAATCTACACGGGCTACTATTGGAGGACAAAAAATACCGAGAACATGGCGGGATGGTTCAAGTCTTTCTCAGCTGCAGGAGGTACCGCTCAGAGGTCTTTGTATGGATGGAGTGCTGAAAAGAGAGTAGGGTGATCAATAGAATATCCGGCTTCGCTTTTGAGGGATAGGTATCGGCCTGCCCAGCTCTTTGCAGCCACCAGCCCCAAAGCCGCATGCAATATTTATCGTTTATTTTCAAGTCACAATTATATAGTAAGGTGCCGGGGGCGGGAACTCGGCACTATTTACTACTGGACCGGTCTCATTTATTCTTATTCCTCTCTCCTCCAGATCCTCACAATTGCCGCCATTCCCGCCAGGTTTATGACCAGGATCATTGCCCCTCCCAGAGCCCGTCTGGTGCCCTCTGGCAGCGCTCTCACGCCTGTCAGGTCTACCGTC
>Ga0067045_1031939_pt1 | contig 11161 bp, 10 predicted proteins | sample TerdegcTABiofilm_FD_59184 | JGI IMG/M metagenome (GOLD analysis project Ga0067045, IMG submission 59184) | Combined Assembly of (Gp0054472, Gp0054536) Wastewater bioreactor microbial communities from Singapore -Terephthalate degrading...
CCGCCGCTTCGATCAACTCACGTACCTCATCCTCCGTGAACGTTCGGGCCATGCCATCTTGATAACCGCTGCAGCCCGATTCACCAACATCAGTTCTCTCAGTTCTCCCGGAAACCGTGAATGGTTACAGATCAATTGGCTATTCTCAATTGCACAGGCCATTGTTCGGGACGAATCGAAGAAGGCGATTACCAGCACGTCGTTCACGTCATATCCTTCCCCGCCAGGGACGAGTTCGGCCAGTTCCTCCTCCAGTGTGTCGATCCCGCATAGCGTATTCTACAGAACGCTTGAGGACCGCTTGTCAAGCGTTTCCTTCGACCACATATACTGCGGCTCCTTTTCTCGGAGCAAGGACGACCTAAGCCAATGGCGGGGGTATGCGGACGATGGACGAGGTGTCGCTCTAGAGCTTGACCTGAACGTCGTTCAGGAGCACAACAAGGCAAGTGCCATCGACTGGCGAGAGGTGTGCTACGACAAGCATCGACAAGAGGATGACGTGCGAGATGTGGTGATGGGCTATGCAGAGCGAATCGGAAAGGGCGGGCCGATCTCGTGTGAACCGGACATCTGGGCTCAGTTGGCGCACCAGTCGCTCTCTTTGATGGCGGCGGGCTGTAAGAATCCGAAGTTCGCTACCGAACGAGAATTCCGTCTGATTGTTCGACCTACTGGTGGCTGTGTGCATGATCCAACAGAGTACAACACCGATACTCTCAAGGACTTTCCAGGCCCCGTGGACTTCTATGAACGGAACGGCACGCTCGTGCCCTACACAAGGATTACGCTGCCCCACGGGGCAATTAGAGGCGTGACGGTGGGGCCGAGATTTGGCGGCGGTGTTGAGAACGAGTTGGCGCTGAAGTTTTTTCTGTCGAAGCACGGACTCGACAAGAATCGTGTGCCGGTGCAACGATCAGAGGCTAGTTATCGGTGAGCCGAGGGCGATTTGGTTCATGACTGCGACCCCAGCGTATGAAGGCTGTTGTCTCGAAGAATGGGGATGGTGAACGTGGCAAAACAGGAATTCCTTCGACTGCCCGTGGTCTCTGCCGGTGCCGAGTTCCTCGTCATGGGCTTTCTGATGAGGCGGGACATCTTGGCGTACAAGGCCCCGCCGAACAACGAGGGCTACGACCTGATCTGCATCCACCCTGATCCACGGCACCAGCCGCAAGGTAACGAGGTGGCCCAGGTCCGTGTTCAGGTGAAGAGCCGATATGCAACCGACTGCGACCGAGGCTTCCCGGTGAAGGAAGCGAGCCTAGATGCGTTCGACTTCTTGATTGTGACGTTCCTCAACATCGGGAAGTTCTTCGGCAAGAACGATGGCACGACGGGAGAGCAGGAACCAGAGTTCTATACGCTGCCAAGGGATTTTATCAAACAGCACCACGATGCCAGTTCGTCATGGCAGAAAGTCAAGCTGAAGAGCCTGCAAGCCGAGATCGAGCAATTCAAGAACGGCTTGGGGTTCGAGTTGATCGCTGAGAAGCTGGGAATTCCCAGGCCGAGAAAGGACCGGACTGTGGTGGTCGAGGATGTTGGGGAGTAAGGAGAAACTGACCAGGGCAGCACTCCTGCCTTTTTACACCAACTTCACTGCGCCGTCCGCTTGAACGCCTGGAATGGCCGGATAAAGGTTGCGCACAAGTTTCGGCAAAACGGCCTGATTACTAACCGGCCCCCGTGCCGACGTGCCGCTATTAGCTGCCAAGCGAGACCGCTAATAGCCACAAATGCGCCCGGTTCCGTGGGTATGTAAACGGTTAGTTGACAACAGCGTCGGCGGCTCTGAACGCTGGTGTCTAGCGATTGGAGGGCCACCCGAATAGCCCCGTTCAGCAGTTGCTCAGGGCAAGCGGGAATCCGATCCGAAAAAAAGAAAAAAGGGGACCGGCGAGACAGTCTCGCCGGTCCCCTTCTGCTAGTCGTCGTCCACCAGGGCGACTATTCTTCCGAGCTTTTCGATGATCTTGTCCGACTCATCGGCGAGGATGGAAACCATCATTGCTCGCCGAAATCAAACAAACGTCGAATTACGTCGCTATACGTTTCGCCGGGCTTACGATTGGCGTCGAGGTACGCAAGCACTTCATCGCTCACCTCGATCTCCACCTCATTCTCAGACGGCTTAGGATGGCCTTTCTCGGCGAGAAGTGCGTCCACCGCTTCGTCTTTCCCTTGATCTGTGAGCGTCACCACGCCATTGCTAATTGACACCAGTCCTTCCGCTTCCAGGGTGAGCATTTCCTTAGCGGCTTTGCATTCCCAGACCTCCGCAGGGCGGTCGAGTATCGCCTGGGGCGAAACCTCGAAGACTTTTCCTGTGGGGGTAATGGTGCCATTCTTGATCGTGATGTAGCACTCCGCCTCCATCTGAAGCAGCGCCCAGCAAAAATGCGGGTCGGCAGTGTGCGGATCAAACTCCTCGATAGCTTTCCAAAAATCTACCATGTCAACGCTCCTGTGAAACGAGGGAATCTGTGTCTGCAAGGATTGTGGCGACCCGTTGCTGGCCCACGAGAACGTTCTCCTCTTCGCAGTCGCAGCCAATGAAGCGGCGATTGTTAAGGGCGCAGGCCACTGCGGTCGTGAACGACCCGGCGCACGGATCGCATACGAGGTCGCCCGGCTCGCTGAAATACGACACAAGCCGCTCAGCCTCTTCGAGGGGCTGCTGCCAGTCGTGGAACTGTTTTTCACGGGTGTTAACCCGAAGGACATCCGGCCAGCGTCCACGGCTCTGCCAGTGTCCCTTCGAGTAAACCAGAATCGGCTTCCACTTGCTGATGACGTGTCGGGGCTGCACAACCGTTCCCTCGCCCGACCAAACCGAGGCAAGCGTCCAGCGATAGGCTAGATGCTCCGACAGAATTCGCATCACCTTGTCCAGGTGGAACTGTCCGTAATAGCTGCCAAAGAGTCCACCTTCGATGAGAGTCCGTGTTGCGAACTCCGCCAACTCTCCGACCTCGGGCAGGAACTCCGCCACATAGGGGATGTCGGTCAGAACGAGTTGCACAGATCCCGGCTCCACCTTCAACTCCTGAAACCGGCAGTGATACAGCCGGAAATCGTCTGTCGAGAGTGGTGGCACGACCCGAACGGCACGCCGTTCCTTTCGACGATGCCGCCTCGCCCGACGTTGCGCCGTCGTGACATCGAGCGTTCGTCCTTGGCAGTTGTGCGGGAGATCGTAAACCAGCCCCATCGCCTTCAAGCATTCCTTTATCGAGTTGGCGACGATCCGCTTCCCATCGTGGGACAACACGAACCGTCGTCCGTCGTCGTCGATTTCTTCTGTAATACGCACGTCGTCGTACTTATTGGTCATGGATAGTTTCTCCCGGAAAAGAAACGTGCAAGACTGTGGTTGAAATCCAGTCGATCTGGGGCCGACCTTCATAGCCATGCTCCCAGGCATACCAAGCGAATGCGAACCGCCCGTGTCCCTTCCGGTCCGATCCGTTGCGATAGAGACTGACACGGTTGCAAAAGATGTGGACCGACTTCAACGGCGAATGTCGCAGCAAACCGTTTCTGTTCTGCCCCTCCAAGAAGGTGAGCGGAAGGAACAATGCGACTTTCCGGCGAGAGCGAGCCAAAGCCTGCTCGACAAATGCATCCATCAGATTGAAAGGCGGATTGGTGACGATGTTGTCGGCCATCTTGTTGGTGGTCAGGAAGTCCTCGACCTCGCCATAGCCACGGTCGATCTTATCTGAGGATCGAACTAGGTAGCCAGCCGCCTCCAACAGCATGGACATCGCCCCGTCCCCGCAGGCTGGTTCCCAGATGCCGCCGACGAATTGTTCAACGGCGAGCAAGGCTCGGGTCACTTCCGGAGGTGTAGGAAAAAAGTCGTGCGGGTCACGTTTGCGGTGTCCTCGCTTCATGGCCTGTTGTGCCACGACAACATTGAGTGTTTTGCCTCGACAGTTGTCAGGCAAGTCAAGGATAACGTCCATGCCTTGTAGGCATTCCTTCATCGAGTTGGCGACAATCCGCTTCCCACCGTGGGATAACACGAACCGTCGTCCGTCGTCGTCGATTTCTTCTGTAATCCGCACGTCGTCGTATTTGCTCATGGCTGCACCTGAAGAAAATGAGCGGGGCTGCGAACGTCGGCGACCGCAACCCCGCTCCTGGCCGTTATTGTCTAGAAGCCCTGCTCAGACCAGTACGGCCTCATCTTCTGCTTCAGGATGGCGACGAGTTTCTCCAGTTCTTCGACCTCGGGCTTCAGGTTTTTCCGTTCCTCAGCCGCCATCGTTTCGGGGTCCAGCCAATCAGCGAGGGCGGTCAGGTGTCTGACGGCAGTGGTGATCGTCTTGAGCGGCACGAGCTTCGGCTTCTCGGCTGGTGCCTGTCCAGTGACCTTCGCTTTCGCTTCCGCAACATGTTCAGCGGTCGGAGAATCCTTCCCGTCCTTTGCAGCCAACTTGCTCGCCTCTTTGACGATCTTCTGAAGGGTCTTCTTGTCCTTACGGTAGGACTTCAGCAGCCGGGCGGCGCTGACGGCGAGGGGATTGTCGGCGGTCTCGGCCAGGATGTTGATCTCGTACCAGCGGACGAGATCGTAGGCCCACTGCCGGGTTTTCTCAAACCGGTCCTCCACGTAAGCCTGGAAGGTGGCGTGGGTGCTTTCGTAGAGTTTGTCCGTGTTGATTTGCCAAAGGGCCTTGGCAGCTTCGACGCTCGAATCCCACCAGGAATCGACGACCGCCTCTAGTTGGTCCCGAAGTGCCTGCTCCTCTGGCTTCAGCACACGGGCATCCTGGCGGATCTTCATCCCGGCTCCCGGCTCCACGCTAGAACCGAAAACAACGACGACGATGGTGGTAGTCTTCGACTCGATGTTCAGGGTAGTGGTCTTTCCGCCCTTCCGCTTGAACGGTACGTGACTGTCAATGCGGTGGATGCGGCCCTGCTGCTCACAGAGTTCGTACCACGACTCCTGGAACCAATGGGGCACAATCAGGACGGTAGTCGTCGATTGCTTCGCCTCGACCGCTTTCTGGACGACCTTGGCGAGGAAGTCCTTCGTGAATGGCGGATTGCAGTAGATCGACTTGTACTGCGTCCAGTCCTGCTTGAGGCAGTCCTGCTCCGCCGTCCAGTAGGTCGGCACTTTGGCGTTCCACTCGGCGGCGCAGGCGTCCACCTCGAACGGCTGGCCGCAAGCCTCGACTGCCAAACGACTGCACGCCTCGAACAACCACTGCGGCGTGCTCACGTCGGCGGAATCCGCCACCGACTGGTTCTCGCCTGCCGCCTTCTTCGCCGAGGCTTTCTTCGCCGCCAACTTTGTCCCCGACCTCTTCGCCGCCAGCTTCATCGACACCATCACAAGTCTCCTTGTGGAGAATCCTTGGTTCCCGCCGCACCATGCGGCGGGCAACCGGTGTCACTGGCTAGTGTCCGCTAATCCAGGCGAAATCACGGTGTTAAGTCGCAGGTTGATCAACTAGAATGGGATTCAGTTCCATCTTGTGTCGGATTCCGTCGCACGGAGACCCGCCCTATGAGGGATGCGAAAATCTGCGCCGAGAACCTGCGGACGCTCATCGAGCGGACAGGAAAGACCCGCCGTCAGGTGGAGCAGGAAGCAGGGGTCGAATACAAGGCCCTTTGCCGTTGGCTGAAGCACGGGGCCGAGCATGAGAGCGAGGGCCTGCGGAAGCTCTGCTCATGGCTACGCATCGAGCCGAGCGCCCTTTGGGAGCCGCTGAAGAAAGACGCTGTGGTGACGTGGGCCAATCGGCTTACGAGTCTGCTTCGGATCGTTGACCAACACGACGCCTCCGTGGTCACAGATCTGTTGGAGGACATCCGTCGCTTCTATTTCATCTCTGAGGCGGTCGCAGCGATTATCCAAGAACATCCAGACTGGGTGCCTGCGGAGTTTCAATGGCGACCCAATAAGTCGCAATTCTGGATGATCTGGCAGGTGGCACGCCGTTGGCATTACAGGACTGCCGAAGATTATCGCTCACGGCTCTTGGCCCAGATCGGCCACGAGAAGCTGGATGAAACCGAAAAGAATGCAATCCGGGAGGAGGTGGCGAAGCAGTTGGCCGAGAGGACAGCCGAATTGCGAAAAGACCTGGAACGGGCAGCCGAACTCGACGCTCTCATGCGGCAGTCGGTCGAGCCAGAACCGTCTTCCGGCATTCCCGACCCTGACCGTTTTCCCCGCCGTCGCAGACGACGACCGTAAAGAACCAGTACGAAGGTTAGGACTATCAGGCCCGTCGCTGTTTTGTAAACGAATAGTTGTCAGATCTACCGGTCAAAAGCTCTAGTGACAGATGCCGCTTGGCGTCGGTTTCGCTTCAAGCCCACTCCTGAAGTTGTCCAGACGGAACCGGAACTAGCAGCGGGCAACAACACGGCAACCGATCCGCCTATCCTGCTCGGCTGGCCTCATCCGCCCGCAGTGCTTCATCAACAGTTCGTTGAAAACCGGGTCGTCTGTGAGCCGTAAAGTACGGGTAACCGGCTGGGATTCCCGCTCGCTTCCAGGATTTGATACGCAATAGATAATAGATCCAGAGTGGCTACCCTCCACCTCCTGTAAGTTGAACGGGACCACGGCTTCCTCGACTGCCCGGTCTAGGTCGTCATCTGGCAGAACCATGCTGCCCGTCCTCTCCCCATCCCCCAGGACTTGCGCCATCCGTCCTGCTAGGCCGTAGCGGGTGGCACCGTATCCCTTGAAACCTCGCTTCATTGTCTTGACGAACCCCAGATCGTGCAGTGCTTTGATCAGTCGAATCGTCTTGTTGCGGTTGCCGGTGCTGACCCCGGTCTCGCCGTGGATGAACTTTTGCAGGTATTCGACCGACAGTTCCTTACCATCTCGTTCTTTTGCGGCGACCAACCTGATCACCGACTTGACCAACTGGACGGCGACCTCGACTGGGTTCCTGCCTTTGGTATCCCTCGTGCTTAATAGCGGAAGCAGGTATGCCTCGACGTGTCGGCGTTCCTGGTCAATCAGGTCAAAGTCGGGGATCGAGGCATGACCGTAGGTAAGTTCCCAGGTGGAGCGATCCGACAGGACCAGCCCCTTGCTGCGCCACGTCGCTACGACCGCCTCTAGCTTTTCCGTGGAGGCAGCAGGATCACTCTGCCGTCCGTTGCCGTTGTAGGCCGTGGACACCGCCGTGCGAATGTCCTTGGCTAGCAGCCGTTCCTTCCCTGGCTGTAGTCTCGACGATTTCGAGTTCGGAATCTCCCTGCACCACTGCGTTAACAGTTTCTCCGCTTCGTCCCGTGGGATTCCCTCGGCGTGCAGGTGGCGAGCGGTGACGACGAGGATCGTGTTCAGTGGAATGTTTTGGTGCTGGCCGGTGAAGAAACCGGTCAGGACACGCCAAGTCCGGTTCTTCCACTCGCCGGATAACGGGATCGATGAAGTCGTCTCTGGGATTTGATACGCAATAGTAATAGATCCATGTAGAGGGGTATCCACCATTCCGTGCATCGCAGCTAGGATGTCCGCTGTCGCCATGTTCTCTCCGTCGTCGGCGTCCAGCCATTCGACCAACTGTACGACGGTCTCGACCTGACGATCAGCAATGGTGATTTTCCCACTGGACAACGGGAGCGGTGCCGAGATTTCTGTTGTGGGACCGATGATCGCTGGAACGTTTAGCAACCGTTCCAGCCATTTGACGGCTGATTCGGTTTTGACCCGCAAAGGAAACACCCAGAAGACATCCAAGCCTTCCGCCGACACTTGGCAAAACCACTTCGACGCCGACACCTGCTCACGAACATGCTCTGCCTGTTCCAGCAGGGCCTCGGCGTGGTCCCTAGCGACATGGGCAGCGGCGAAGTTGGTGTAGCGACCGGCGAAGACACGGAATGTGTCTTTGGCTCGGACATGGCGACCAACCTTGCCCTCGTTCAGGCCATTCCGATAGCTGCTGGTGTCCATCGTCACGAAGGAGCCGGTGGACAACCGCACTTCGTGCCTCTTCCACTCCCGGCAAAAGACATCCTGAAACCGCCAGACGGCTTTCGTGTGCGCCGTGGGGCGGTATGGCTTCGTTTCGTTGATCGAGTAAAGTTTTCGCTGGTTGCCAGCGATAGTATTCTCGTCGAGCCAGACGTTGGATGGTATGTTCCAGTTCCGGACGACCTCCCGCTCGAACTCGGTCGCCTCAACAGCGTCAACTAGGACGGCACAAGGCTTGCCGGTCGGCTTCAGGCCCTTTCGTCGCAGTTCCCATGTCTGGAACATCCCATGTTCGTGAGCCACGGCTCGATGGGTAAAGATGTGTTGGGTTTTCCGGTCAGCTACACTACAATACTCTGCATCGGACACAACATACTCCATGTTCGACCCGGCGAGCCCTCCAACAGGTCGCCGGGTCTTTTCGTTTTGGTTATTTACTCCGGGCCGCTTGAATCATTCCCAGCACTTGCTCAGCCTCCGTTGCAGTGTAATATCGTCGCCGCACTAGGACGATTGACGGAGACGGCACACGCCCCGCAGCCACGAGATCGTGAAAGGTTGAGGGCGCTAGGCCAGCCGCCGCTCCAACCTCTCGGAGCGTGAACAGCCCCTTGAGTTTTCGCAGTACGGAAGCTGGCCGTGGGTCGGTTGTCGGGATGGTGATCACTGGTGTCCTCCTTTCCATATAGTAGTTGTCTCCGTGAAAAATGCGGAAATCAGGGACGCTCGGCCCCTGATTTCCGCCGTGTAAGCTGACTACACTTCCTCGCAACATGCCAGGACAAGGACGGAAACGTCATTATTCGCCCAAAAGAGTGCGCATCGTAAGCAGTAGGACTTGCCGCAGCGGTGACACTGGATGATGTCGTAGCGGCGACACGCTTCCAGGCAAGTCGGACACGTGAACTTGTAGTGCTTCCGCAACGTCTCGATGACTTCATGGGGAACTTGCTCGCCGCTTTGGCGTGCTCGGCGCACCTCGTCGGGGATGTACTCCCGTAGAAGTCGCTCGTAGTGTTCTCGGTAGGTGTCGGCATTGGCATGAAGCACCTGCTTGGCCTTCCAGCCGAACACGTAGTGCGAACACGCAGTTCCGTCATGCCGCATGTATTCACCATCTCGGTCAAACACTTTTGCGGGAAGGCAATGGCAGCCTTCGTTGTATCCCAATCGCTGGACGAAGTAAGTCTTGGCTGTCCGCTTCGCTAGCTTCCGTTCGTCGAACTGGGAGTCGTCGCCCCATTCATAGATCTTGTGGCCTGCTAGTTCGTCCGCCTGTTCTCGATAACGGCGTATCGTTGCAAGGTCGTTGTCGAGTGCCTGCGCCAACAACATGACCTCTTCGACCGGTGTTGGCTCGTGCCAGTCTGGATCTCGTGTGATTCGTGTAGCACTGATTTGCATGATTCACTTCCTTTCATGTCCGTTGTATTTATGTAGCCACCGCAAAAAACCTCCGGGAAAAATCCGGGGCGGCGGCAAAAAAGACGAGGGCCATGCCATGGTCGGCCCTCGAAGTGCGTCGGCGCAGCAAGGCACCGAGTCACTGTAGGGAACAATGTTGGGCAGCGTGCCCGAAGAAGTAGCTTCAGAGTTGGCTACGTAGTAAGTTCAATCGTTCGGGGGATTATCGCAGATTTGGGAGGATAGGTCAATAGGAATGTCTGGCCCGACTCACTTCCCGTGCGACTCGTTTTTGTGGTCGAAAGTCGCCGCTCGGTCTAGAAGGTGAGTCTAGAAAACTTGATCTAGACTCTCGGTCCCAAAGCCACGCTCAAAGGCGAGAACTCGATGGCAAGGATCTGCCGTCGTCGAGCCTCATTGTTAAGCGGCGAACTGTGTCCCCTTCATGTCGTGGGGCGATCATGGGAGGTCGGCACCTTCGCTCTTGTGAACTGGCTGTGACTCTAGCTGGTGCTGATCCCGGATGCGATAAACGGTCTGCCTATCAACGCCGCACTCCTTCGCAATCCCGGCCACGGGCACACGTTGTGAAAGAAGCTTCTGGATTCGTTCTTGCGTCCCAAGGCTAATGTAGCGTTTCTTGGGCGGGGCGGTTGGATCATCCGGTGCGCCTACGAACATCGGGCGGAAATAGTCATGCAATTCTCGAATCGCCTTGTGGAGTCGCCCGAACGGTCTATTGGCGTAGCAATCAAGCAAACTGTCGCCCCGGAAGATATTTCCGTGTGCTACACACAGACTGGCAAGCTCATCTCCAAAGCGATGGCGGACAATATCGGCCAACGTATCACGAAGAGTTCCAAAGGGCAGCCTGCGGAAGCTCTGGTGTTCCTTCTCTTTTCGGACACGGCGGATTAAGTCGTTCCACATGTTAGTGAACCGCACTTGCGGGTTCTTCGATCCTTCGCTGTACCAAGGTGCGCCGCTCTCGGACACAATAAGAACTGCGTCCGCCCCCAAGCTCGGTATCCGTTTTCGACGGGCAATTCCCCACTCGATCATCTGAACGGTTTCCGGCCACAAGAGCCACTCGCCGAAGACCGTCGTCTTGGGTCGCAAGGAACGGAGGAAACTGTCGCTGTCGCTGGAACTAAAGTCTAGGCGGCTGGCGTGCTCGTGTTTGCGGTGCAGAATGAAGTCACACACCCGCAACCTGCCCAACTCGGCTGCGCCCATGGCGCAGTTGAGCCCAACGTATAGCAGGAGCCGTTGAATGGGTGTGGCGTGACGATTCAGAACGGCAAGCTCCTCAACAGAGTAGGTGTCCTTCTGGATCGCAGACAGCTTGCGTGTCCGCTCTTGTTCGGTTTCTCGCACCTTACGGTCGATCCTCTCGATACCCCTCGGCTTCGTCCAGCCAAAGCGGTTGGTTTGATCGAGCCAATCAAAGAATCGGTCTAGTTCGCTGATGTGGTGCCGGGCATTGTCTCTGCCGGTCGGGTTCCCTGTCTTCTTATGGGGCGGTCGCTGCCGCCAATGCCGAATCATCTCCTCGCACGCATCGTAGTTCAAGCTCGACAGCGGGATGTCCGGATGGCGGTCCTTGAAACGCTCGACCCTTTCGAGTCGCAGGTTGCCGTAGAGCGTCAGGCAATCCAGGGCCAGCGCACACTAAGTGCCTTTGCCGGTAAGGAGTTGCATCAAGAAGCCAACGCTCCAGCCTGCCATGCGGCGTTTCATGATGTTGCTTTGCTTGCCGGGATGTTGCTTGATCAGGCTCAATGT
>Ga0067045_1031943_pt1 | contig 11146 bp, 10 predicted proteins | sample TerdegcTABiofilm_FD_59184 | JGI IMG/M metagenome (GOLD analysis project Ga0067045, IMG submission 59184) | Combined Assembly of (Gp0054472, Gp0054536) Wastewater bioreactor microbial communities from Singapore -Terephthalate degrading...
CCCGGGTTTCCCGGCGCAATTGGCCGTAATGCTCTCCAATCGTCGCGGGATGCGGAAAATACGCTACCGCCCACACAAGAATCGCCACGCAGAAAATGATGCTCCCCGCCCGCCGCACGAACTCGACGGCGCAGTCAAACACATACAAGACCACCGTCCGGGGCGTGGGCCACTTGTACGAAGGCAGTTCCATCACGAAGGGGGCGGTTTCGTTTTTGAAGAAAACATACTTGATCAGCCAAGCCATGGGCACGGCCACGATGATGCCAGCAAGATACAGGCTGAACAAGGTCAATCCTTGCAGCCCCACCCACCCGCCGAGCACCGCCCGGTCGGGTATCATGGCCGCGATGAAGATCAGATACACCGGCAGCCGCGCCGAGCAACTCATCAGGGGGGCGACCAGCATGGTGGTGATGCGGTCGCGCCGGTCTTCGATGGTCCGCGTAGCCATGATGCCAGGCACCGCGCAGGCAAAACTGGAAAGCAAGGGGATAAACGACTTGCCGGACAGCCCGCACTTGGAGAGCAGGCGGTCCATCAGGTAAGCCGCGCGGGGCATATAGCCGCAATCTTCCAAAATGGCGATGAAAAAAAACAAAATGGTGATCTGCGGCAGAAACACCAGCACCGCCCCCACGCCCGATATCACGCCGTCCACTACCAAACTGCGTAGCGCGCCTTCCGGCAGAATCCGCGAAGCCCCGCTTCCCAACCAGACAAAAAAGCCGTCAATGAGATCCATCAGCGGTGATGCCCCGGCATAGATCGCCTGAAACACGAACGCCATTAGGCTCAAAAAGATCACGGTGCCGAAGAACCGGTGGGTTAGGACCTTGTCGATCCGGTCGGAACGGGTAGGAATCAGCGCCTTGGGCCGTTTGACATACGGATTCAGCAGGGACGAAATCCACTCGTACCGGATTTTGGTTTCAATGGCGCTGAGAGGCAGTGTACCCCCGGCTGCTTGCCGCGCGGTAGCCAGGCAATCCCCAAACGCCCTGCCCAACTGGACTATCAATTGTTTTTCGGTATATCCGCCGCTATCGATCAAGGCCCGGAACAGTTTGATATCCGGGACCGGCAAATTTTGCCCTCCACGCGCCGGGATCCCTTGTTTCAATTGATAGAGAGCCAACCGCAGATTTTCCGGGAAAATGGGCGTTTCGTACGGCGCTTGGACCGGCTTGGCGAGGGTCTCGTGCAAGGCTCGCTTGAGTTGGTCCAATCCCTTGCGGCGGTGGGCGCTGAGGGGAACCACCGGAACGCCCAGCCGTTGGGATAATCCCGCCGCGTCGATCTGAATCCCCTTGGCTTCCGCCAGATCGTTCATCGTAAGGGCGATGACCATCGGGAGGCCCAGTTCCAGCAATTGACTCACAAGGTAGAAATTGCGGGTGAGGTTGGAAGCGTCCACAATGGCGATGATCCCATCGATGGGATCTTCGCCTTTCTGTTGCCCAAGCAGCACGTCCACCACTACCATTTCATCCGGGGAACGCGCCGCCAGGCTATAGGTTCCCGGCAGGTCGAGCAGTTCCACTTCCAGACCTTCATGGAGAAAGCGGCCGGTCTTCCGTTCAACAGTCACGCCGGGATAGTTCCCCACTTTATGGTTTAGGCCGGTCAAGGCATTGAACAATGTGGTCTTGCCGGTGTTCGGATTCCCGGCCAAGGCGGCCCGCACCAGGCGGCGGGAGGCGAGGGGAGGCTGACTGGGAGAAACAGGGATCTTCATGTTTGGCGATCGCTTGATCGGCGATAACTACGGACAAGGTGTAAGGTTCTTTTGAAATTTTCGTATTGATAGAGTTACTGAGATACAGAATGGCCATGCCGGGACCAGTAGGATAGCTAGCTTTTGGTTCCAGCCTTGCGGGCTAGCCGGAATCCCTGGGTGACCAACTCCCTCTCCCTCGGGGAAAGGGTGGGGTGAGGGACGCCCGGAAGAGGCGAAATAATGGCTTTCCGCGGAATCGGCTCATTGGATCGATCTTGGAATTTCTGGCAACGATTTTCACACTCAATAGAACCTAAGAAAAATACGGGTAGTTAAAATTGAATAATTACATGTATATATGCGTTATTGGTATTCTTTAAAAACCCTATCCCGCGCTTGGTCCATCTCTTCCTCAGGATTTTCTGATGTATCCTGTTCACGAAGGTCATTGCGTTCGGGATCGGGCCTTATCCTGTATATCCTTGTGGACTATGAAAATCGTTCCACCGACAACCCGGGCAACTCCTGCCGAATTCGGCAGCTGGATGTCTTTAGTTGGACCGGTCCACGAAAACTTGCGCTAATTGATCCGGTAAAAAGGCCAACTCAAGCTCACGCGCTTGTCCCCGGGAGGCTGGATGAAACGTGTTGATGCGCACCCCGTCCAACTGGTTGGCCCGGACACACAAGCGCGAATCGCCGATTTGGAAAATTACCGGATTCCCCGGTTTGATCATCCGTACCCATTGGCCGGGAAGTACCCCCATCTCTTGGAGCCGGGCCGTGATGTGCGAATCTCCCTCTACCCGGGTAATGATTCCAAAATCTCCTGCGGCGCATTGACAAAGTTGGGTATCAGGCACGTTCGATCATCCTTTCTGTTTCTTCGCCGGAGAATCCGGAGAGGATTCCAGGGGGCATTCCTGGAAACGGGTGGTTTGGGGCATCAGGCATTCACCCACCGGCTCGCAGAGAGGGCAGGGCGTATCAAGGCTGCACGTATCCTCCAACTGATCCAACTTTTGGGTGAGTTCTTGAATCCATTTCCGGTTGGTCAATAAAACGCGCAAAAACCGAACCAACGCGTTCGAGGTTTCGTCGCTCAGCAAATGCTCGATTTTGCAGGCATCCTCCCGGGCGGTCTCCGGAGGGATCCCCAGGACATTTTCAAAGAAACAAGTGAGTAGCACATAATTGTGCTCCACTGTCCGTGCCAGCTGAGTCCCTTCCTCGGTCAGCAGCAAAAACCGGTTGGGATCTTCTTTGATCAAATCCCGTTCTTTGAGATGCGACAATGCCAAGGAAGCAGCCCCGCGGGAGATGTCCAACAAGTTCGCCACGTCCGTCACCCGGGCATATCCCAACTCGTTACGGAGATGGTCTACCGCCATCAGGTAATGGGCCACCGAGTGTGTCAGTTTGTTTTCCTCGAAAGCCCGCCAATACGTGGAATCGTTGGTCAATACCGTCATGAGTTTTTCCCCTGGACGCTACGCCTAAAATGAAGCCCCTGGTCCGGGATCTGGTTTGCCAATCCTTCTTTTGTTATATAAACATAACACCAGTTCGGCTTATTGACAAGTGGATCGAAGAGAAAAAAATCTGCTAAGGATATTCCCTCACGATGCCCCTGGAGTAAAGGCCACCCTCTCGTCCATAATCCTGCCATGGAAAACCAAGCCAAACAGAATGCCGCGGTTTCGAACTCTTTACCGCAAGAGAGAGGTCTTCCGCCGTCCGCGCCGTTGACCGGATGGCACAAGACGGCCCTCGGCGCGATTTTCCTTGTGGCGCTACTCACGCAACTGTGGCGTTTCACGGATTCCTACGGCCTGGCCTATGAAACAGGATTTCAGGAACGGATCGCGCGCCGCCACCTCGATCCCGGGCTGTCCGTCACGCGCGGATTGTCCACCATCAACAACCTGGGTCCGGAGCCGACTTACCATCCTACTCATCCGCCGCTCATGCAATTAACCTTGGCGGGGATGATGGCCATCCTGGGCGATTCCGAGGCCACGGCCCGGCTTATCCCCCTGGTCAGTTATTTACTGTTACTGGGGGGAATCTGGAAGTTGACTCGCGGCTATCTTTCGCCCCGCGCCCGGCTGTTGGCCTTGGCAGCGGCGTTGTTTTGTCCTCTTTCGTTTTACGCCGGCCGAATCGTGAATTTCGAGCCTCCGGCGATGGCTTGCGTTGTGTGGACCCTGGTTTTTGCTGAATCACTTAACCGCCGGCCTTCCCGCTGGGCCTGGTTTGGATTGCTAGCGGTGGGGATGACCGGAACCCTGATCGACTGGCCGTATCCCCTCTTCGTCAGTTGCTTCTTTGGGCTTTCGTTTTTCCGGAAAGACCGGAATCCAGCATACCAGCGAGGGGTATGGAGCTTATTCGTTATCTCCCTGGGATTATCGGTTTTGTACGCACTGTACGTCTGGACTTCCGGGGCGATGCCGACCCTGCTGCATCACGCCAAGGTGCAAACGGGAGCCTATTCGGCCGAAAACGGATTCCAACTGCCACCCGTTCTGATCAGCCCGCTGTGGTGGTGGTCCTTGCTGAAACGCGCGGGAACGTATGGCACGCCGGTGTTGCTGGGGATCCTGGTGGGATGGTGGTTTTACATACTCCGAAGGAAACAGTGGCGCGCCGGGCTGGCGCATTTGGGAATGGTATTGAGTGTGTTTTGCTTCGGTTATCTGATTCTCTTCGCGCGGGCCTCGCATCATCATGTCTGGTGCCTATTCTATCTGGCCCCGTTGATTTGCCTCGTGTTCGGCCTGGTAGCCGATCGGCTCAAACCTATCCTGGGATACGCCCTCCTGGCGGGCGTGGTGGTGTTTGCCCTCCCCATGAATTACGATTTCCGCACCAAGAAGCCCTTGCACTCCACCGTGCAATATGGCCGGACCATCGCGGCGGCTCTGGATTGCCTGCCGCCGGATGTCCGCCATCCGCTTGCGGGGCCGTTGCTCTACGTCAACCGCGTCGATCCCCTGCCTTACTACGCGCGTTGTGAAACCGCCTTTTCGCACATGTCGGTGGAGGTCGCCGCGCCGGACCGGTTTCTCATCCGCCATCGGCCTGAATTCGTGGCCTTGACTGGCTATACCGTCCAATCCGCCATCACGGTGACGCCCCAATATCCCCCTGGATTATTCGAGCGGTTGAATAAATCGTACACCCTTGTTTATCAAGAAGCCAACACCGAACAATGGGAATCGCTCTGGTCGCCGCATCTCTCGCTCATGGGCCTGATTCGCGGACCCGGAGGGAAGAAACCGGATATCGCCCTGATCGAGGACACGGTCAGCGTCCATGCCGGCGCGCGGCTGGATCCAGGCGGGAACGCCATGACAATCGATCTCCAGGCGGTTCCCAAACCCGGCCGCCGCTGGCTGCACGGCTGGGTGATCGGACCTGGATCGCCCGCCCTTGATCCCATCCCGGTTACTATCCAGGCCGGCTCGGGGAGGATACTGGGAACCATCCAGGCCATCCCCCAACCGCCCCAGCCCCGGTGGCAGGAATTCTGGCTGTACATCGGGGATCTGCCAGACACGATGACTTTCTCGTGGGAGAAAGCCCGGTTGTTGTGGGGCGATCTACGGCTCTACTCAGAAACCCTATGGGCCACGGATTTGACTCAATTGCTCGCCGGGGAAATCCGGCGGCTGCTCGGATCCCAGGCTTACCGGGAAACGCTGGGCATCGGAACCAAGGGAACGTCCATCCTCCAGCATCCCGGATTCGGCGTGGACCGCGTGGATCTGCCGCCCCTCCGCATGGGGTATAACCAGGACTTGCTCGTCTCTTACGGGATGAATCCCGCCATTCAGGACAAAAGCGATGGCGTGGGATTCAAACTCTACGCGCGGGATCACGCCCTGGGCCGGCGTTATGTATTGTTGGATGATTTCCTGAATCCCGCCCATACTCCCCAGGACCGCGGCTGGCGGACAAAGCGTATCCCCATGACGCCGCATTCCCGGCATGTGCTGACCTTCACCTTCGAGGTGAATCCCGGCCCGGCGGGCGACGCCACGAGTGATCACGCCTTATGGTGCGAAGCGCGGTTCGTCCCGCGGGGGGTGGAATGAGCAAGTGTTTTTTACACGGCGGATCCCAAAATCCCCCGCTCCCGCAATATTCTTCGAAGATCCTCCACGGAATGAAACCGGACGGCGGGGATGCCCACGGCCAGCGCGCCGGCCACGTTGGGCTCCATGTCGTCGATGAACAGGCATTCATTCGGATTCAGGTGGTAATGATCCAACAAATAGTGGTAGATGGCCGGTTCTGGTTTAGCTGTTTTCAAGGCATACGAAACCACGACGCCCTCGAAGCGGTCCCAGAAGGTGAGCCGGGCGCGCAGATCTTCATACGATTCGCGGATGATGTTGGAGAGCACGTACAGCCGGTATCCCGCCGCGCGCAGATCGTCCAATATCGCGACGGTTTCTTCTATAGGTTGAAACATGGAGAGCCAATGCTGGAAGAAAAGTTCCACTGCGTCACGTAACGCGGGCTGGCGCTCGATGTAGTTGGATTTGGCTTGTTCGACGCTGATTTTCCCCCGGTCGAGTTCCCGCCATTCCGGGCTTTGGATGATCAGGGAATGGCACAATCGGGCTTTTTCTCCGTCATTCAGCAGATGGGTCAGAAAATCCAGGGGATCGAAGGTGATCAAAACGTTCCCCAGGTCGAAAATGATGTTCCTTGGTTGGCGCATGGAGCCTCGTTCCTGAATATCGATTTAATCGAACCGCGTAAGTATGGCTCATCCAGCCAGTGCGTTCTTTTTTTGGTACGGCCAGTTCTCGTTTGTTCGAAATAACCGCTGCTTCTACAAATTCTCTCTTCCCCTGGGAGAGGGCCAGGGCGAGGGAATTTTTTATAGTAGCGGATCTGGATGTTCACCTTCATCCCGGATGAACCGTATATCCCTGTCCCCCCTGATTGTGCCCGAATTGCTCTGAGATGCGAGCCCCGGAACGGGTGGAGGTGGGATTATACAAAGAAATGAATAATTACTAAATTAGAATAATTATGAAATAAAAAATGAATGTTCCATTTTATCTAGTTCATGATATTTTATGCATAAAAAGCTTCGAATAAGGGGGAGGGGGTTGATGCGCAACGATATGGTGTTGCTGACGGTCCTATGCGCATCGCTGTTCGGAACAATCGATGATCCAGTTTCGGGACATACCAATCCCTTTCATCCGGCGGTGAACGTGGTGAAAGGTCTCCCCACCGATTTTTATTTCCCCGGTTGGGAGATCATCTGGGATGTGGAAGTAGTTCCGCGGCCGCGATGAAGCGGCTTCCGGCGGGGATCCAATCCCTTATCCAGGTTCAGCCGGGGGACATAGGAAACGGTTCGATTCTACGGTGTCCCCATGTTTGCCGGCCTCTTTACAGTCCTAAATTTGCAGGTTGTCCTTTTTCTATTCAATCTCCACCACCGAATTAACGATAATGATTGGGTAAGGATACTATAACCGGTTGAACCGGATTCAAGGCCATTGTGGCATTTTTTTATTTCCGGAGATAATCATCCATGCTCAAGAAGCGGTTTCTGCGCGATAAAGTTCTGGACGAAATGATAGCCGAGATCCGGCGTATTTCCGAAAAAGCGCCGGACAACCACAATCTCACCCCCGGATTGTCTCAATCGATGCTTTCCATCTCGGAGTTGTACGAGACTCATAAAACCGCTCTCCACCGGCTGGAAAGCATCATCGAAGATCTCCGCCAGAATCCTGAAGAGAACCGGGATCTCATCGCGGAGGTGGTGGCTGCGGCCGCGAATGTTCAGCGAGGCTTGGTGGCGCTCCATAACGCGTTCACCCAGGACATACGCACCATATTGGACGGCATCCAAAAATTACGTGAAACCTTGGGCCTGTCGGATGATGGAAAACCGGAAATCTAGGACTTGGAGAGTTTTCATAAAGAAGGATTAAAAGCAACGAGGGATTGTCTTTTCAGGGGCAATAGATTCTTAAGAGCATCATCCATTGCGTATGCCCTGAGATGAGAGAACTTTAATCATGAAAATTTCTATCCTCCGGGAGAAGACCTGGGTGAGTGTATTTTTGTAAAGGGGCAGGCTGAGTGTCCCCTCTCATCCCAGCCCCACATCCCGGAGGGAAGGAAACCGATTTTACCTCATACGGTATGCACTCCCTGGATGATCCGTTTTTCTTTCCCCAGGGTAATACTTAGTGTGAGGGAGGTCTGGAACGATAAGGCAGGCGGCCTTGCGCTTCAATCTCACCCCATATCCGCGTGTCTCATTTTGGTACACTGTTTCGTCTCCTCCGGATACAAAAGGGGGGAAAATTCGGTTCGGGGCGATTTTTTTGGAATCGTGATACGGACCAAGTACAATAATATAAACAGATTGTGGGTTTTGTTCTGAGAGCGGAAAATTGGATCGATAATTGCATGGATATCTGATTATCTATCGCTGTTATTATTATTTGGGAGAATATTGTGAACCACTTGGATTGGAAAGCCTTTCAAAAACTGTTCGGTGCCGCCGCGAATTGCCATACCCTGGATGAGGAGTTGGATTCGCATAAACGTGACTTGTTGTCTCAGGTTTTACAAAAAAGAAAGGCGCTCGACAAACAGCAAAAAATCTTCTGCCAAGCTTCGGAAGAGAATATCTTCGAGGAATACCAGCGCTTGCGGCAAGCGCACCGGGACTTTTTGTCCTCGTTTAAACGCGCCCGGGACGAATACCTGGCGTCTCAAAACCGCGCCCGCGTTGAATCCGAACGGAGTCTTCTGGATCACGCGAATTGATCAACACTGGACCGTGGGCTTGCCGCCGCGGCCGGAATTGGTGATAAAAAATCCCGTAAAAGATTTTCATGACCATTCTGCCATAGTGCAGGGACATAGCGATGTGTCCCTCTTTTTTTTGTGTGCCCGGCTGGATGCATCGGCTGGGACGGGAAAGTACCGTGTCGGAAAGAATTCGTCCCAATCCCGCCCATACGGGGTTGAATGCGCAATGAGTCCCCCAGATGCAGAACTTTCTCAGTACTTTATTCGGGACATGAGTATGGATGGGAGCGCTAAACCATTCCCTCTCCCTTTGGGAGTGGGAATGGCTTAGGGAAGCCCTGCATGGGCGAAAAGTATCCCTTCTCAGCTATCAGGTAAATAGTGGCGCGTATTCACTTCTTGGCGACTCGAAATCATCGATCTCCTTTTAATTAATCCTCTTCAGTTTCAGGGATGGCTGCTGTTCGTTTGGATTCGGTGATGGAATTGTATCCATCATCCCGCGAGGGCAGCCGGAAGATGATTGTTTGAGAGGGAGAACAGAAGTCATCGGATACACAGACCCTCCTCGTTTTACGTAACCATCCTATCCAACCTCTTCTCCGGGAAGAGGGAATGTTTGTTCCTTGCCCCGATGGCTTTCCAGGGTTCCCTGGAAATTTCCCCTCTCTTTTTGAAGGGCATCCATCCGCCCCAGCAGCCACATCTCGAACCGTTCCGGCTCGTGCAGCATCCATTTGGCGTGAATGACATACGATCGCTCAGCAAGTTCGCTCAGGAGAGATTCGTGGGGCACCAGGCGGATGGCGTCTTTCTCCGTAAAGAGCACCGGGTGCTGCCGGGATTTCAAGGCGAAGATCCGGATATCGTTATCCGAGAACCAGTAGTGGTCCGGAAAACGCAGATGTTCATGGACGCGCAGACCGAGCGCTCGGGCTTGCTTTTCCAGCCGTTCGGGTGATCCGATGCCCGAGACCAAAATGACCCGCGTTTCCGCGAAATGGGAAATCGTGACCCCGGGAGTGCCCCGCTGTTTCATCCAGGTGCCGAGGGGGATCAGATCGATCCATTCAAAAGCTCCAGTGAAGACCGGGCTAAAGGCCGTGAGGGCCAACCGTTTCGCGGAAGGGGAAGGCGCATCGTGAAAAACCACCGCATCCGCTCGGCGCAAAGCGGAGGCTGGTTCACGCATGGGGCCGTAGGGCAGGCAATGCCCATTGCCTGTGGGATTCCCGCCATCGAGCAGGACCAAGTCGAGATCCCGATGGACAGGGAGATGTTGAAAGCCGTCGTCGAGCAGGATGATGCCGCATTCCCGGTTCGCGGTGAGGGTTTGGATAAGCGCGCCCCGGTCCGCCCCGATGCCAATGGGAATCTCTGTATACCGGCTGAGCAGCGCGGGTTCGTCTCCATAGGTGGGGATTTGGTGAGGATGCAACGGCCCGGATCGAAGGATAAGGGGTTTGGGTGAACGGCGGCCGTAGCCCCGCATGACAATGGCAGGCCGGTAGCCGTTGAATTGTAGCAATTCAGCCAAGTAGAGTGTAAAAGGCGTTTTACCGACTCCCCCGACGGTCAGGTTGCCAACGGATATGACGGGAACTGGAAATCGCCGTTGCTGGAGGTAGCCCGTTTCGTAAAGAGCCCGGCGCAAGCGGCTGACGTGGCCAAAGAGCCATGCGAGGGGCAGCAAGACAGGCGCCAAGCCCCGGAACGCGCCACGGCGGTGATATGCCAGTTCGCGCCATGCCTGCGAAAGAGCGTTTCCCCAATTCATGCGGACTGGTCAACCTCCAGAACAGGTTGAATCCATTGTACGATGGTTTGCAGCGCGCCTTGATTTTTTTTCACGGTCTCCCGGGCGCGTTCTCCCATGCGCCGCCCTAAGGCAGGATCCTGGCAAAACCGGCGGCAGGCGCTAAGCAATTCCGCTTCGTTGGCGGCCTGGAAGGCGGCTTCTTCGCGCAGCAGCATGGCAGCGGTGTCGCGGAAATTCTGCATGTTCTTCCCGAAAATCACCGGTTTGCCCCAGGCGGCAGGCTCGATGGGATTTTGCCCGCCGCGCGCCCGCATGGATTTGCCGATGAAAACGATATCGGCGGCGGCATACACGTGGCGCAACTCCCCGATGGTGTCCAGCAAGATCACTGTTCCAGGATCAGCGGGAGGGGCAGAGGGATCAAGGGCGGAGCGCCGCGCGAGTGGGGATTGGTATTTCTTCAATTCGTCCAGGATAGCGTTGACCCGTTCGACGTGCCGGGGGGCGATCACGAGGCGCAGGGGATACCCTTCTAAGCGCAAGGCCTCGACGATCCGGAACAGCAAGGCTTCCTCGCCCGGGAACGTGGATCCGGCCACGAGGAGGATTTCCTTTTCATCAATCTGAAACAACCGACGCCATTTTTCCCGGACGGCGGGATCGTCTGGTATGGCGGCGGCATCGAATTTGATGTTTCCTGCCGGAGTCACGCGGCTGGCGGGCGCGCCGATCTGAAGAAACCGGTCCGCGTCGGCATCGCTCTGGGCCAGAATGCGGTGAAAGAGGGCCAGCAGTGGAGCAAAGAGCGGCTTGAACTTGCGGTAACGCCGGAATGATTGGTCGGACAGGCGGGCGTTAATCAAAAA
>Ga0067045_1006222_pt1 | contig 11145 bp, 8 predicted proteins | sample TerdegcTABiofilm_FD_59184 | JGI IMG/M metagenome (GOLD analysis project Ga0067045, IMG submission 59184) | Combined Assembly of (Gp0054472, Gp0054536) Wastewater bioreactor microbial communities from Singapore -Terephthalate degrading...
TCTTGTCACGGTGCAGCCACCACGAGCCGTGATGTATCCACGCCGGATTGGTCCGGTCCGGGGGCCAGAGGTAGCGTTCTGAAAGGAACCGCTTGAGGGCGGCAAGATTTGCGGCACCTTCGCATCCGAACTCCGAATGGAACAGCGGATCAATCGCGTTGTAATGCGCGTAGTGGCCCGGATCGCCGAGATACAGCCAGTGGCCGTGCACGTCGTGCATCTGGTCGACGTACTTGGGATCGGCAGCGAAGACGGGTCCCGACGGTGATGTGGGGAGATAGATTCGCTGAGGATCCGTCTCCTCGACGACTTGTCGCAATGCCGCCAGGACCGGATGACTGGCGTCGCATGGCGTCATGGCGTCGTCGCAGAGTTCGTTGCCTCCGCACCAGATCACGAGGCTCGGATGGTGTGCGCGACGCGGGACGATGTTGCGCGCTTGATCGGCACAGTAGGCCACGTACTCGGGGTCACGGGCAGGCTCGTTGTTGATGCCAGAGGAGGACTGGTGGAACTCCTGCCAGACCATGATGCCCGCCTCGTCGCACAGATCATAGAAGAGCTCGCGTTCGAGCAAGCCGCCGCCCCAGACGCGAAGGAGGTTGCAGTTGGCGTCCTTCGCGAGTCTGATGGCATGCCGGTACCGGTCTTCCTTGATACGTCCGTAAAGCTGATCCACCGGGGCCCAGTTCCAGCCCTTCACAAACACCTTGCGTCCGTTGACTTCCAGCGTGTACGGCAGGGCGTCACTGGGAGCGCCGTAGTTGGGTACTGCGCGTACTTGGCGGAACCCTGTGCGCTGAGACCTGCTGTCGAGAACCGATCCGTCGTCTCCGCGGATCTCGACGCTAATCGTGTACAGGGGTTGGGGTCCGTAGCCGTTGGGGTGCCACAGGCCGACGTTCGGTATGCGCAGGGTGAGGCGCGCGGCGGTTTCCGAAGAGTGGACGCCGCGGCCCCCGGAAGATGCGTGCTTTGCCGCAATGACCAGGGACTCCCGCGCCACGCAGGTACCGCGATCATCGTAGGCCGACGCGATCACGCTCAGACGCTCGGCGCTGAGGCGATCGAGGGACGCGACAATACTTGCCACGCCGTCGGTCTCGCCCCGGCGCGCGTCTGTGTTCGTCTGGCATCGGAGCGAGCTCAGACGAGCCCGATCCCACATGTCGAGCCAGACGTCGTCATGTATGCCCAGCGGGATCAGACGCGTGCACCAGTCCCACTTGTACGCGAATCTGGGCTTCCACAGGCGAACCTTGTTGGTCCACCCGATCTGAGCTTGCTGATCGGGCTCCACCGGTGCGTGCTCTACGACGACGATCAGGCGGTTGGTGGCGCCGGGGCGGATGGCAGCAGACGCGTCGAGCTCGAAGGCAGTGTATGTGCCCTCATGGGTTCCGAGCTTCGTTCCATTGAGGAACACATGGCAGGCATAGTCCACACCGTCGAATCTGAGAGCGGCTGCAGGCTGACCGTCCCAAGCCGGAAGGTCGAACTCCTTCACATACACCCAGTCACGCTGGCTGGTCCACTCCCAGTAACGGCTGTTCAGATCCACCGTGGGGTCTGNCAGCTCGCCGGTATCCAGAAGATCGGACTGCACATCACCCGGGACCCTGGCNCGGATCCATGGCGGGATGACCGTAGGGAGATGATCGAGGTCTGCTTCAGGCGCCGTGAGNGGTNTCCACGCCCATTCACTCGGCACAAGGCCAACGACTCGCCAGTCGTCGCCGCTCAGGCACAATCTCATAGTTCACCTTCCATGGGTGTGCACGCGAAGGCCGCTGCCATCGGTGGTCATCGTTATGGTTCCCTGCTGATCGGTGCGCCATATGCGTATTTGCCGACGCCGCATGCGATCAAGAACGTCCGGCGATGGGTGGCCAAACGGGTTTCGCCTCCCAACGGAGATCACTGCGTGCGTAGGGCGCACTACATCGAGCCAGCGTGCGCTGGTTCCGGACGCGCTGCCATGGTGCCCAACCTTCAGGACATCCGATCGCAGCGCGAGCCCGGCCCGCAGCATGTTCGTCTCGGCCTCCTCTTCAGCGTCTCCGGTGAGGAGGAAGCTGCGACGTGCGAAGGATACCCTGAGAACGAGGGAACCGTTGTTATCGCGACTGTTGCGGTAGAGGGCGTTCCGCGGCGGGTTCAGGACCGCGATAGTCACGCCGTCGCCGCTTCGGAGGGTCTGCCCGCGAGCCATGCGCCACACCGTGGCGCGCGTACGCTTTGCGATCAGAAGCGTGCGGCGCTCAGTGGCAGTCGGCGGTTCATGACGACGCGACATGGGTGAGAGGATCAAACGGAACGAGCGTATGCCCGACAAGACGGCGTCTGCGCCGCCAGCGTGATCCTGATCCCAATGCGTCAGCACGACGGCGTCCAGTGCGTGAATGCCCTGGCGCCTCAGAAAGGGGAGAACCACGGTGCGGCCACGGCTGCGCTCCAGATCGGCTCGGCCAGCATCCACCAGCAGGGTTCTGCCGCTCGGCGTGCGAATCACGGTTGCGTCGCCCTGACCCACGTCGAGAAAGGTGATCCGTAGCGCCGGCGCCGGTCGCAGCCGCTGGCCCGTCTTGAGGCCCGCGACAATCGCGGGACCCGCGAGCGCCACGGCGGCAACGACCGCGATCCGCCTTCGAAGACTCATCGTTGCGAGGGTTCGCCTGCAACCGCGGCAGCTCCAGCGCCGAGGCATGCATAGCACACCGCAACAGCGGCCCAGCCGGGCGACGGTAGGTTGAGCACGGCTCCCGGCCATCCGGCGAACAGATGGGCCACGCTACCGATGTATCCTGTAAGCGGCCCGACCACCGTGTGGCACAGGAACGCGCAAAGCGACGGGCTGAGCAAAGAGGCAGCCCAAGCCAGGAGAGAAGCGGGCAGCAGCACCACCAGAGCAGGAGCGGTGGCTGCATTGGCGGGTATGCCCAGAGTCGGGACACTGTTGAAAACCTGGGCGGTGAGCGGAGCCGCCGCCAATCCCGCTATGGCGGTGATGGCAATGGTGGCTGCGATGCCTCGAAGCGCATTGCTGACGAGGCGAACGGAAAGCGGCGCCGAGCGTGGCGATAGGGCGGGGAGAACCAAACCAATACCCCGAGCGCAGGTCGGCCAGTAGCCTATCAGTGCCGCAACAATCGTGAAGGACAGGAGGAAGCCGACGTCCTGAAGGTTCCCCGGGTCCCATGCAAGGGTGGCGAGCGCCGCAGCGGCGAGGGCAGTCGTCGAATCGTGATCTCGGTCAAAGAGCGGCGCGGCCAGGTAGACCGTCGCCATGATCGCGGCTCGCGTGACTGACGGCTGAGCTCCGGCCGCGAGCGCGTAGAGCGCAACAGCCGCCATGCAGGCAGCGGCCGCTATGGGGCGTCCGATATACAGTCGCCGCAAGAGCCACCACATGGGACCCACCAGAATCGCCACGTTCGCTCCGGACGCAGCGAGAATGTGCAGCAGTCCCGACATGCGGAATGCGTCTGCCTGTTCTTCAGTCATACCCTGAACGCCGCCAAGGGCAATCCCCGTAGCAAGCGAAGCGCGATCCTGAGGCAGATACCTGCGGAACACTGCCAACATCGAGTTGCGCCAGTTCAACGCGAAGCGCACGAGGCCAGCGCGGGGCGGCCTCGGCTCGATGCTCCACAGGGAAGGGTAGTGCACCTCCGTAGCCGAGGACACACCATGGCGTCGCCATGCGCCACGCGTTCCGCGTGACTGCTGCGCAGTCTCCTCGATATCTCCAGAGATGCGGATACTATCGCCGTAGCGAGGAACAGGGCGATCCGGGGCGATCGCGACGCGACAACTCAGCAGACCGCGGCAGGGGTGCACCGCGCCCGACGGCAACCTCACGGACAAGGGGCGCGCGATGAATGTTATCCCGTGACGGACCTCCGGTTCGGATGCGACCTCTGCCTCGACACGCACGTAGCCGGCGCCGGCGAAACGTGCGATGTCGTAGGGCCCCGGGCTGTCCTGAACCTGCTGTCGGAATGCGCCGCTGGCCGCGAAGGCAAACCAGATACCCACCATGGGGAGGACGCCGGCATGCTGCTGGGCACGCTGGGCGCCGCCACCCAGTCTTCTGCCAATCTGTAGGCCCGTGACGGCTGCTCCGGTCCCGAGCCCGAGCAGAACAGGCAGCGACCATGGCCAGCCGCCGCAGTGGATGCCCAGAGCGAATGCGGCGGCGGCCGGCACCAGAGGGCGATGGCGCAAGGCTAGCCACGTTGCCGCCAGCGACGGACCTGGCCCTCGAGTCTGCAGCGCTGCCCGCTGGTGCATGCTAGGGTGCCGTCCCCGGCGTCAGATGAAGATCTTGTAGACCTGCAGGCCGTTGACCGGTCCGTAGATGGCCCACAGCGAGCCGCAGACGTAGTCGCCCAGGGTCAGGCCCAGGAAGAACGGGATGCCGGCATTGTGCGTCTTCATGCCTCCAAACCGCACGATGACGAGCTTGATGAGCCAGCTCACGAAGAACGCGAACCAGAAATAGTCCATGGCGAAGGACACCGCCAGTGCGTAACCGGCCGGATGGAACGGCCACCAGAGGAAGGCCCCGCGCATCAGGCGCAAGCCCAGCACGATGACGGCGCCGGCGATGACATAGGCCTTCTGCGTCCACTGAGGCGTTGTCGGCGTCTGAAGCCAGGCATTGAGACGGTCGTAGGACTCGAATCCGACCCATGACTTGTACCCGACCGCTTTGCTGGTAGCGCCCTCGGCATACGTCACGTGCAGGTTGGCCCAGCATGCGCAGATCGTCGCGACCACCGTGGCGAACGCGATGAGCGCGATCAATCGGCCCATTTGCATGCGTCCGCCTTCGGCGAGCTTGAAGGCCTCGATGTGGTTGGGCATGGGATGGCAACGGTAGCACCGGTTGTACCAGTAGAGCACTGACGTGGTGGTCAGACTCTGAGCTCCGATCGTGTTGATTCCGAACAGCGTGACCAGTACCGTGCGCGGATTCACGAAGAATATCTCGTGGGGCGCGCCGAGCTCAGCGCGCACGCGGGTCATGGCAATGGCTAGCAGGAAGAACAGCCCGAAGAAGATGATGGCGACCCATGAGGCTAGCGCCGTCTTCCATGAGAACCACGACAGGAATATGACGCCGATGAACAGCCCGAGGAAGGCGATGCGGTACTGCTGCCGCTCGGACTCTGGCGTCACGCCGGCTATGTCAGGCGGGCCCTGAGTCGCGCGTGGGTTCTTTCCGAGCCACGCGCACCGCTCCCACGCGGTCTTGAACTGACCGCGCAGTCCCCACACTACAACACAACCGAGCGCAATCCACGCGCCAGAGGACTGTTGCTCGAAGAACGGGAAGCCAAGGTTGGAAGGGGAATCCCAGCCCTGCATGGCTCCGACCACCTGGAACATCTTGCGCGCGACGTAGAAGAACCAGCATGAGAACGCGAGATCCAGCGGCAGGAAGTAGGCCAGCCCGATGGCAAACGGATACATGGAGATCGGCGTCCAGCCGACGGCATTCCATGGACGCGTCGTGAGGTACGGCGCCAGATCGAACAGCTTGACCTGGGCAAGGTAGGGCCACGATGGGTACAGGTAGTGCATTCCGTTGACGAAGTCAATGATCGCCGAGACTGCAAAGCCCGACCACATCAGTTTGCTGCGCCAGAACGGAAGGGAACGACCCGTGGGGTTCGTCATGGCTAACGGGAGCTGCACGATGGGGAATGCGAGTTTCTCGTTCTCGGTCCAGGCGCGCCGGATGAGAATGCTGATGCAGAGGCACATGCCGATCAGGACAGAGAGGAAGATGGTCCACCAGGTCAGCGGTCCGAGAAACGGGTAGAGGTACTGCGGCTCATACCATCTTGCGCCGCCCTGATAGAACGCCTTGATCGCGTTGGCGCCGCCCGGGTCTTTGTCCTGCACAAGCAGGAAGCTAGTCGGCTTCAGATACTGAAAGAATGTGACGTCGTACTTCCGCTCCGGCGTGTTGTACCGATCGGCGTGGGCGATGATGCCGAAAAGGTTCTGAACGAGGTCATGACCGGCAAGGACGCATCCGATCACCAGCATGACGTAGACGGTGAGNAGTTCGCCCTGATCGAACCGGGCGCGACGCAGGGNNGATGATGCGCGGCTCCGTGAAGCCAGTCGNGCTAGCGCCATGTTGCCAAGGCACAGGAGGAACAGGAAGAAAATCGGGGTGATGAACAGCGGGAGGCATGTCCCGTCGAGGGTGTACCAGCGAACCTCCACGACGGTGATCCAGTAGGCGTTGATGGGCATAAGCACGAGCCCGAGAAGCACGGCACGCAGCGTGATGCCGCGTGAACGGACGGGGCTCGCATCCATCGAAGTAGCGCCTACCGGGGAGTCGGACGACGACCGCTGCAACGCAACGTCGGGGAGCATGAGGAATGATAGCATACGAGCGAGGGATTGGCAAGAACGGGCGCCCCCCCGGCCCGGCCGGAATCCCCGGGCCGCGCATCGCAGTGTCATAATACGCCCCATGGATGTGCTCCAACGGGTGCGCGAAGCGACAATAGGAACCGATTACGAGGGCAGGCTCTATCTCGTCGGAGGCGTATTGAGGGATCGCCTGCTCGGGCGTCCCGGCAATCCCGATGTTGACCTCGTTGTGGAGGGCGACTCCGCGGAGGTCGCGCGCATACTCTACGAAGCCGGCATATCGGACCACGCGCCTGTCACGTATCCGCGCTTTGGCACCGCGCGTGTCCAGGTGTCCGGCGTGCCGATCGAGATCGTGTCAGCTCGCTCCGAGTCCTACGACCCGGCTTCGCGCAAGCCCAGCGTCCGTCGTGCCACACTGATGGAGGACATCCTGCGCAGGGACTTCACGATCAACACGCTGGTCGAGAGTCTTCACGATCCGGGCATCCGCGATCTGACGGGCAGGGCTTTGGCGGACTTGCGCGACGGCATCATCCGCACGCCGGTGGATCCTGAGACCACCTTTCGCGACGATCCGTTGCGCATGCTCCGGGCGATTCGCTTTGCAGTCACGCTGGACTTCACGATAGAGGCTTCCACGTGGCGGGCCATCGAGGCTCAGGCGTATCGCATCGACCTTGTGGGGGAGGGCCCGCGCGTTGTCTCGGCGGAGCGTGTCCGCGATGAGTTCATCAAGATCATGATGGCGCGCCGTGCTTCACGGGGACTGGAACTCCTCCGCGAAGCTCGGCTCCTGATTCGGTTCCTGCCGGAGCTCTGTGCCATGGTAGGGGTAACACAGAACGCCTGGCATGCTCATGACGTCTGGCATCACACGATGCTGGCGCTCGACAGGCTCGATCAGGACGCATCATTGTCGGTCCGGCTCGCCACGCTGCTGCATGACGTCGGCAAGCCTGTCACGCGTACGGAAGATGAGCGCGGCGTTCACTTCTACGATCATCAGACTGTGGGCGCCGAGATGACACGGGAGATGCTCGCTCGACTGCGGTTTCCTGCGGACCTGATCTCCGAAGTCAGCGAGCTGGTGCGGCTGCACATGCGATTGGGCGAGGTTCAACCCGATTGGAGCAAAGCCGCGATTCGGCGGCTCATTCGCGAAGCGGGCGATCACCTCGATCAGCTACACGCGCTGGCGCGGGCAGACATGGCTGCGATGGAGGGGAGCGGAACACCGACGGATCTCGAGCAGGTGATGAAGCGCATTGCCGAGGCGGATGCGGAGATGCACGTCCGCGCCATCGTGTCGCCGCTTGATGGGACCGAGATCATGGAGTGCCTCGGCATCGGCCCCGGTCGTGTCGTCGGCGAGGCCAAGGAGTACCTCATCAACGCCATCATCGAGGGGCGACTATCTGCCCATGACAAGGAGGCCGCCCGCAGATCCCTGCTGGCGTGGAGGGCTGGGGCGGCATCCTGACAGATCGGGTCCTCTGTCGGGCTTCGGTGTCTCGGTGCGGCTCAGCGCCTACAGCTCGCACTCCTTCATGTACTGGATGCTCTTGCTCGCGATGGTCTCAGGGTCAGGCGAGTAATCGAAGACCTCCACCGACACGAACCCGTCGTAGCGGTTGCGCTTGAGCGCGGCCAGGATGGGCCGGAAGTCTGTGTCGCCGAAGCCCGGTCCCCGCCGGTTGGCGTCATTGGCATGCACATGCGCGATGAGCCGCGCATGGCGCTCGACAAGCTCGGGAATCGGGCGCCCTTCGGATGATGCGCTCTTGACGTCCAGTATGGTAGCGGCCGCGGGATGACCAAGCTGCGCGACGATTTCGGCGGCCTCATCGAGAGTCAGAATGAAGTTGGCCTCGGGCTGGGGCAGTGGCTCGATGCATAGGGTGATGCCGTGCTCGGCCGCGAGATCGAGAGCAGGCAGCAGGCACTCTGTGTAGCGTTGCGCTGCCGTCTCGTAGGTATCGCCGTCCTCAATGCGGCGCTGCGCCGGAGAACCGAAGACCATGATGCCGCCTCCGATGTCGGCGCAGAACTGCGTCAGGGCCACAAGATACTCCGTGGTGCGGCGGCGAAGATCCGGATCGGGAGAGGTGACCGACAGTCCTTTCGGCGAAACGAGGAGCCAGTGGAGGCCGACTACCGCGAGACCGTTTGCCTCAGCGGCTGAGCGTATTCGGGTTCGGTCGGCCTGTGCAATCTCGCGGACGTCAGGGGCAAGCGTGAAGGGCGCAATCTCGATGCCTTCGTAGCCTGCCCGGGCGACGTGCCGACACGTTGGCTCCCAGTCCCAGCCCTGAAACGTCTCATTGCAAATCGAATAGCGCATGCTCATGCCTGCAGCCTTCCGATGGGATACTCGCCTTCGAAGACTTCCTCGGCCGGACCGGTCATCAGCACCCTGTTGTCGCCGTTCCACTCTACCTGGAGATCGCCTCCGAGCAAGTGGACAGTGACACGACGAGCCAGCTTGCCTGTGAGAACGCCGGCTACCACTGCTGCGCAAGCGCCGGTGCCGCAGGCGAGCGTAATACCTGCGCCGCGCTCCCATGTGCGAAGAACCACTTCGGTGGATGTCTGAACGTCGCAGAACTGCACATTGGTGCGCTGCGGAAATAGTCGGTGGTTTTCGATGGCGGGTCCGAGCAGGGCGACCTCCTGAAGACTGAGCCCCATGTCGAAGACGACAGCATGGGGATTGCCCATGGAAACGGCAGCCAAGGAGACTTTCCGCCCCTCGACCTTGATCGTCTCATTGAGCACGGTATCGCTGTCCGGTCCGCGCATCGGGATCTCCGACCGCTTCAGTCGCGGCTTACCCATGTCAACACGCACGCTCTCGACGCTTCCCGCACGCGTCCTGATCCACAGGGTGCGAACGCCCGCCAGAGTTTCGAGCTCGATCGTCGTTTTCGGCGTTAGCTTGCGGTCGTAGACAAAGCGTGCGACGCAGCGGGTACCGTTGCCGCACATCTCTGCCTCAGAGCCGTCCGGATTGAACATGCGCATGCAGCAGTCGGCGATGCGCGATGGCGTAACCAGGATCAATCCGTCGGCGCCCACGCCGAACTTCCTATCGCAGACTCTCTTGCTCAGTTCTGGCAGGTCGGTGTCTGGGATCGGCTCCGAAATGCAGTCAACGACCACGAAGTCGTTGCCAATCCCCTGCATCTTCGTGAACTTCACGGCCTCTGCATCCTCACGCTTCTGCGGGCTCTGACGGCGCCTCGGACGACGGCGTTGCCTTTGCCTGCTCGGCAGCATGCTGAAGCTCGCGTCCGATCTCGGCGCCCAGCCCCGCAACGGGACGCATCGGCACGATCGAAGTGATCGAGTGCTTGTAGACTAGCTGGGTGGGCCTTCCCGGGGATTCGAGCAGCACGGTGAACGAATCGAAACCACGCACGACGCCCCGCAACTGGACACTGTTGGCCAGGTAGATGGTGACGGAGGTGTTATCCTTCCGAACCTGGTTCAAGAACATGTCCTGCAGATTAAGCTGTGCCTTAGCCATTGTTCTTCATTCCTTTCTCTCTTGGCTGAATCTTGGCGCTGACTCGATCCACCGCTTCGTCAAGGGACAATCCGGTGATATCCAGCCATTGCACGGAAGGATCGCCTCGGAACCACGTCCGTTGGCGCCGTGCGAAACGCCGGGTGTTATGCTTGATAGCTGTTACGGCCTCTGCAAGGGATGATGTGCCCATCAGATGATCGCACAGCTCACGATAGCCTAACCCGCGCATGATACCTGCGGCAGGCCGGGCTCCTCGACTCATGAGCGCCCGAACCTCATCCAACAGGCCGCTCGCCATCATCGCATCAACGCGCGCATCAATCCGTCGATCGAGCACGTCCATAGCTACCGACAGTCCGATCCTGACCGAGGCAACAGGACGCCTCTGCTGTTGGTCGCGCTCGATCCACACAGACAACGGCTCGCCGGTGCACTTCCATACCTCAAGCGCACGAACGATGCGGACGGTGTCGTTGGGATGCAGCCTGCTCGCCGTGACGGGATCTACTGCGGCGAGTTGGGCATGCAGCGTGGAGGACCCCTGCAGTCGTGCGACCTGCCAGAGCTCCGCTCTCACGGCGGAGTTGGCCGGCACCGACGTCAGTCCGAGACCGTCCAGCAACGCGCGTACATACAGTCCGGTACCGCCGACGACGAACGGAAGGCGCCCCCGTTGCTTGATGGCCTCAATGGCCTCTGTCGCCATCCGTCGGTACTCGGCGACGTCGAACGTCTCGGATGGCTCCACCACATCTATAAGATGGCAGGGTACTGCTCGACGCTGGGCGGGCGTCGGCTTGGCTGTGCCGATGTCGGCGCCCCGATAGACCGCCATCGAGTCGGCGCTCACGATCTCTCCGCCATGGCGCTGGGCAAGCGCGACCGCGATGTCGGTCTTGCCCACGGCGGTGGGGCCGACGATTGCGACGACGGGGCCGAGGGTGTTCATCGGCGAACCACGGGTCTGTGCCTTGGCCGCGTTACTGTCGGTCGGCGGACTGGCCTTGGCGTGCTGCCAGAATCAGGTCGCAGACCTCGCGGACGGCCCCTTCACCGCCGTCGCGCTCGCATACATAGTCGGCTTCCGCTCGGACCTGCGCAACGGCGTTGGCCGGAGCAAGGCCGACGCTTGCCCATCGGAGAGCAGGCAGATCGGGAAGATCATCGCCCATGTAGGCGATGGACTCTCTGCCGACGCCATAGGCGTCGCTGGC
>Ga0067045_1031937_pt1 | contig 11145 bp, 7 predicted proteins | sample TerdegcTABiofilm_FD_59184 | JGI IMG/M metagenome (GOLD analysis project Ga0067045, IMG submission 59184) | Combined Assembly of (Gp0054472, Gp0054536) Wastewater bioreactor microbial communities from Singapore -Terephthalate degrading...
GCGGTATGCGGAAGGGGCCGCCCCGAGATTGGCGGCAACGAAGCCCTGCGGGCTTCGTCGAGGTCTCCGGAAGACAGACCGCCCCGCAGCCGCGCACCCAGGGCGGCCGCCAGGGCCGGGAATCCCTCCCCCGTGGCCGCGGACAGGGGGATCCAGCCCTCCGGGGCGGGCAGGCACTCGGGCCGGTCGATCTTGTTCCAGACCCGGATCGCCACGGGCAGGGCTTCAAGGGTTTCCATGTCTCTCGGCGCCGCTCCACGGGTCCCGTCCACCAAGTAGACGACGAGGTCCGCGCCTTCGGCTACGAGGCGGGAACGGCGAACCCCCTCGGCCTCCACCGGGTCCGGGGCGTCCCGAATGCCGGCCGTGTCGAAGAGGCTAACCGGGATCCCGTCCAGGTCCAAGTCGGCTTCGATGTAGTCCCGGGTGGTCCCGTGGGAATCGGATACTATGGAACGTTCTTCCTTTAAGAAAAGATTGAAAAGCCGGGACTTCCCGGCGTTCGTGGGGCCCGCCAGGGCCACCCGGGCGCCCTCGGAGAGCATGCGGCCCACCGCGTGGCTCTCGGCCAGGGTTTCCGCGCGGGCCCGGGCGGCTTCCACCGCGGCGGCAAGCTCGTCGGGCCCGTCCGCCAGCTCGTCCTCCCCGTAGTCCAGCCGCACCTCCGCCTCCGCCAGGGCTTCCAGCACCGCGTCCCGGAGGTCCGAGACCTCCCGTCCCAGCCCACCTCCAAGCCGGTCCAGGGCGTCCTCCCGGGCTTCCCGGGTCCGGGCCCGGACGAGCTCGTCCACCGCCTCCGCGGCGGCCAGGTCCATCTTTCCGGCGGCGAAGGCCCGGAAGGTGAACTCCCCCGGCAGGGCCCGCTCGAACCCCGCCTTCTCCAAGGCGGCCAGGACTCCCTCCCAGGCGGCGGGCCCTCCGTGGCACACGAAGTCCACCGCGTCCTGGCCCGTATACCCCGAGGGCGCCCGGAAGACCAGGGCCACCACCTCGTCCGCATCCTTGCCCGTCTCCGGGTCCCGGACGAAGCCGTGCACGGCCCGGTGGGACTCCGCTCCGGCGAGGGCTTCGGGCCGGGAAAAGGCCTTGGCCGCGAGCTCCGGAGCTCCCGGGCCCGAGGTGCGCACCACAGCAAGGGCGGCGGGTACCGGGGCGGTGGCCAGGGCGGCGATGGGGACGTCGAGGCGGAGGTATCCGGAGGGCATGGGCTACGATAGCCGCCCCCGGCGCGCCTTGACAAGGCCCGGCAAATCTTCCACCCTTGAGGGACAGAGCTCGCACGCGGGGACAGAGCTCGCAGGGACAGAGCTCGGTGTCGGAGTTCGCACGCGGGGACAGAGCTCGATGTCGAAGCTCGATTCCGCAGTATACTTGTGAATGGTACGCTCATAGGCTCGGCTTGCCCGGGCGTCCTGGAACGGCACGGACACATAAAGGAGACGGTATGAGAAAGGTCATCGCGGCGCTCTTGCTCGCGGCCCTGGCCCTGGCCCCCCTGGCGGCCCAGCCCAAGGTCAGCGAGAAGCAGGAAGTGGCGATCTTCGCCATGGGTTATTACGGCTTCAACATCCCCCGGGAAGCCCTGGGCTCCATCGACCTGGAGATCCAGAAGGTCTTCCTGGACCTGGGGCGCTTCACGGTCATCGGCTACGCTCAGCGTTTCTCCTCGACGGACGTCCAGGCCTTCGTGGACATCCTCAAGAAGGCCAAGGAGACCAACTTCGTCCTTCCCGAGAAGTATCAGTTCGGGGAGGCCTTCCTGACCGCCGCGGACTTCGAGAAGCTCCTCGGGGCCTTCCAGGTGGCCATCCCCGTGGTCGTCTCCTTCGACAGCCGCTACGACACCAAGAACAACCGCTGGGAAACCAACATCAAGACCTCCGTCTCCTTCGTGGACGCGGGCACGGGCACCCTCACCGGGATCGCGGACGTCCAGACCTCGGGCACGGACAAGTCCAGCCAGCTGGCCTCCATCCAGGGAGCCATCGGGGCAATCCCCATGGAGCTCCAGTACAAGATCCGGTCCATCCCGGCCTTCACCCTGAACACCCGGGTCCTCGCGGCCTCGGGCAAGGAGATCAAGCTCCAGCTGGGGACGAACATGGGGATCAAGAAAGGGGACGAGTACTCCATCATCGTCGCCTCCCAGGTGGCGGGCTTCCGGGACGAGCGGGAGCAGGGCCTTGTGCTCATCAAGGACGTGGGCCCCGAGGTATCCACGGGCCTGGTACTCTACAGTTCCGTAAAGCCCGGTCCGGACACCCAGCTCAAGGAGATCCCCCGGCGCGGCGTGGACGCGGCGCCGTACCTGCACCTCGCCCAGGGCTCGTTGCTGAGGGTCATCGGAGACGAACCCGAAGAAGACGGCACCAACATCATCGTAGGCCTGCGCATGCCCCTTTCCCGGGGCTTCTTCGACGTACGGCCCTACGCGGCCGTCCAGATGCCCGTGAACGGGATCCGCACGATCTTAAGCTTCGTGTTCATCCCCGTGAACGTCCTGGTCGGCGCGGAATACAACCTGTACATGGGCCGCCTGGCGATCACACCCTACGCGGGCATCGGGACCAGCTTCATCTACATCACCGAGGCCCTATCCGGGTCCACCTACGACACCAGCGACATGCTCTTTCCGCACTTCGGAGTCCAGGCCTACCTGAACGTGTCCTACCTCTTCAACCGCAACACCAAGCTCTTTGCCGAGGCGGGCTTCGAGTACTGGCTGGCCCTGACGCAGCTCTACTCCAACTACGGCGGAGTGTCCTTCGGCGGCGGGGTGAGCTTCAAGCTGTGACGGACGACACGGACCTGTCCGGGCTGGACTACCCGTCCGCCCGGGCCTACGCCCTGGAGTTCATGACGGCCCTCAAGACCGCGGAGAAGGCCCTCGAGGCGGCCCGGCAGGAGGTCCGGCTCTGGACCGACCGGGCCGCCCTGGCCGCCTCCAAGGGAATGGCGGACCTGGAGACCGCGGCCCGGGCCAAGGCCGGGGAGGCGGAAGCCAAGGCCGCCTCCCTGGAAGCCGAGAAGTCGGACCTGGCCCGCAAGATCGCCCGGATCCGGGAAAAGCTACCGGTCCTCAAGGCATCGGAGCGCTCCGTGGACGCGGACCTCCTGCTGGCCCAACTCCAGATGGCCACGGGGGAGGCTCTGAACCCCGAATCCGCCGCCCTGGCGGAGCTCGACAAGACAATCCAAGCCGGGACCGCGGACGCGGCCCTGGAAGAACTCAAGCGGAAGTTGAAAGGCGAATCCTAGATCATGAGCCGTATCCCCCTCCTCCCGGACTTCCCCCGGCCCCTTCTGTTCGCGCACCGGGGCGTCTCCTCCGTGGCCCCCGAGAATACCCGGGCGGCCTTCGCCCTGGCCCGGCAGCTCGGCATCCCCGGGGTGGAGCTGGACGTGCACCTGTGCGCCTCCGGCGAGCTCGTGGTGACCCACGACCACTCGGCCAAGCGGGTGACGGGGACAGAGCTCGAGATCGAGTCCACCCCCTGGGAACGCCTTCGGGACCTGGACGCGGGATCCTGGAAGGGACCCGAGTACGCGGGCGAGAGGTTTCCGCTTCTCGCGGACCTCCTGGACGAGTTCGGGACGGACCTTTACTGGGACATCGAGATCAAGAGCAAGGACGCGAAGGACCGGGGCCTGGAGGCTGCGTTGGCCAAGCTTCTGGACCGCCCCCGGCTGGCCGGACGGATCGCGGTCTCCTCCTTCAACCCCTTCGCGGTCCGGCGCTTTAAAGCTCTGTCCCCGGCCATCCCCACCGCCATCATCTGGTGCCGATCCAAGGACCTGAAATGGTACCTCCGCCGCGGCGAGGGCCGGTGGATCGCGGGCACGGACTTCCTCAAGCCCGACAAGGCCCTGGTGAAGGCCCCTCCCCCGCCGTGGGGCCGGGAGCGGGCTGCCTGGACCGTGGACGACCCCGCCGAAGCCCGGCGCCTATTGTCCCTGGGCTGTTCGGGGATCATCTCGAACCGCCCCCAGGAGCTGGGGATATCTCGATAAAACGGGATCCCACGAAGAATCGGACAGAATCGAGCCCATTTCAAAAGTGACCGACTTTTGAAATGGGCTCAATCTACAAAAAAAGGATGGACAGGATTGATCCTTGGATCACATCCTGTCCATCCGTTCCGCATCTTGTCATCCTGTCTACATTATTAATTCCCGTTTCTTCTCCGTGCTCTCCCTGTCCTCCGTGGTGATTCCGGAATGGGCTGTCATGGAAGGTTCGCCATCAGGTCCCGGCCCAGGGTATCCCGGCCAATTTGCTGGAGCGAAGCCCGGCGGGCTGCCGCCTCGTCGGGGCCGACCCCGGTGTAGGCCTTGTCCGCGGAATACAGGATATCCCCGGTGGCCAGGTCCCAGCACTTCACGGAAGCCCGGACGGAGACCAGGTAGTTCGACCCGTCCTTCCGCACCGACTCGATTCGGGCGACCCCGGCGACGATCCGGCCGAACCGAGCCCTATACGCCTTTTGGGCGGCCGCGAGGATCGCCGCGTCGTCCCCGCCCGCAAGAAGGGCGGCGTCCAGGGGCGCCGCCTGGACCTTGAACTTCTCCCGGACCATCGCCTCGATCAGGCCCGACTGGGCCTGGGATCCTGCGATCGCGACGCCCTTCTCGTCCAGGTCCACCAGGGCGATGCCCGTGGCTACGTCCTTCGCGATGGAAACGACGGTGTACTCGAACTCGATGGACCGGCCCCGAAGTTCCGTCTCCAGGGCGGATCGGAAGGCCTCGAACTTGGCGGGGAACTTGTCCAGGAGGTCCAGGGAGGAATCCAGGTTGATCCGCATGACCAGCTTGGCCTTGCCCACGAAGTTGGGGGGCGGGGGCGTGAAGGAGAAGGCACCCCGGGAGTCGGACACGATGCGCTCGGTCTTGCCCGTAAGACGGCCGGAGGCCTGCCGGACCTGGTAGGTGACGTAGGCCTCCGCTCCGGGTATGCCGGGGCCGGAGTCGTTCTCTCCGTAGACAAGGCGCGCAGAGAAGGGGCCGGAGAAGGGGCGGCCCAGACCCGCGGTCGGGGCGGGACCCGCGGCCACGAAGCGCAGGCGCTGGAGGACCCGACGGGCGTTGTTGACGTTGCGCTCCAGCTTGATGTCCGCGTTGTCGATGTCCGCCCCGGATGCGGCCACGGCGGCCTCGATATAGCTTTGCACGGCCTCGAAATAACGGCCCTCGGATTCGAAGCTCTGTCCCTTGCGTTCCGGGACGGCCACGGCGTCGATCTGCTCCTGGAAGAGCCTCTGGATCCGGGTCTTCTCCGCCTCCAGGTCCTTGGTGACGTAGGACGCCAGGATATAGACCGTGACGCGGCCGCTCTTTTCCTTTACTTGGTATCGATCCTTGACCATGAAGCCCGCCAGCCGGTTGGTGGACTGGGTGCGGACGGTCTGGACGATCTCCGCCTGGTAGGAGTCGTAGGAGGCCCGGGCGGTGGCGGAGGAATCGACGGTGATCTTGACCCCGATGTAATTCATGATCGAGGAGAGGAGGTTGGCGGTGGCTCCCTCCGCGGCCTTGGCGGCGTCCCCGGAAGGATCCGCGGAATAGCCGACGAAGTAGGTATATATGCCGTCCGGAGGCGGCGTGGTCAGGGTCCAGGCCGGCGCCTTGCCCTGGGCCGGCGAGGAAGCGCAGGAGGCCAGGAGGAGGACCGCGAAGACCAGCGCGGCATACCGTTTGATCATTGGGATCTCCTTCGGGGGTCCACCCCGAGTACGGAAAGGGCACCCCCGGCGTACCGGGGATGCCCCAAGCGTTCACGGACGAAGCGTCTTAGAAGCCTTCGTAGAAGGCCTGCTGGACCGCCTGCATGGCCCGCTCCTTCTCGGGAGTCTTGGGCTCCGCGGCTTGCTCGCCCTTGAGGACGCCCTCAAGCTGCTTCTGGAGGACTTCCTTGTCCACGGTGTACAGCTGGAGGACCCGGAACTCGTCCCGATCCCAGGTCTTCTTGCCGTCCGGCTTGTACCAGCGGATCTGGACCCACCAGTCCGCGGCTCGCTGGAACCCGGCGAACTTGATCTCGGACACGCTCTTCACGACCCGCTCCATGTAGGTCTCGATCTTGTCCTTGTCCCCCACCTGGGCGCCCGCGAAGGTGTCCTTGACGCGAAGGCTGAGGTAGCGGGCGATCTCGGTGTCCGCATTGAGGCGCTGGGCGGCCAGGGAAGTGCCCTCGAGGTCCTTTCCGGTCACGTCGACGACCACGACGAACTTGCCCTGGTAGTCTGGGAGCTTCTCCACGGCCTTGGGGCCCATGAGGGAGGCTTCGATCCAAGCCGGCGGATTGACGACACCCAAGGTGGTCCCCTTGTGCTGGAGGATCTCGAAGGGCGGAGTGTTGGTCGGGGGCGGGGGCGGGGCGGAGGGCTTGCTGGCGCAGCCCGCGACCGCGAGGGCCGTCAGAAGGACAGCTAAAATGACCAGGGTCTTTTTCACGGTAACCTCCTAAAAACTCGTGTCACGATACCTTCTATCGCAAAAATCCGGAAAAATCCGGGTTTTCCGCTATTTCATCCCGGCGAATCGGGGAACTCCATCCCCGGCCCCGGGATATCCCGAAGAAACCCCTCTCTCACTTCCCGGTGTTGAAGGTGAAGGCCTTGCCCCGGTTGAACACCAGGTACATGTCCCGAAGACCCGCGCGCTCCGCGGCGGCGTAGACCGCGTCCTCCACCTTGTCCCGGCTCTGGAAAGTATACACGAAGAGCTTGGTTTCCGCGGCGGAATAGGACACCTGTTCCACCTCCCGGACCTGCCTCGCCAGGGCTCGGCGGAAATCGCTCATAGCCTTGGAATCCGGCGTGTTCTGCACAACGATCTCGTACCGGATGCCTCGGGCCAGGGAGTTCTGGATCAAGGTCTTGGTCTGCTCGGTCATCTTGGGCATGGCGTTCCAGACCGAGGCGGCCAATGCGTTGGAGACCGCGGACTCCTGGGAGACGGGGCTCATCACCTGGGGACTCTGGAAGGCCACGCTGCCCAGAAGCGTGCCCGTGGAGGTGTCGAAGATCTTCATGGAACCCTGGGCGGTGGCGAAGTATCGGCCCCCCGAAGCCGAGGGCGTGGCGGTGAACGATATCTCCACGTAGGCGTCGGCGTTGTATTTTTGGGCCAGGTACTGGATCAAGTCGATGGCGCCCCCCGTCTCGGCCTGGTAGGCGGCCTGCTGGTCCTTCTTGTTCTTCTCCACCTGGTCGAAGTCCAGGACGGAAAGGCCCATGCGCTCGATAAGGTAACGGTTGGCCTGGTTGACCGCGGTCTTGGCGTAGTTCTTGTCGATAACCGCCCCCTCGTCGTAGTAGACCATGTAGTTGAGCCGGGCCAAATAATTCTGAAGGAATACCTCCTCCTCGGGGGTAAGCTTTCCCGGGGGAGGCGGCGGAACATCCGCGGGAGCGGCGGGTGCGGCAGCAGCCGCGGCAGGGGGCGACGCGGCGGGGGCGCCCGCAGGCGGGACCTGGGATCCCGCGTCCCCGCCTCCTTGGACCAAGGCCTTTGCCCGGTCCTTGTCCGCGCTGGACGCCGGGGCGGAACCGGAGGAGTCGGCCGGCGCCGCGGGAGCCGGGGGAGGGGCGCTTACACAACTTGAAAGCAGAAAGAACGCCGCCAGGAGGGCGACCAGGATTGCACGTTGTTTCATAGAGGACTCCTTGCCCGTACGCTCATAGGAATATAGCACGCCGTCGGCTTGAAAACATCCAGGACGATCCGGAACACGGACGCTCCGGCGCATCAACATACGCCGGATTACAATCTATCGATTCGGCCGGGAAAATCAAGACCGTCCGCTCAATCCCCGGAAAGACGGCCGGATCGGATGACCCGGATCGAGCGGATCAAGGACTTCTCGGGCCCCGATCCCGCCAAGCCCAGCCGCCAGGGACCGGGTGCGGGTACCCGGATCGTTTCGGTTTCCGACGCGACGGCAAGGCCGCCCTCCTCGGCGGGGCTGATCCTCGCCCGTACCCGGGGCAGTCCCGTATCCGGATCGACGCCCGCGGACCCGGAGCTCCAGGGCAGGGCATAGTCCTTTTCCGCGCCCTGGATGACCAGGGTGGGAGGGGGTCCGGAGGAGAGGACGGCCTCGACCTCCAGACTGCCTTCTGGAAGAAGACCGAACCGGGCTGCCGCGCCCGCGGGAAGCTCGAGACCCCGTCCGGCATCCACCGAAGCCCCGCCCTCCAGGTCGGCGGGAGAGCCGTAGCCCCCCTCGAAGCCCTCCGCCATGACCAGGGAGGCTCCGAAGGCCCTGCGGGAGGCGAAGAGGTAGGCGGGGTAGGCGGCGGGTCCGCCTTGGTCGTCGAAGGCCCAGACGCCCACCTCGTCGTACAGGCCCGGGCACCCGTTCGGACCCGCCACCGTCGTCGTCCCGTGTTCGGTCCACCCGGACACCCCGAAGGGCAGCGTGCCCTGCCCCGCGGGCTTCCCGTCCACCAGGAACTCGATCCGCAGATCCGCACCATCGGGCCGAAGAGTCGCTCCTAGAAGAACGGGGCCGGAAGGAGGCAGGAGAGCCGCCGAACGGACCTCCCCGGAGCGGTTACCGGCCCTCAGGAAGGCGATCGGCCTACCCTCGGACAGGGAAAGCTCCAGCGCGGGGCCTTCTGGATCCGACTCCGCCCGGAAGAGGACGCCGGCCGCGGACTTGGCCGGTACTAGCCGCGCCAGGATCGTACAGGGCTGGAGACGCCCTTCCCGGACCGGCAGGAGCAGGGCCGGGGCCCGGATTCCGGCGCCGGAGGGACCGCCCAGGACCAGACCGAATCCGCCCGGGTGTACGTCCAACGCAGGAGTGCCCAGGAACTCCCCGGAACCCCCCGGAACGCCGACGTAGTCCGGAGTATCCTCCATGCGGAAGAGGGCTCGGAACCGGTTGACCCGGGAGAACTCATCCCAGGCTTCCGGGCCGCCCGGAGCGATCAACAGGCTCGCGGACGCGCTCCGTGGGGGCGGGAACGAAAAGGAGACGCCCGCCGGGGGAGCGGCGGGGTAGAGCCCCAACCCGACGGCCGCGGGGGCGCCGGCCTTGGGCGCGGGCCAGAGCAGTTTGTCCAGGCCTTCGGACGCGAGTCCCTCCGCTCGAGTCGTTCCGTCCACGGTCCAGCGCAGGAAGGGATCCCGCCCCTCGTACCCGGACAGGTCGGCGACCAGAAGAACCCGGGAACCCGGGACAGGGTTTGCGGGGTAGGCCGCGATGGATGGCTGGGGCAGGGAGCTTCTGGCAAGGAAAAGTCCGATCTCGGAACGGGACAGGGCTTCGCCCCGGGCAGCCCGGGCATCCAGGATCAGCTCGTAGTAGCCGTCCGGGAAATCCGGAGGAACCTCGAGAACCGCGGAAAAGGAAGCCAGCGAGGAGACCCGGATTTCCCGGATCTCCGCATTCCCGGCCTCATTGTCCGGGCCCGTCCGGTACCGGACCGAGACGGACGAAGCCCCGGAGCCGGCCCGAAGGAGAACGACCAACTCGGAGGGTTCCTCGGAGCCCCGAAGGGTCTCGAAGGAAATCCGTATACCCTCGGAGGGATCCAGGACCGCTCCTGGGTTCGCGGCGGAAACCGGCAGGGGGGCTCCCTTGGCGGAAGCCTCGGCTCGGTACAGGGCCTGGCGCTCGTCCAGGGTGAGCAGACCTATCCCGTCGTCGCAGGCGGCTGCTAGAAGGACCGCCAGGATGGCGACCCCGGCCGGCAGAACCGTCCGAGGGATTCGACGGGAACGAACCATGTACGACGTTTCCTTATCAGTATGATACCACGGAATTCACCGCATCCCGGGAATAAGTATCGCGATTTTCCGCCTTACCCGCCAGCCCGATACTGTCACGAAGGTTGTGAGGTACCCGGGGTCAATAGAGCCGGCACCTAGGTTTACGCATACGTCGGAAGCTGTCCCAGCCCGGAGCTCCGCCCCCTATGCGGAGCCCCGCCCGCCTAAAAGACCACCCGGCCTCGCCCGTCCGCGACCTCCACCGCCGTCCCCGTGAGGCGGGAGCTTTCCCGCAGGCCCGCCAGGATGCGTCCCGCCTCCTCGGGGGAGGCGAAGCGGGGGGCGTAGTCCCGGCGCTCGATCCGCATCGGGATGATCCGGGCGTCCCGGACTCGGCCGCCGTCCAAGATGATATGGAGCGCCGCCGTGTCGTACGTGGTATCCGCGTTCATGTCGAACACGAAGTTCCCCAGGGAATAGACGATCAGGCCCTCCCCGTACCGTTCCAGGGACTGAAGGACATGGGGATGGTGCCCCAGCACGAGATCCGCGCCGGCGTCTACGGCGGCCCGGCCGAACTCCCGCTGGGCCGGGCCGGGGAAGCGATCGTGCTCCTGACCCCAGTGCACGGACACGACCACGTAGTCCGGCCTGTACTGCCGTCGCAGAGCGGCTATATCCGACGCGAGGAGATCCCGGTCCGCCAACGCGACACCCGGGCGGGATGGCGTCGCGGAGACCACGCTCCACGATGCCTCCGCTCGGGCCAGGAAGGCGACCCGGGCTCCCCGGACATCCATAATCACGGGGGCCCGGGCGGATTCCTCGTCGATCCCCGCGCCCGCCCGGGCGATTCCCAGGAGGTCCAGGTACTCCAGGGTTTCCCGGATCGCCTCGGGGCCGTAGTCTCCTATGTGGTTGTTGGCCAGGGAGACCACGTCGAAGCCCGCCCAGGCCAGGCCGAAAAGGGCTCCCGGGGGTGCGCGAAAGGTGACCTCCGCGGGCTTGCCCGGGTAGGGGGAGCCCAGGAAAGAAGCGGGATTCTCCAGGTTGCAGAAGGCCAGGTCCGCGGAGGACACGAGGTCCCGCACATGCCGGAAGGGCCACCGGTAGCCGTTCCGGACGATCATGTCCGCGACGGTTCGGGACAATAGAACGTCCCCGCAGGCAAGCAGGGTAACCGGCCCCGGAAGCCGCGCCCCCTCCAGGGACAGAGGAGCGGCGGGCGCCTCCTCCGGGGCGGAGGTCTCGGGAAATCCGGCGCCGGGGAACCGGGGCTGGCAGGCTGCCAGGAGAAGGGTCGGAACGATGCCCGCGAGGAAGGCCGATGCGACAGCGGCCCGTCCCGCCCGGGCAAAGGCTCGGATCGCGGGAAAAAGTCGCGGCAACCTCGACGAAGCCCGCAGGGCTTCGTTGCCGTGAGTC
>Ga0067045_1031944_pt1 | contig 11143 bp, 11 predicted proteins | sample TerdegcTABiofilm_FD_59184 | JGI IMG/M metagenome (GOLD analysis project Ga0067045, IMG submission 59184) | Combined Assembly of (Gp0054472, Gp0054536) Wastewater bioreactor microbial communities from Singapore -Terephthalate degrading...
TCCGGCTTGATCTTGGACAGGACCACCGCGACGGTCTGCGGGTATTCGTTCTTCAGATAGTTGGCGAGGACGGCCTCGTTCACATTGCCGAGCTTGTCCCACATGGTCCGACCGGCGGGACCGCGGATTTCCTCCATCAGGGCGTCGACGCGATCGCCCGGCATGAAGGAGGCCAGCAGGCGCTGGGTCTGCTCGTAGCTGCCCATCAGCGAGCCGGAGCCGCCGATGCCCGAAACGAACTCGACCAGCACCTCTTCCACGACGGTGGCGGTCACCGTGCCGAGGCCCGCCATGGCCTGGGAGACTTCCTTGATCTCTTCGTCGTCCAGTTGCTGCCAGAGCACCGTATGCTCTTCGCCCAGCGACAGCAGGACCACCGCGGCCTTTTCGGGCCCCGTCAGTTTGCGGACATCATCGACTGCGGCTTTTTTGCTCACGAGGCGCGTCATTAGCTCTCATGCACCCACGACCGGAGGATCGCGGTGGATTCCTCCGGGTGGGAGTCCACGAAGTCGGAAACCTTCTTGATCGAGGAGGCCTTCACCTGACCCTCGATGCGGGCGATGTCGAGCCGCTGATCCATTTCGCTGGGGCCGGCCAGCATAGGCGCCCCGCCCGGCAGGGTTCCGCCGACGATCTGCGCGTCCAGCGCCGTCACCGGCATTCCGTTGGCGCCGACCAGGGCCGGAACGCCAGCCGTCCCCGCGCCCGAGGCGGTCTTCAGCAGGGGCCGCACGACGAAGAAGATCAGCAGCAGGCCGGTCACCAGCAGGACCAGCAGCTCCACCCCGCGCATGATGTCGTTCTTGTCGAAGTTGAACATCGACGAACCTTCGTCCGCGCCCGGCGCCGCCGAGGGCTCGCGGTTGAAGCGGACGTTGACGACCTCGATCTTGTCGCCGCGCGTCTCGTCGATGCCGACGGCGGCGGCCACCAGGGTCTTGATCTGCTGGACTTCCTCGGCCGTGCGCGGGGCGTAGGTCGGCTCGCCCTTGCCGCCGGCGGCGGGGGTGTATTTGCCGTCCACGGCGACCGAGACCGACAGCTTCTTGACCTCGCCCGGCTCCTTCACCGTCGTCGTGGTGGTGTTGGAAATCTCGTAGTTGGTCGTCTCGGTGTTTTCCGAGTTGGTCGAGCCGATGGGGGTGGTGTTCGGAGCCGCGCCGCCGGGAATATTGTTGGTGGCGGTGACGCCGCCGTCGGCCTGACCCGTCGTGTCCTGCGACTGGGAGCCGTTGGTCGAGGTCGAGCGGACGACCTGGCCGTCGGGATCGAACTTCTGTTCCTGGGTGGTCGAGCGGCTGTGATCGATGTCGGCCGTGACCTGGACGCGAGCGGCGCCGGCGCCGACCACGCCCTCGACGATGTCCTTGATCCGGGTCTGCAACTGGGCCTCGGTCGTGGCCTTGGCGGCCTCAGCGTTGGCCGAGGTGAAGCCGGTGTCTTCCGAGCCGGCGGCCAAAGTGCGGTTGGCCTGATCCGTCACCGTCACCTTGTCCGGCTTCAGGTTCGGCACCGAGGAGGCGACGACGTTGCGGATGGCGCGGACCTGATCGGCGCTCAGGTCGCGACCGCCCAGCCCCACGACCACGGCGGCGGTCGGGTCGATGGCGGCGGCCTGGAACATTTCCCGGCGCGGCATGGTGATGTGGACGCGAGCCGAGGTGATGCCGCGCATCGACATGATGGTTCGCGACAGCTCGCCCTGCAGGGCGCGCTGCTCGTTCAGGTTCTGCTGGAACTCGGTCTGGCCCAGCACCGACTGGTTGTCGAAGATCTCGTAGCCGACGCTGCCCGAGGTCACGAGCCCCTTGCCCGCCAGCATCAGGCGCGCCGTGCCGACCTCGTCGCGGCTGACGAAGATGGTCGAGCCGTCGCCCTTGGACGAATATTTGATGCCGGCCTGATCCAGGGCGGCGCTGATCTCGGACGCTTCGCGCAGGTCGAGGTTGGAATAGAGCAGCGCATCCGGCGCCTGGCCCACTCGCAGCATGACGGCGACCAGCACCGCAGCCACGCCCGCGGCGACGCCGAGCACCGCGGCCAGGCGGCCGATACCGAACTTCTGCAACGCCGCCGTGAAGCCGCCCACGCGTCCCCGCCCCATACTGGCGGGAGGACCACACCGCCCCGCTAGGCAGAAAGTGCCGCGTGGATGGTAAACGCGGCGTTAAGAGGCGTTAAAGATTGAAGGAATCCGGTCCTCCATGCCCAGACAGGCAGAAGGCGGCGCGCCTTTCGACACGCCGCCCCCACCCGGCCTCGCCCTGACGGGCTCAGCCACCCTCCCCATGAAGGGGAGAGAGAATTATTCTTAAGCCGCCTTCAGCAGTTCCGCCTTCTTGTCCGCCGCCGCATGAATGCGGGCTTCGGCGATGGCGTCGGCGATCAGGTGGGTCGGCTTGTTCTCGGAGGCCGAACGCTCGAGGATTTCCTCGAAGGTCTCCATCAGACGCGACAGCTTGCCTTCGACCCACGAGGCGTCATAGGCGCCGCCCGACTGGCGCGCGTTCATTTCCGAAGCGACGTTGATGATGCCGCCGCCGTTGACGACGTAGTCGGGGGCGTAGAGCACGCCGCGACGGAACAGCTCGTCGCCGATGTCGGCGGTGGCCAACTGGTTGTTGGCGGCGCCGCAGACGGCCTTGACCTTCAGGCGGTCCAGGGTCTGCAGGTTCAGCGTCGCGCCCAGGGCGCAGGGCGCGTAGATGTCGGCGGCGACGTCATAGATGGCGTCGGGGGCGACGATCTCGGCGCCGGTCTTGGCCGCGACGGCTTCCAGGTTGGCCTGGTTGACGTCGGTGATGATCAGCTTGGCGCCGGCCTTGTGCAGCATCTCGGCCAGATAGGCGCCGACGTGACCCACGCCCTGCAGGGCCACGGTCAGGCCGGTCATGTCGTCCTGGTTGAACAGGCGACGCGCCACGACCAGGTTCGAGCGGAACACGCCCTCGGCGGTGACGGGGCTGGGATCGCCCGAGGCTTCCGGACCGTCCTTCAGGCCCAGGACGTATTCGGTGACCTTGCGCGCTTCGGCGATGTCCTCGACCGAGGTGCCGACGTCTTCAGCGGCGTAATAGTTGCCGCCCAGGCCGTTCAGGGCGCGACCGAAGGCGCGGAACAGTTCCGGCGACTTCTGGGTGCGGCTGTCGCCGATGATGACCGACTTGCCGCCGCCCATTTCCAGGTCCGCCACGGCGTTCTTGTAGCTCATGCCCTTGGACAGGCGCAGCACGTCCTCCAGGGCTTCAGCGGACGAAGCGTAGTTCCACATGCGGGTGCCGCCGACAGCGGGGCCGCGCGCGGTGGAGTGAACCGCGACGATGGCCTTCAGGCCGGTTTTCTCGTCGTGGAAGGCGTGAACGCCTTCATGGTTCGCGAAAGAAGGGGAATCAAACAGCGTCTTGCCCATGACAGGCCTTTCCTGGGGTATTTTTTATTGCGCGAGGAGATACGCCGCGCCCGCCTAAACGACAAGCATGTCGGTTTGACGTCAGGAAAAGGGTCCGCGCGTCCGGATCAGCGCGCCTTGGAATCCACCTGCAGCGCCGGCAGGACCGGAGCAGCCCCCGACGGCAGGGGCGCGGCGGCGTCACGCAACCAAGCCTCGATGTCACGATAGACGACCTCGCCCTGCAGGTCCCGGTTCAGGATATGCCAGCCGTTCGGATAATAGGCGGTGCGCAGATTGGGGCGGACGCCGGCCCGCTCCAGCGCCAGACGCATGGGGCGCTTCTCGACGATCTGGTCATGCGCGCCGTAGAGCAGCAGGGTCGGCCTTTCGACCGCGCCCAGACGATTGGTCGCCGTCTCCATCAGATCGACCAGACCGTGCAGGGAATCGAACCGTGTGGCGATGATGCTGAGCGGATCGCGACCGTTGCGGACCAGCTCCAGCGTATTGTCGGAGGCGCGGATGTGGCGCACGGCGAAAGACGGCGGCTCGACCGCCTTGGCCCCCATCAACCGGGCGGCGGCCCACAGTCCGGCGCTGTTGAACGGGCTCTGGCTGGACCAGCCCCAGACGCCGGGGGCCAGCAGGATGACCCGGTCGGCGTCGGGCGGCGCCTCACTCCCGAAGGCGGCGATGGTCGAGGAGCCCCCCATGCTTTCGCCCGCCACCACGATCATCGCATTGGGGCGCTCGGCCCGAACCAGGGCGACGATGGTGCGCAGGTCGGCGCTGGTCAGGCTTTCCGGCGCGAACTCGCCACGATGGGGCGCCAGGCCAAATCCGCGCTGGTCATAGGCCCAGGTCTCGATGCCGCGCGTCGCCCACCACGGCCCGGCCAACCGGAAGGAGGCGTAGTGGTCGTTGAAGCCGTGCAGGGCGACAATGACGGCCCAGGGCTCCTGACCCTCGGGGCTCCACCGCAGGTAGGGCAGCCGCGCCCCGTCCTGAACCACGAAGGCGCCGCGATCCAGCGTTCCGGCCTCAATGCGCGGACCGGTGAAGCCGACGGGCGGCGTCTGCGGCCCCTGCAGATGCGGTGTGGCGCAGGCGGACAGGGCGAGCGAAAGGGCCAGAAGGCCTGCTGTCAGTCCGCTTCGTCCAATGCTCACGCCAGAATCTCCGCCGTCCTCTGGCGAAGGTAGGGCAGAACCTCGGCCTCGAACCACGGGTTTTTCTTCAGCCAGGCCGTATTGCGCCATGACGGGTGCGGCAGGGGCAGGACGGCGGGGGCGTAGTCGCGCCAGGCGCGGACCGTTTCGGTCATGGCGGCCTTGGCCCGGTCGCCCAGGGCCCAGGTCTGGGCGTAGCCGCCGACCAGCAGGGTCAGCTCAACGTTCGGCAGTTCGGCCAGCAGGCGGGGCCGCCACAGCTCGGCGCAGCGACGCGGCGGCGGATAGTCGCCGCCTTTGGGGTCGGTTCCGGGGAAGCAGAAGGCCTGGGCGGCGACGCCCAGGCGCGGATCGCCATAGAAGGTCGCCTCGTCCACCCCCAGCCAGTCGCGCAGGCGATCGCCGGACGGATCGGTGAAGGGCAGGCCGCTTTCATGCACCCTTCGTCCCGGCGCCTGACCGCAGATCAGCAGGCGGGTTTCGGGCGCGACCATGACCACCGGGCGCGGCGTGTGGGGCAACTGCCCCAGGCACGCCCGGCAGGCGCGGATTTCGGCCAGGAGCTCATCCAGGCCGGTTTCCGGTTCAGTCGAAGTCGTCATCCGAAGCTTCGACCGGCGGCAGGGCCGCCAGAGCCGCGGCCGTCTCGGCCTCGGTCGGCAGGCGCAGACGGATCACGCCCTTGAAGGCGTTGGGATCAACCGCCTTGCCCTTCTTGGTGATGGTCAGCTTGCCCTGACGCATCAGGCCCAGGGCCACGGCGCGCACCTTGGGCAGCATGCGCTGCCACTGCTCGGGCTGCAGCTCCTTGGCCACATCCGAGGGTTCAATGCTCTTGCCGCCGACGTTCTTGGGGTCGGCCTTGGCCAGTTTTTCAAAAATGGCCGCTTCGATTGGATCGCTCATCGGGTCTATATGCTGCACCGCAAGATCGGAAAGAAGGCGTAATCGGCATGGTCGCGAAAATCACCATCACGGAAGGCGAGTTCGCCGGCTGGCAGACCTACGACCTGCACGACACCTTCGACGTGGTGGTCGGTCCCTTCTACGGCAAGCTGGACCCCGACGGCCACATGCGCTGCGCCTTCCGCGCGGAGCAGAAACACATGAACGCCGGCGGGCGGATGCACGGCGGCTGCCTGATGACCTTCGCCGACATCGCCATGTTCCAGATCGCCTATCAGGAGATGGAGGGCGCATCCGGCGTGACGGTGCAGCTGGATTCCACCTTTATCGACGGCGCCTATGTCGGCGAACTGATCGAGGCCACCGGTCAGGTCACCAAGGCCGGCAAGAGCCTGATCTTCGTGCGCGGTCAGATCAACACCGGCGAGCGGCTGCTGATGACTTTCTCGGGTGTGATCCGGAAGTTCACGCCGCGAGACTGACGCCGCTACTTCGCGGGCGAATAGACCACCCGGCAATCGCCATCGACCGTGGTGTAGCGGTTGTTGGCGGCGTCCACGAAGGCGACCCGGCCGCCATCGCTGTATTCGACCTTGCCGGTCGAGCGCCCCTTGAAGATCTCGACGCCGTAGCTCCAGCAGGTGATGTCGGCCGGACGGTCGCTGAAGGTGGCGTCATTGCGCGCGCGCCGGCTTTCCGTGCAAGCGGCGGCCGATGCAGCGAGGCCAAGGGCGAGGATGAGGGTGACGGCTCTGTTCATACCGTCCAGCTTGGCACGGCGGACGGCCCCCGAAAAGCCTCTAGACCCCGGCCTTCGCCGCCGGTCGCGCCCGGCAATCGTCCATCCATCGGGCCAGATGGGTGAACTCTTCCGGCGGGCGGTATTTGACCAGCCGGGCGAAATCGAGCCCCACCGCCGCGACGATGTCGGCGATGGTGAAGCGGTCGGCGGCGATGAACTCATGCTCGGCCAGTTGGCGATCCAGCAGGCGCATGAACTTCTCGGCGCCAACGCGGCTGTATTCGGCCACCTGAGGCTGAGGCGCTTCCAGCGCGGCCAGGGCCGGATGGCTGAAGCGGACGTTCAGCATCATCGGATTGGCCAGATAGATCTCGCAGCGACGGGTCCACATCTCGATCAGCGCCTGTTCCTTCGGATCGTGACCGAACAGGTTCGGCTCCGGGTTCAGGGCTTCCAGATAGCGGCAGATGGCGATGGATTCCGAGATGCAGGTCCCGTCGTCCAGTTCCAGCGCCGGGACGTGCGGCACGCCGACCTTGGCGCGGTAGTCCGCCGTGCGGTGCTGACCGGACAAGAGGTCGATCTCGACGAAGTCGACGTTCTCGACGCCCTTCTCGGCCATGACCCAGCGGACCCGGCGCGGATTGGGCGCGCGATAGGAGGTGTAGAGCTTCATCGGACGGTTCCCCCGGTCCAGAGCGTTGTTACTGGCCGAACACTTACTGGCCGAACACCGAGGCCGGCATGGCCCCAACAATGCAGGCGGTCATCAGGGTGGCCAGGAAGCCGGCGAACAGGGCCTTCCACACCAGACCCAGAACCTCTTCGCGGCGCTCGGGCATCAGCACCGACAGGCCAGTGACGGTGATGCCGACCGAGCCGATGTTGGCGAAGCCGCACAGGGCGTAGGTCATCAGCATCCGAGTGCGCTCGGTCATCTCGCCGTCCGGCACGGCGCCCAGTTTGATGAAGGCGACGAACTCGGTCAGGGTCAGCTTGACCCCCAGCAGCCAGCCGGCCTTCTGCGCGTCAGCCCATTCCACGCCGATCAGCCAGGCGACCGGCGAGAAGATCACGCCCAGGATGCGCTCGACGCTCAAGGCCTCGCCGCCGATCCAGAAGGCGCCCAGCATGACGTTGGCCAGGGCCACCAGGGCTACGAAGACGATCAGCACGGCCGAGATGTTCAGCACCACCATCAGGCCGTCCGAGGTGCCCTTGACGATGGCGTCGATGGCGCTGTCGTATTTCAGCGCCGAGTTGTAGTCGGCGACCGCCCCGCCCTCGCCCGGCTTCTCGGGGATGATGACGCGGGCCAGCAGGACGCCGGCCGGGGCCGAGACGATGGAGGCGACCAAGACGTGGCCCGCCGCATTGGTCAGGACGGGCGCCAGGATGGTGGCGTAGGCCACCATGGTCGAACCGGCGACGGTGGCCAGACCGACCACCATCATCAGATACAGTTCCGACCGGGTCAGCTTGTCCAGATAGGCGCGGATGACGATGGGGCTCTCGATCATGCCCAGGAAGACATTGGCCGCCACCGCCAGGGCCGAGGCGCCGCCCAGACCCATGGTCCGCTGGAACAGGAAGCCGAAGCCGAGCGTGATCCATTTCAGGATCTTCCAGTGCCAGAGCAGGGCCGACAGGGCCGAGATCACCAGGATCAGCGGCAGGACCTTGAAGGCGAAGGTGAACAGGGCCCCCTCATTGGCCACGGCATAGGGCTGATCCCCGCCCGCCAGATAGCCGAAGACGAACTTGGTCCCCTCCTCGGTCGCCAGTTCCAGCCCCTTGACCGCATTGTTGATGCCGTCCAGCACCACCTGCGAACCGGGAATGGCGAAGGTCGCCAGCACCAGGGCCGCCTGCACCGCGATCGCGCCGATGGCCAGACGCCAGGGGAAGGCCTTGCGGTTCTCGGACATCGCCCAGCAGACGGCGACGATGACGACCAGGCCGAACAGGCTCTGAAGGTTCAGAAGGCTGAACATGGAAAAGGCGGCTCCGCGACCGGCCGACGGCCAGAGACCGTCCTCAAAATCTGCTTGAACGCTACCCGGCGCCTTCTGGTCAAGAGCGCATGCGGCGTCCTGCCGCGCCCCAAGCGCGGATTGGGGCGAACTTCGTGGTTGGCGGGCTGGATCGCAGACGCCGACGCACGAAAAAGGCGGAGGGGTGAACCCTCCGCCTGATCGCACTCTTCTTTCCTCCCCATTGCTTGGGGAGGTGGCTCAGAGCTGGCCGCGGACAAGCTTGCCGTAGTCGTCCATCAGCCTCAGCGACAGCTCGCCGGGCGTGAAGCGATAGTCGCCGATCTCGCTGACCGGGGTGACCTCGGCGGCAGAACCGGTGAGGAAGCATTCCGAGAAGTCCGCCAGCTCTTCCGGCAGGATGTCGCGGATCACGACCTCGACGCCCTGGGCCTGGGCCATCTCGATCACGGTCTGACGGGTGATGCCGTCCAGGATGTGGTCGACGCGCGGGGTGTGCAGGGCGCCGTTCTGGACGAAGAAGACGTTGGCGCCGGTGGCTTCGGCCACATAGCCGCGCCAGTCCAGCATCATGGCGTCGGCGTAGCCGCGCTTTTCAGCCGCCGTCTTGGACATGGTGCAGATCATGTAGAGGCCGCCGGCCTTGGCCGTCGACGGAGCCGTGGCGGGATCCGGGCGGCGCCACTTGGCCCACTCCAGACGGATGCCGCGCTTCTTGACCTCGGGGTCGAAATAGCTGGGCCATTCCCAGGCCGCGATGGCCAGGTGCACCTTGCTGTTCAACGACGAGACGCTCAGCTGTTCGGCGCCCAGATAGGCCACCGGACGGATGTAGCACTCCGTCAGGCCGTTCTTTTCGCAGGTTTCCTTGCAGGCTGCGTCGATCTCGGCCACGCTGTAAGGAATGTCGAAGTCCAGCAGCTCGGCCGAGCGTTTTAGCCTTTGGCTGTGCGCCGTCAGCTTGAAGATTTCGCCGCCATACATACGCTCACCCTCGAACACCGACGAGCCGTAGTGAAGGCCATGGGTCAGAACGTGCGTTTTCGCTTCTCGCCAGGGAACGAATTCCCCGTCGAACCAGATCCAGCCGTCACGATCGTCGAAAGGAACGAAGGCCATTGAATAACGTCTCCCGCGGATATGATCGGGTTACACTCCTCTCGCCCGCCGCCGTCAACGCCTGGCGTTCGGCAGGATCGCCCAAAGCATGACCGATACCCGTTCTTCCGGCCGTTCCGGCCCCGTCGCCGCATCCGGGACAGGCCGCCATCTGCTGATCGTCGATGACGACGACAGAATCCGCGAACTGCTGAAAGAGTTCCTGACCCGCGAAGGCTATCGCGTCACCGGCGCCGCCCATGCCGGCGCAGCCCGGCGGCTGGTCGAACTGATCGAGTTCGACCTGATCGTGCTGGACGTCATGATGCCGGGCGAGAGCGGCTTTGACCTGACCACCTGGATCCGCAGCCAGGCGTCTCTGTCCAGAACCCCCGTCCTGCTGCTGACCGCCAAGGGCGATCCCGACGATCGGATCGAGGGCCTGTCGCGCGGCGCCGACGACTATATGTCCAAGCCCTTCGACCCCCGTGAACTGGCGCTGCGGATCGAGGCCATCCTGCGCCGCACCGGCGGAAAGCCGCTGACCCCGCGTGAAATCCACATGGGACCGGCCGTGTTCGACATGGAGCGGCTGGAACTGACCCGCGATGGGACGCTGCAACGACTGACCGAGGCCGAGGCGCAACTGCTGAAGACCCTGGCCATCCACTCCCACTCGCCGGTCGAACGGATGAACCTGTCGCCCGACACCGCCGACATCACCGGCCGCGCCGTCGATGTTCAGGTGACGCGCCTGCGCCGCAAGCTTGAGGCCGACCCCAAGAACCCGCGCTATCTCCAGACCGTGCGCGGCGTCGGCTATATGCTGGCGCCGGACTGAGTCCAGGACCCAAGGCCATGCGGCTGCTGCCGTTCAACGTCTGGGCGCGGGTGATCAAGCGCCGCCTGCCGACCTCGCTGTGGGGCCGGTCGCTGCTGATCATCGTCCTGCCGGTGCTGATCATGCAGGGGGCCGTGACCTGGGCCTTCTTCGACGCCCACTGGCAGGCCGTGACCGCGCGCCTGTCCGAAGGCCTGGCCGGCGACATCGCCTGGGCGGCTGAAAGCTATCGCGACAACCCGACGCCGCAGAACCTGACCCTGATCGCCGACCGGGCCGAACGGTCCATGCAGTTGTCGGTCGCCTTTCAGGAAGGGGCCGCCCTGCCTGCCGAGCAGAGACGCGGGCCGATCGGCGTGGTGGACCAGACCATGGAGCGGGCCCTGGCCTCGCGCCTGGACCAGCCCTTCTGGTTCGACACCACCCGCTACCCCGCCTATGTCGACATCCGCGTGCAGGAGCCCGGCGGCGTGCTGCGCATCATCGCCCCGCGCGAGCGGGCCGTGGCGACCCAGGCGCACATCTTCGTCCTGTGGCTGATGATAGCCACCATCCTGCTGCTGGGCGTGGCGGTCCTGTTCATCCGCAATCAGGTGCGGGCCATTGAGCGCCTCGCCGACGCCGCCGAGGCCTTCGGTCGGGGCGAGAGCGTGCCGCGCTTCAAGCCGCACGGCGCACGCGAGGTGCGGGCCGCCGCCTCCGCCTTCCTGGACATGCGCGCCCGCATCCAGCGCCATATCGAACAGCGCACCGCCCTGCTGGCCTCGGTCAGCCATGACCTGCGCACGCCCCTGACCCGTCTGCGCCTCGAACTGGCCCTGGCTCCGCCCTTCAAGCGCGCCGAGGCGATGAAGGGCGACCTGGACGAGATGGAGCACATGATCGACGAATACCTGGCCTTCGCGCGCGGTGAGGCGGGCGAAGCGATCCAGTCCGTCTCGGTGCCCGAAATGCTGCGCCGCGCCGCCGAAGACGTCCGCCGCGCCGGGGCCGAGGTCA
>Ga0067045_1031945_pt1 | contig 11142 bp, 10 predicted proteins | sample TerdegcTABiofilm_FD_59184 | JGI IMG/M metagenome (GOLD analysis project Ga0067045, IMG submission 59184) | Combined Assembly of (Gp0054472, Gp0054536) Wastewater bioreactor microbial communities from Singapore -Terephthalate degrading...
TAGGTATCATACGCAATCTGATCCATAACCAGCAATGCATACGGATGATTGGTAATGGGTGATCCTATCTCTTCATCGGATATTACCACAAAAACATTGGTGCGCCCACCACGTTTTTCAACACCATACGATGGGAGGTATGTCACCTCATAGCCTTTATTGATGGCAGCAACAGCAACAAGTTGGCTTATAATCTGAATACCCTGTCCACCAAAACCTGCCATAATCATGTCGTAATACATTGAATGACTCCTTCAACAGTAACTATCGGTTTACAAAAAATCCTTACCGGTACGTTCTTTAAATACACCCAGTGGGAAATAAGGTATCATTTCATTTTCAAGTTTGTCAATTGCCTCTGTTGGCGAAACGCGCCAGTTAGTGTTGCAGGTTGAAAGCATCTCAACAACGGAAAATCCCATTTCATTTATCTGCATGGTAAATGCTTTTTCCACTGCTTTTTTTGCCTGCATGACATATTTTGGCTTGTGCAGTGCAACACGGGCTGAATATGCAACACCTTCTAACGTTGCAAGCATCTCGGCCATACGTATGGGATAGCCTTCAGTACGGAAATTGCGTCCATAGGGAGTGGTTGTAGTTTGCTGACCCAATAATGTTGTTGGTGCCATCTGGCCACCAGTCATGCCATACACTGAATTGTTGATATAAATAACAGTGATATTCTCACCACGGTTGGCAGCATGTATTACTTCCGAAGTGCCTATGGCTGCCATATCGCCATCACCCTGGTATGCAAAGATGATACGATCAGGCAGTACCCGCTTCATGCCAGTGGCGCATGCCGGTGCTCTTCCATGCGGTGCTTCCAGTACATCTATATCTAAATATTTATACAAAAATACACAGCAGCCAACACCCGGAATGCCAATAGTTTTTTCACGTATACCTAACTCATCAATGACCTCAGCAACAATGCGGTGAGCTATGCCATGAGTACAACCCGGACAAAAGTGTGTTGGGGTGTCTTTTAAAGTTTTGGGTCGAGTAAATACTGCCTGCATGGTAGCCTCACGAGAGTATTTTTTTGACCTGTGCCATAATATCGTCAGGATAGGGAATACCACCACCTGGTCTGCCGTAAAAATATACTTTGGTGCCGTTGTGGCAAGCTAACTGAACATCACGCAGCATTTGGCCGGTGTTCATTTCCACAACCAGCACTTTATGGATGCGACTGGAATATTCATGTATTGCTTTTGATGGAAATGGGAATAATGTAATTGGACGAAGCAATCCGGCTCTGACCCCTTCCTGGCGTAAAAATTGTATAGCAGTTTTTGCAATCCGTGAAGGAGTGCCAAATGCAATGATCATGATATCAGCATCATCTAGATGGCGGGTTTCATACATAACTTCGTTTTGTTCCATGGTGTCATATTTTTTCTTTAAATCCAGGTTGTGAACTTCCATTTCACCAGGGCCAAGGAACAATGATTTAATGAGTTGTGCTGGCCGGCTCTTTGCTCCGGTCAGTGCCCATGGTTTTTGAGGAATTACTACCGGCTCTTTAGGTGTTAGTCGGCATGGTTCCTGAAACTGCCCAACCATAGCATCAGCCAGTATCATAGCAGGATTTCGATATTTGTCGGCAAGTTCAAATGCTTTTATGGTTAAGTCAAACATCTCCTGGCATGACGCAGGTGCCAGCACTATATTACGGTAATCGCCATGACCGCCACCATGCACAGCCTGGTTATAATCGCCCTGTGTGGGTGCAATGCCGCCAAGCCCGGGTCCAATACGCATGATATTCACAATAACTGCGGGAAGCTCTGACCCCGCTAAATAGGAAAATCCTTCCTGCATCAGCGAAATGCCAGGTCCGGAAGATGATGTCATTGCTCTGGCGCCTGCAGCGGATGCACCAAGTATCATGTTGATTGAAGCAATTTCGCTTTCAGCGGGAATAAATGTTCCGCCAACACGGGGCAGATGTTTAGCCAAGTATTCAGGGATATCGTTTTGCGGTGTTATGGGATAGCCAAAATAAAACTTACATCCTGCCTGTATTGCGCCTTCAGCAAGAGCAATATTTCCTTTTGTTAACACTCTCATTTATACACCTCAATGGCAGTATCAGGGCACATAAGTGCACAGGTCTTGCAACCGGTGCACAGGTCTTTTTTATCGGGTGATAATTCAGCAGGGAAATAACCTATTATATTATATTGTTTTGAAATGGTGATTATCTGCTTGGGGCAGTATTTAACACAAAAATAACATCCTTTGCAACGGTTGGTGTCTATCACTATGTGCGCCATGGGCTCATCTCTTCAGTATAATGGTATTGTATGGTAACTATCGCCAAGATAACAGTTTACGTTAACTGTTAAAGAAACTACATAAATAATACTTGCATCCGGTACGATAATAGTAAAGAATACTAATTATCAAATCTATCGCTACGTAAATTATATGTCAATAAAAAGTAATTGGGTTATACAAAATTGTTATGCACATAAATTTGTAATGATAGTTATGGGCGATAGTTACTGTGAAAAGGGTGATTGATGGATAGTAAAGAACGAATAGCCTTAATACGAAAAGGCAATGAATTTTTTAACCAGGGTAAAATCAAGGAAGCTATTGAGATCTTTGTTAAAACGGGGTATAAGGATGGGCTGCAGCGCATAGGCGATTACTACTACTACGATAAAAAGCTTCCGCTTATTGCATTGAAATTTTATAGGATGAGTGGAAGTCAGAAAAAAATAGATGAAATAATGGAACGAATGATATTTGCTCTTGGCAAGTGGTTAGGTAATGATAAAGTTAAAGACAGCCCATTTAAGGTCAAACTCCCTCCCCTGAAAGTATCTCCCAAATTGAAAATGCTGGCTCAGGAAATTCTTGAAAAACATAAAGAAGAAAATAAATAAAAATTGTAAGTAAAAATTGTAAATAAAAATTCCTATAACTACTTTTCAAAGTAACGTAGTGTATTGTCATCCCTGCTCATAGCGCTATAGATATGAGGCATTTTTAGCCTGGGAAAAATAATTAATTAACTTTTAAAAAAATTAGAAAAAAATTTGACAATTTTTATATGCATATTATAGTTAGTACTACTAACTATATGAAGGGGCACATATGATGACACAAAACCTTGATGAAAACCTTATAGCTATACTTGATAAATTTGCTGATATCAGGCGTTCAATGCTGTGGAAGATATCTGAAAACTATAATCTTACGCCATTGCAGATTCAGATATTACAATACATTAATGGGTGCTCCGTAACGAGAAATATTACTCCATCTGACATCGTGAAGAATCTATACATCAGTAAAGCCACTGCAAGTGTTGCACTGAAAACGTTGCACCAAAAGGGTATGATACGCAAAAATGCAGACAGGCAGGATAGCCGCAGTTACTATCTCACATTATCAAAAAAAGCAGAAAATCTTTTAACTTTGATAGAACAATCAAAAAAGGATATTATACGGTTTTTAGGAATTATGTCATCCAATGATAAAAAAGGTGCATTCACAGTATTAACACAACTGATTACAGCAATGCAGAATAATGGCATCATTGATTACGTGGCGTTATGTATAAACTGTGAATATTGCAAACAGGTAAACCCGCACACATTTCAGTGCACATTAACAGGGCGTGTTTTTGAGTATGATGGTATTAACGTTGGATGCTGCAATTATACAGATAAAAGAGCAGTGTAAATTTTACATGGTGAAAATAGCTTTTATAAACGGGAGTACCAGATGACTACAAACCACAAGGCAATTGCCCATGATATTGGCGTATTGGGAAAATTTATTCAGATATACTGTAATGGTAAACATAATACCAGTAAGTCAATAGTAAAGGGCAATGGAAAAATTGCTCAGTATATAGACGGGCTTAATGTGGAATTGTGTGATGATTGTAAAAAATTATTGCTTTACGCTGCAAGCAAGCGTATTATATGCCCATACGATCCAAAGCCTGCCTGCAAAGATTGCACTACCCATTGCTATGCTGAACCAAACCGATCAAAAATACGCCAGGTCATGCGCTATTCCGGGATGCGGATGATTTTGAAGGGAAGCATTTCATATATTAAGAAATTTTTGTAATATTTTGCGGGTGCACATAGCATTGTTTTTTAACGTGGGGATGTAATATTTTTTAAAGAAGGAATTAATTTTTATTTTTTTACAGTAAACAAAATAAGTCAAGGAGGTTACAATGTTAAAACCACAGTGGCGTGCAGTATTGTTTTTTTTGCTGATAGTGTGTTTTGGTGTGTTAATTTTTGGAGGTTACATGATTAAAAAAGAAAAACCTCCAATTCCAGAAAAGGTGGTGAGTCCTGATGGTGCTGTATTATTTACCGATGATGATATCATCAAAGGACAAAATTATTATTTCAGCCGGGGAGGGCACCATATAGGTACCATCTGGGGTCATGGATCATACCTTGCACCTGACTGGTCGGCTGATTATTTGCATCGTGCAGGCCTTTACGTGGCAGCAAGATTTGCAGGTTTAAATGCTGATGAATCAGCAGCGTTTTCGCAAGAAAATTTTGATAAACTTGATGTGGTAAAAAAAGCTGAATTAACGGCTCTGGTTACAAAAGAAATGAAAGAAAACAGATATGATGCTGTACAAAAGGTGCTTACCTTTACCACCCATCAGGCTGAGGCGTTTGATCATTTAAAGAAATATTATACAGACCTTTTTACACAGGGTAATGACCGCATGGGTTTACAGCCTGGTATAGTTACCCGTGAAAATGAAGGACATATCATTACCAGTTTCTTTGCATGGCTTGCATGGGCTGCTGGTACAAACCGCCCGGAGCAGGCTGTAACCTATACCACAAACTGGCCATATGATCCGCTGGTTGGAAATACTCCGGTAGCTGAGGCGATTGTATGGTCCATTGTAAGTGTTGTGCTCTTGATTTTAGCATTGGGAATGGTGCTATTCTTCTATAATCGTTATATGAAAGAAGAAGACTATACGGCTTCACTGGCAAAGTTAGAAGAACCAGAGCCCTCTTCAAGTCAAAAAGCAACGGTTATTTACTTTTTTGTGGCAATGGTGCTTTTTATTTTACAGATTGCAACGGGTTCGTTAACAGGACATTTCACTGTTGAAGGTACTAAATTCTTTGGATTGAATATTGCCTCAATACTTCCGTATGCACTGGTTCGAACTTGGCATATTCAGCTGGCTATTTTTTGGATAGCTACATGCTTTCTGGCTACGGGACTTTTTGTAGGACCTTATGTTGGTAAAGAGCCAAAACATCAGGGCAAGCTGGTTATAGCACTGTTTGCAGCAGTTGTTGTGGTGGTGTTGGGCACACTTGGGGGCACCTGGCTTTCAATAAAAGGATTCTTTGGTGGTGAAGGTTTTCTTTTTGGCCATCAGGGTTATGAATATATTGAACTGGGAAGAGTGTGGCAGCTTCTTCTTATTGTTGGGATGATTATATGGCTGGTTCTTGTATTAAGAGCTATCGCTCCTGCTTTAAAAAGTGAAAAAGACAAAGGCGGGCTTACACATCTTTTACTATACAGTGCAATAAGCATCCCGCTTTTTTATATGGCAGGGCTAATGTATGGTAAAGGATCACATCTTTCTGATGCAGAGTACTGGCGCTGGTGGGTAGTACATTTATGGGTAGAAGGATTTTTTGAAATCTTTGCAACAGTTACATTGGCATTTGTACTTTCACGAATTGGAGCAGTAAGCCAGCGTTTTGCACATATCACAGTATATTTAAGCATTTTCCTGTATCTTGGTAGTGGGGTTATAGGTACTTTTCATCACCTTTACTGGACAGGTACACCTATACCCATTATGGCACTGGGTGGGGTATTTTCAGCTCTGGAAGTTGTGCCACTGGTTTTACTTGGATTTGAAGCTGCTATGAATATGAAGACTTTAGAAAAGGCTGGACCAGGATATGAGTACAGATGGCCATTGTATTTCTTTATTTCAGTTGCATTCTGGAATCTGGTTGGGGCTGGTGTGTTTGGTTTTTTGATTAATCCTCCAATTGTATTGTATTATATACAGGGTATAAACACAACACCAATTCATGCTCATACTGCTCTGTTTGGAGTGTATGGTCTATTGGCAATTGCACTCATGTTGTTTTCGGTCAGACATATTTTTAAAAAAGATTCATGGTCCGATAGTCTTCTTAAATGGAGCTTTTGGGGCTTGAATGGAGGATTGGTGTTAATGACAGTCATAAGCCTTATACCTTCGGGCTTTTATCAGTTTTATCATGCTGTTGATAAAGGACTATGGTTTGCACGAAGCCCTGAGATTGCGACAAGCAATTTTATACGTACTGCATCGTGGCTGAGAATAGGCCCTGATTTGATTTTCACAGCGGGTGCTTTTTTGTTAGTGGCGTTCCTTATCAAGGGTATATGGGGTTCATTTATTAAGAAGTAATTAATTTATTATGCGGAGGCTAAACGATGCCTCCGCATAATAGAATAGTTTTCATTAGCGGTAAAGGCTATGAACTTAGCAAGTGAAGATTTAATACAGGAACATGAAGCCATACTGTACGGATTGAAAATTCTAGAAAAAATGATTGAGATGTATTCCCGTACTAAAAATATTAATTTTGATGAGATAAGTGAGATAATTAATTTCTTTAAACTGTTTGCGGATAAGTGTCATCATGGGAAAGAAGAAGGATTACTTTTCCCTGAGATGGAAAAAGCTGGTATACCAAAAGAAAATGGTCCTATTGGGCAGATGTTATATGAGCATGATGAAGGTAGAAATTATATCAAATTGATGGAAGAAGGATTACATAAAAACCTTGATTTTTTCGTTGAAAATGCATTACAATACATCAATCTTTTGCGAAATCATATTGTAAAGGAAAACACTATTTTGTTTCCTCTTGGTGATAGGAAAATCCCCAATGATATTCAGAAAAACCTTTTAAAAGCCTTTGAAAAACATGAAGAAGTTGTCATGGGTAAAGGAACACATGAACAGCTTCATGAGTTGCTGCATAAATTTGGTAAGAAATATATTGAGGAATTACATTGATGAATGTTAAAATCAAAAATAATGTGTACTGGATTGGAAAAATTGATTGGGAATTAAGGAAGTTCCATGGAAATGAATATTCTACTTTTAAGGGATCAAGTTATAATTCATATTTAATCAGGGAAGAAAAAAATATCATAGTTGATACTGTGTATAAGCCATTTGCAAAAGAGTATGTTGAAAATTTAATTAAGGAAATTCCTCTTAATTCTGTTAATGCTGTTGTAATCAATCATGCCGAGGTGGATCATAGTGGTGCGCTTCCTGAATTATTGCAGCATATTCCTGATATCCCAGTTTATTGTTCTCGGAATGGCATTAAATCAATTAAAGGGCATTATCACAGAGATTGGAATTTTATCCCTGTCAAATCCGGTGATAGTATTTATATTGGAAACGGGAAGTTACTTGTTTTTTTGGAAATGCAAATGCTTCACTGGCCTGATAGCATGGCATGCTATCTTACAGATGATAATATTTTATTCAGTAACGATGCCTTTGGGCAGCATTATGCAAACGAGCTTATGTTTAATGACCTTGTAGATCAATGTGAATTGTATACCGAATGTATTAAATATTATGCAAACATACTGACTCCATTCAGTCCACTGGTAGAAAAAAAGATTAATGAGATTCTATCAATGAATATACCCATTGACATCATAGCACCAAGCCATGGGGTTATATGGCGGAAAAATCCTGAGCAAATTGTTAACAAATATCTTGCATGGTCAAAAGATTATCAGGAAAATCAGATTACGATTGTATATGACTCAATGTGGGGTGGTACCAGGGTAATGGCAGAACATATAGCAGCTGGTATAAAAGAAGAGAATAATACCGTAACCATTAAATTATTAAATGCATCGATTAATGATAAAAATGATATAGTTGCAGAAATTTTTAAATCTAAACTTTTATTACTTGGCTCACCAACTATTAATAGGGGAATTATGGTAGCCATTGCAGGAATTATTGAGGAAATTGAAGGATTACGTTTTATGAATAAAAAAGCTGCTGCTTTTGGCTGTTATGGCTGGAGTGGTGAATCAGTCCAGAAGATGAATGAGTTATTAAAAAAAGCAGGTTTTGAGATAGTACATGAGGGGTTGCGGTGTTTGTGGAATCCTGATGAAGAAAGTTTGCAAAAGTGTAAATCTTTTGGCAGAGAAATTGTTACAAAAGTACTTCATTAATGCATTTAAAATTATAACGGAGGATTAAATGAGTGAGTTTTTAGGTGATATGAGTAAAAAGAAGGAACAGCTTAAAACTATGATTAAAAAGCTTCATGAGGGAGCGGATGTCAATGAGATGAAAGCCATCTTTAAAAAGGAGTTTGGCAATGTGATGCCTCATCAAATCAGTATGCTTGAAGAAGAGCTTATTAATGAAGGCATGCCTCAGGAAGAGGTGCACAGGCTATGTCAGTTGCATATAGACCTTTTCAGAGAATCTATTGATGCAGGAAAAGTTGATGTTCCTGAAGGACATCCTTTGTATATTCTGTATACTGAACATAGCAGACTTCTTGAATTTGCACAGCAATTAGTACAAAGTGCAACCAAACTTTTTGATATACCCGATAGTGCTACATTTGCACGGGTTCAGCAGTTAATTGGATTTTTTAAGGAATCAGCAGTGCACTATCTTCGTGAGGAAAATGTTCTTTTCCCGGTACTGGAAAAATACGGTGTGACTCAGCCACCAAAGATTATGTGGATGGAGCACGACAATATACGGGCCATTGAAAAGAGTTTATTTGAGATAGCAGATACGCTGGCAGGTGGCATTACAAAGGAACTATCGCACACATTACAAACACAGGCTATACGGCTTAGTGAGACACTGGCCGACCATTTTTATAAAGAGAACAATATATTGTTTCCAACGTCATACAAGTTTTTTAATGAAGATGACTGGAAGCTTGTAAAACAGGAATTTGATGGCATTGGGTATATGTCATATAGTCCGGTAACTGACACAGAAAAAGGCGAGGCAGCAAGCACACGATTGGCAGGTGGTACTGTAGAATTTGAAACGGGAACCCTGACGCTAGAGCAGCTTCAGGCTATGCTTGATACCATGCCAGTAGATTTTACATTTATTGACAAAGATGATGTGGTGCGTTACTTTAATAATGCACCCGACCGTATCTTTGTACGCTCTAAAGCTGTTATTGGGAGAACTGTGCAAAACTGTCATCCGGATAAAAGCATCCACGTGGTTAACCGTTTACTTGACGAAATGAAACAGGGGAAGCGCAATACGGCTGAGTTCTGGATTACATTAAATGGTCGTTTGATTTATATTACCTACTATGCGGTGCGCCAGAATGGTGAATATATGGGATGCCTGGAGGTTACGCAGGATATTACCGATATTCAGAAAATAACCGGGCAGAAGCGATTGCTGGATTAAACTTTTTTGGAGGTACTGAGTTGGTACACAACAAACAATTGCGTGTGGTTGTCATTGGTGCTGGTTTTGGCGGTTTGTGGGTGGCAAAAACGTTGGCTAATACAAACTATGAGGTGATAGTTATTGATAAAAATAACTATCACACATTCTTGCCGCTGTTATATCAGGTATCTGCTGCTGAAGTTTCTCCCGAGCAGATTGCGTCACCTGTGCGTAATATTGTTAGAAAACACAATAATATAAAGTTCATTCGTGGTGCTGTAAGTAAGATTCAGTATGCTTCAAAGACTGTTGTGTGCCTGGGTCAGGAGATACCGTTTGATTATCTGGTTATATCAGCAGGCAGTGAAAATCATTATTTTAACATTCCAGGTACCGTACAATTTGCATTCCCCCTTAAAACCTTGGATGATGCAATGGTTTTGCGCAACCATATCCTTACCTGTTTTGAACGGGCTTCGTTTGTGGCTGAAGAAAAACAGCGAAAGCGCCTGCTTACTGTGGCCATTGTTGGTGGTGGACCAACAGGAGTTGAATTTGCTGGTGCACTGGCAGAGTTGATTGCCGGGCCGCTTAAAAAAGATTTTCCTGAATTGCAACATGAGGCTTTAACAGTGTATCTTATTGAGGCTAGTGACAGGTTGATAGGGATGTATCCCCAAAAGCTCTGTGAATATACTTGCAAGCAGCTAGAGAAAAAAGGGGTAAGGGTTATACTGAATACAGCAGTAACAAAGATTGATGCTACAGGAGTACATTTGAACAATGGCAATATTGTACCCACTGAAACTGTAGTGTGGACAGCAGGTGTTAAAGGCAAGCTTGTAGCAAATGATTTGAATGCTAAAACAATGCCCAATGGAAGAGTCATCGTGGATGAATATTGCAGGGTGCCCGGATATGATGATGTGTTTATCATTGGTGATCTGGCTTGCTTTACACAGGATGGCAAGCCACTTCCCATGATTGCCCCAGTTGCGATGCAGCAGGGAAGATATGTGGGCAAACACTTAATACAAAAGCTTAAAGGGAAAACACCCAAACCTTTCCGGTATAGGGATAAAGGTGGTATGGTTGCCATAGGCCGTAATAAAGCAATTGCTCAGATTGCAGGATTGCATCTGAAGGGATATATTGCATGGATAATATGGATTTTTATTCATATACTGTATTTGATTGGTTTTAAAAATAAAATTTTTGTCATGATTAACTGGGTCTGGAGCTATATCTTTTTTGAAAAAAGTGTGCGGCTCATTTTACCGCGATGTTGTGATGATCCTCACGGTGATTTATGTTTACAACGAGGAAGAAGTTGTAAGGGATAACATTGTATTGGAGTAATGATATGAGTAATCTATTTTCAAGTCCGCAAAATTTTGTTGATGCTATTGACTATCAAAGCAATGCAATTGTGAGCAAAACCGTACTTCAAAATAATGGTGGTAGTCTGACACTGTTTGCATTTGATAAAGGGCAAGCGTTGAGTGAGCATACAGCGCCGTTTGATGCTTTTGTTATGGTGATAGATGGGGAATTTATTATTACTATTGGCGGAAAAGAAAATATGGTAAAAGCGGGGGAAGCTATCATTATGCCCGCTAACGTTCCTCATGCTCTTGTTGCAGTGAATAATGCAAAGATGCTTCTTGTTATGATAAAGG
>Ga0067045_1031946_pt1 | contig 11141 bp, 10 predicted proteins | sample TerdegcTABiofilm_FD_59184 | JGI IMG/M metagenome (GOLD analysis project Ga0067045, IMG submission 59184) | Combined Assembly of (Gp0054472, Gp0054536) Wastewater bioreactor microbial communities from Singapore -Terephthalate degrading...
CCAGGCGCTCCGCCAGGCCGCCGCAGCAGCCGGGATTGAAATCCCGGAACGGATCTCGCTCCCGCTCTCATTCACGACGGCCGCGGATCCTTCGGAGCCGGTAGCGGTCTTCTCCGGCACCGCCCGCGAGCGGATCACCGACCGCCACTTCGCCGCCGACGAGACGGACGCGACGCTCGGCGAACGCCTGACCATGGAGCGCACCGTGACTCTAACTACGCCAACTGCCACTGCCACCGCCACCGCGCCGGCGACTCCGTTGCCGGGCAAGGCGGAGCCGGCCGGGCGGCAGAACATCTCCACCGGGGCCGTCATCTTAGGAGTGCTGGGGGCGGCGTTGACCTGCAACCTGCTCGCCATCATGGGCAGTGGGCTCACACGGCACTCGTTTTTCGCTTACGGCTGGCCGGTGGAGCTGCTGTTTGTCGGACTGCTCCTCTGCGCCGTCATGTGGGCCAGCGGTTCCATCTGGTTAGTCATCCCGGTGGGGATTGTGTTGGGCAACGGGGTGCTGCTCTCGTTTTATGCTCTGACGGGCTGGTGGAGCGCCTGGTCGTTCCTCTGGCCGTTGGAGCCACTCCTGGTACTGGGATCGTTCGTGCTGCCCTTCTGGCTGCGCAATCGGCCCCAGCTCACCAGGTTGAGTCAGACCCTGGCCTTGCTGGCAGGAGCAGTCACAGCCGTTCTGATCTGGATCATCTCCGTCCTCGCCACGCTGAGATAAACCCATCAGCCAGGCAGCGAATCAGGCGAGTGACGGGTTACAAAAAGCAGTTTTAGATGAGACAAAACAAAACAAGTAAGAGAAAGGATCAAAAACTATGAACCGCACCTTATCTATCATTGCCGGCCTCATGCTGGTGGCGTTAGGAGTCGTGGCCCTGGGGTTCACCGTGGGGTTACCGTTGTTGGGCTGGAACGCCTGGGAGTTCGGCCTCTGGCGGCTCTGGCCGCTGCTGGTGCTGACCGTGGGCGTTTGTTTCGTCCTGCCGCCGGTGCTCGCACCGCGCAAGCGCGGCCTGGGAGCGCTCTTCATCCCCGGCTTCCCCATCCTGACCACCGGGTGTATCTTGCTCGCCAACAGCGTCTTTAATGCCTGGGAGCTCTGGGCCCGGTTCTGGCCCCTGGAGGTGCTGTCGCTGGCGCTGGGGTTCCTGTTTGCCGCCATTTTGATGCGCGAAAGCTGGCTGCTCTTCCCGGCCATCATCATCGGCTTGAACGGCGTAGTCTTCCAGTTCTGCGCGCTGACCGGTTGGTGGGGAAGCTGGTCTGTCCTGTGGACGGTGGAGCCGCTTGCGGTGGGGCTGGCATTCCTGGTGCTGGCACTCAAATATCGCAAGCCAGGGCTGGTCATCGCCGGGGCCATCCTCTGCGGGATGGCAGCACTGGGCTTCATGGGGATGTCGGCGCTCTTCGCCTCGCGCTGGTGGGGCTTTGGGCTCCTGGGACCGCTCTTCCTGGTCGCGTTAGGCTGTTACCTGCTGGTCTGGGGATTGACACGCCGCGCCCCCGCTGCCACACCGGCGGCCCCCGCCGTTGAGCCCCCAGCCCCCACACCGGAAGGCGCCGCTCAATAAACACGGCGATCACACAAACAAATTGCTTCAAGGGTTTTTCGTGGGCAAGCTGAGTCTGCCCACGAAAAACCCTTTTTCCCTTGAAAATAGCGGGAGAAGTGCGCAGTCAGGCGCTTGAGCGCCTCGGACGGTGCTAAAGCGTCCCCGAGCGCAACGGTAACTGGTGCAGAAAGTACTCTATCTGCCGGTCCCAATGGACCCACTCATGGCCGCCGGGGCCTTCGGCGTAAGTCAACGCCAGCCCCAACTGCCGCGCCCGGTCGCGGAAGCGCAGGTTCGCCGGGTAGAGGAAATCCTCGGTCCCACACCATTGATAGAGCTGCGGGGATGGCGTACCGGCAGTCGCCAGGCGTTCGGCCAGGGCCAACAGGTCATGCTGACTGCCGGCCAGTTGAGTCAGATCGCCAAAAATCCAGCGCAGCTCGGTTTGCCAGGCGGCATCGCCCTGGACGGCGGAGCCAATATCCAGCGCCCCGGAGAAACTGGCCGCGGCCGCATAACGCTCCGGGTAAGTCAGCGCCAGTTTGAAAGCGCCATAGCCGCCCATGGAAAGCCCGGCCACAAAGTTATCCGCGCGCGCCGCCGAAAGCGGAAAGAGCGCCCGCAGCAGGCGCGGCAATTCCTCGCTGATAAACGTCCAGTAACGCGGCCCACATGCCATATCCGTGTAGAAACTGCGCTGTACAGCGGGCATAACCACGGCCAGGTCGTAGCCCTCCACGTAGCGCTCAATCGCCGTGCGGCGCTGCCAGATTGTATGGTCGTCAGAAAGCCCATGTAGCAAGTAAAGTACAGGATGCCGGTTTACGGTCTCCACCGGCAAGCCGGAGGCATCCGTCGGCGGCTGTGGCAGAATCAGATCCACCGAACAGGCCACCTGCAAAGTGGGGGAAAAGAAATTACAGTGAATGAGTGGCATGGTTCCTTACCTCAACGCCATGGCTGGCAAGCAGGGCAGATATAGCTGCTGGTACCACCGGTTTTGATTTTCTCTATGGTCGTTCCACACACCGGACAGGGTTGGCCTTCCCGATAACCGACCAGGAAGCTGGCGCTCCAGGTCCCCTTTTGTCCATACAAATTCAGCTCAAACGGCGCGCCGCCCTGAGCGATACTCTCTTGCAGCGTCTCCCGGAGGGCCTGCCACAACGCAGCCACCTCCTCATCGCTGAGACTCTGAATGGACCGCAGGGGGTGGAGGCCGGCCTTGAACAGCGGGTCCTGGATGTAAACATTGCCTATGCCCGCGATCCGGTCCTGGTTCAACAGGAAGGCTTTGATCGCGCCGCGACGCCCCGCCAGCAACGCACGGAATTCTTCCAGTGACAGGTTCAAGGCATGGGGGCCAAGCTTACCGACCATCGGATGATCGGCCGGAGCGGCCACAAAGTGGGCAAAGCCAAACCACCAAAAATTCACGGCTAAGGCCGCGCCATCGGCCAGGTCAAAGATCAGCCGGTAGGCTGCCGGGAGATGATCCCGGTCGGTCAATAAGATTTCACCGCCCATTCCCAGGTTGAGCAGAAGCCAGCCCTGGGTTGTCTGCACCTGAAGCCACTTACCATGGGCGGTCACCTCCTGGATCGTTGCGCCGGTGAGGGCTGCCTGGAACTGCTCCGTGGGCAGATTCAGGCACTTGGGTTGGAGCACTTCAATTCGGCTGATAGTTCTGCCTACCAGTTCCTTTTGCATATCACGGGCAAAGACCGCGATCTCCGGCAATTCAGGCATAGATTCCTCGAATCAACCCACAGCCCGCGACATTACGCCAGCGTCGCCCGGATGGCCTCTAATGCTGCTCGCGCCGGGGAATTCGGCGTCATGGCAAGAAAAGCCGCCAGTTTTTGGCAGGAGGCATAGTCGGTGCAATAGGCGCAGTTGGGCAGCGCCCGCGCCAAACCACAGGCACGGATCTCGCACATGGCGCAGTAGCCACACTTGCGCCCCTCCACCAGACAGCCGTCGCACACCACCTGCTCCACGGTGATCTCCGGCGACTGGAATTCCTCCCGCCATTTCGCCGCGACCTGCTCCAGCGCGGCCATGTCGTTAGCCTGGGTCATCCGGTAGGCTTCGCAAGCGGCACAATCCAAACCACACATCGCAATCATGGTGTCCATCTGCATTTTCCTTTCTCTCAATGACTCTGAATTAAGGGGATGTTGGGTGTTCAACCACTACATCATTCATTATAGAACGGAATTTCTAATTTGCAAGCCCAACATTCCGGGCAGGGGGTTTCAGACTTGGGGCCGCTTTTGCCAGTCCTGACCTTGGCGGGCTTAGCGCCCTGGCGGAGATTTCAGGCTTTTTGCCGTAAACTCATTCCTGCAACATCTCTATGGCCGGGCCGCGCAGGACCGCCCGTGCGGCCCACCACGCCGCGCCCCCCGCCAGCAGCGGGGCGGCGACCAGTCCCGGCAGGCCGTTGCGCAGCGCCGGCCAGACAATCTCCCCCACAGCAGGCCACAGCGGCAGATCCACCAGGCCAAAGGTGATGCCCCCGTAGGTGAGGGCGTAAATGGCCGAGGTGCCCAATCCGGCCAGGATGCCCAGCAGCGCGCCGAGCAGGCCGACCAGCGCCGCCTCACCCACCACCAGCCATGCGACCTGCCGGCGCGTCGCGCCCACTGCCCGCAACAGTCCCAACTCGCGCCGCCGCTCCAAAATGCTGACCAGCGTGGTGTTGACACTGCCCAGCGCTCCCGCCCCGACCGCCAGAAGCAGCAGCCCGTTGAATATGACCACTAACTGGTCACTGGTGCCGGTGATGGAACGCAGTTCATCCTCCGGACGGGAGACGTAAACCTTATCTTCACCATAGCGTGCCGCCAGTGCGCTCAGGTCGGCATCCAGTGCCAGCACATCCGCCCCCGGCAAAGGGCGCAGCTGGAGCGAATCGGGGGTCTGGCCAGGCGCGACAAACTCCGCCAGCGCACCGGGGCCGATGAACGACATCGGCGCAAACCCACCCGCGCCAATCGCGGCCACCGTACAGGTCACCGGGCCGCTGCGCCCGGTCACAGTCAACGTCCCCCCCACGCCGACGCCATGTCGCCCGGCGACCGCCGGCGTCAGCAACAGACCGCAGCCCGCACGCAGCAACGGCAACGCCGTCTCCCAACTGCCCGCCACGAGCGTGAACTGCCCTGGACGTGCCAGCCGTTCTGGCGAAAGCGTCACCAGCGACGGAAAGCCCGGGAACGGCGAGGAGATCTCCGGCACGACCGCCATATACAGCGGCTCCACCTGCGCCCGGCCCGCTGCCAGGCGCTCCACCGCGGCAATCACGGCCGGATCCAGGCCGGGCGCGTCAGCCTGAAAGCCGCTGAGCTGGCCCAACCCCTCCACGCGGTTGAACGGGTAAACATACCAGGCCTGCTCGCGCAAGGCCTGGGCGGCCAGGCGGCGCACCAACACATCGTTGCCGAAGGCCACAAAGCCGCCGGTCGTCACCATCATCAGCAACGCCACCGCAAAGGTGAGCGCGGTCAGACGCAGCCGCTCCGGCGCGCGGCCCAGGTTGTCGCCCAACAGCCGCCCGATGGCTCCGCCGGAACGCCGCCAGCCGCGCTGCGCCAGGTTGACCGCCCCGCCCAGCAGTAACGGCGTGAGCAACAGCAGCCCTACCCACCAGACCCCCCACAGGCCTCCCGCCAGGATGTAATCCAGCGGCGGGTGGTAGCCAGACCAGGTGCCGGGCGGGAAAAGCGCCAGGTAGGTCCAGAGAACTCCAAGCAATACGCCACCCCAGCGCGTCTTAGCGTTCCAACGTCTCCGCGCCCCCACCCCAACAACAGGATGTGAAGAGGTCGCCTGCTCATCTCGCAGCGCAGCCAGCGGCGACACTCCGGCTGCCCGGCGCGCCGGGACCAGCGCCGCAAGCAGCGAGATTCCCAGCCCCATCACCACCGCCAGCGCCACACCGCCCGGCGCTACGACCCCGGTCCCCACCTCCACGCCGAAATAGGCCATGGCGGCCAGAAGGCCATTGCCCACCAGCGGCCCGCCGAGCAACCCCAAAACCGTTCCCAGACCGCCGGTGCCGAGCGCCTCTACCAACGTCAGGCGCAACACCTGTCCGCGGGCCATGCCCAACGAACGCAGCAAGCCGATCTGCCGCCGTTGCTGCGTCACGTGCATGGCAAAAGCATTGTAGATCAGGAATCCCGCCGCCGCCAGCATCATCAGCCCCGCGCCGCCGAAGACCAGGTTGCTGATCTCAGTGATGAAGGCGAACTTGTTCTCCCCGGCCGTCCAGCTGGCCTCAACGCCGGAACGGAAAACGCCAGCGCCGGTGATCATCGCCACGCCGAGCGCGACCGCCAGGGCAGAGAGCAACGTGCGGAGGCGATGTGCCGCCAGAGCGCGGAGCGCAAGCAAAACCGTGACCGGCAACCGGGTGGCATTAATCATGATTGTCCAACGTCGTCATGGTCTTCACGATTTCGGCATTGAGCTGGTCAACCACCAGCCCCCGGCGGTTCAGCGAGAGCCGGGCGATAGACGGCGGTTGAACTGCCAAACCACCAGGAGCGGGATCAGGGCCCCCACCCCGACCAAAGCTGCCACAATCAATCCGACAACGGCTAACGGCAACAGCGGCGGCGCGATGAATCCCGCCACGGCAGCCAGCAGGCTCAGTCCTCCCAGAGCCACGGCGACGAGACAGAGAATGAGCGCCAGCCATTGTGCCCGCTGCCACGAGGCACGGCGCGCGCCGCTCAGCTGGCCCGATTGCCCGTGAATCAGGACCGGCTGTGGTACGCCCTCGTCGTCCAGATAATAGGTGGCGTAAACCGGCTGCAACAACAGCGTCCAGTGCAATCCCGTGTAGGTCGGCGTCCAACGGAATTCGCGGATCTGGTCAGCGCCCGCTGCCTGCCGGCATTCCTCAGCAGCTGTGGCCTGGAAGGCCGGCACGGCCGCCGGCCAGGCATCGTCGGGGGTCCGGTTGGGCAGGCGGATCGCTGCCTGCGTCACCACCTCCGGCTGGTACGGCTGGGCCGCCCCCAGGTGGTAGCTGCCCAACTGCTCCCGCAGCCGGGCCTCCTCCTCCAAGGCCGGAGCCGTGATGTTTTGATACGTGCGTTTCAGCTGTCCCACGCGCGGCTCCCAGCGGAGGCGGGTCTCCTGGAGCTCCCGCGTTGCCCAGGCGCTCTGGCTGTCGCTGTAGTATTCCTGGTGGCTGACCACCTGGTAATTGAAGCCGGCGCTGGCCTCCCAGGTTCCCTCCACCGTGCCGTCCACCAGCCAGAGCGGCAGGTAAAGACGCTGTAGCCGCGCTTTGAGCGCCGCCGGGTGAAGATCACGCGGCGCAAAGGGGATGTGACGCGCAAAGTCCGTCACCCGCAGTGCCAGCACCGCCTCCGAAACGGTAAAAGGCAACACCAATTCCGGCGGCGCGGCGTAAGGTAGACCGTCGGCCTGCTCCACCGGCGTCAACGGGCCTTGCCAGCAATGAGGACAGCGCGCCGGCGGTGCCCCCACCGGTGCCAGGTAGGCCCAATCGCAGCGTTCACAGACCAGCGGCTGCAACGCCAGCCCCCAATCAGCCAGCATCCCCGCCAGCGTTTTTCCCTGTTCGCCCATCGGCACCTCCGTCAATGTATCTCCACGCTCTGCGTCCGGCGGTTGGTCACGCATCGTCCAGCCCCTGAGCCTTGCTGAACAACACAATCGCCACGACGATACCGATCACCAACAGTACAAACCCGATCCCGCCGACCGCCACCCCCACTCCCAACATGGCCGTCACCAAGCCAATAAGGATCAAAAGCAGCCCCGGCGCAAGCGCCGCTCCGACCGCCAACCAGATCTTATTCCAATCCACCGGTCGCTGACCGGCAATCGCCCCGGTTTGCCCGTTGACCATCACCTGGTAAGGCTGGCCCTGATACTGGTAAACCGCCAGATAAACCGGCAGCAGGATATAGCGCCAGCTCTCATCGGCAAAATCCAGGGTCATGCTGAAATTGCGGACCGCGCCGGTACTGCCGGCCTGCGCCAGTGCGGCCTTGCGGGTTTGTTCGCGCATCTCGGCACGGGCGCTCTCCCACGCCTGCTCCAGGGGAATATCGTAAGCCTGCGCGTGGAGCCCGGCCAGGAATTCAGGTTTATAGGGGACCAACCCTTGCAAATCGTAGGTCTGAATGCGACGCAACAGCAGCCGGCTGACTTTGCCGGTGCCGGGCATCAAGCAATCATCAAACCGCCGCTGGACGTGACCGGATTTCCACTGCCATACCGTCCGGGTCCGCGTTCGCCACTGCCCGCCCTGGAAGTAGCGCTCGGTAACGGTATGGCCTACCTCGGCGCGCCAGGCGGCCGCCGCCTGCGCGTGGAAAGTCCAAAAGGGCAGGTAGATGCCCACAAAATCGGCCACGCGCGCGGTTTGTTGGAGCGCTGCCGGCGTCATCCAGCTGCTGCCCAGCCACGTCCGGGCGATCTGACGACAGGCTTCATTTTCTACCCGGAAAGGGATGAGAAACCGCGGGCGGAGCAAGTCCTGCGGTGCTGCACGCTGGATCACCCGGTTGGAACCGCAAAAGGGACAGGTAGAAGTCAATTGGCCCGGCGGGAGGGAAAGCTGAGCGCCGCAGCTCTGGCAGCACAATTCACGGCGTTCCTCTCCCCACCCCCGAGCAGTCGGCTCCAGGGCTTCCAGCGTGAACTCAAATTGCGGCGCAGCCTTGCCAACGGCCGGCGCCTGAGGTGATTCGTAATAACCGCAATGAGCACACCGCAGCCCGCCATCCACCACGCTGTAGGCCGTCGCGGCCCCGCAGCGGGGACATTTGAAATCCACCACTTCCTGGTGCGGCCCCGTCTCAGGCAAAGCCGGGGCATAGACTGCTATCCCTTCCACGGCGGAAGGAACGGCTACAAAACCGGGCGGAGGAAAGGATTCGGACATAGCCACCTCATGAAATACCCTGAATATAACAAACTACATGCACCACTTCTGTCACAAACTGCCATTCTTCAGAATACCAGGCCCTCATTGTCCCCTCATAAGTCCCCTCATAAGTCCCCTCGCATTTCAGTATAGCCCGGTTCCGACCAGGGTCAATGACCAGAGCTTGCGCCTCCTGGCAAGATTGCGTCTCCCCGGCGGGGAGGCGATAAAAAACCTCTCTGGTTCCCCGCAAGGCGGGTAAACAGGGATACAGGAGTCGCACATGATGGTCCCGCCCGCTATCAGGCGCACCCATGAAAGCCTGCCGCCTGCCAGAGCTAATTTCGGATTCGGGATTTCGGATTTGCCTACACAACTCTGCGATCTCTGTCAATCCGGCTTTCATGGGAGGACGATGGTATAAAAAAATCAAATTTAGAGTGTAGCCCCTGAGGCCATTGCCGGTCTCCGGTTTAAATCCCTTGAACAATCTTGAAATCCAGGGGTTTGTGTGATATAATTTAAGTAAGTTATAAGAAACTATTCACCATTATCCGCTAAAACAGTGGAGGTGTTTCGCCAGTATCCCTCTTCTTCGCTATGATGATGATCTATCTGCCCTCTTCCACGTTCCCGCAACAAGCCATTATATAGTTCTTCGGCTGAGTTTGCCGGCTAAGTAAGGTAAGAGTGAATTTATTTGAGGTAAGGAGGGCACCATGACCTACCCGTATTCACCGCAGGGGATTGCCGAGTTGGGCTGTGGAGATCATCTGGGCTGTTTCTACCAATCCGAAGAAGAATATCGCTGGGCATTTACCTCTTTGGTTGGCTGGGGACTACAATTAGGTGAGAAGGTTATCTGCATCACCGGGGAACACACCGCTGAGACCCTGTTGAGGTATCTGCAGGTAGCCGGATTGGACGTGGACTCCTCTCTGAACCGTGGCGCGCTGGTTATCCTCCCCGTCTCTGACGTAGCATCACCTCAGGATCATTTTGACCCGGAACAGCTGCTCGCCCTGATCCAGCGTGAGACCGAACGAGCGCTGGCAGAGGGATATACCCTCTTGCGCGGCATCTTTGAAATGGACCAGGTCCTGCAGGGCTTTTCCGGTTGCACGCAGTGGTTAGACTACGAAGAACGGCTCAACAACCTCTTTCCAGGCAGCCAATGTATGGTGGCCTGTATGTACAACCTGGCGCGCTTTGACCGGCGACAGCTGGTGGATGTGCTGCGGTTGCATCCGCTCACCACAGTTGGCACTGAACTCTATGACAACTTTGAGTACACGCCCCAGGCCGAGCTGTTGGGCAAAGATTTTATCCGCGGCCTCGTCCCACCCCTGCTGGAGCCAACGCCCCTCGTCAAACGCCGGGGCATTGCCCCCCCGGCGGTAGAATCAGACGCCCGGCTTTATATCCCCTGACCTTGATCCGCGCTCACAAAAGCCGAAGGATCCATGATCCTTCGGCTTTTGTGTTTTGGCCCTTTGGGGATATGATTAAGCCAGATCAGAATCCCAGTTGAGGGGCAAACGATGGCTCTTTGCAGATCCTGGTTTCGCCTGGGGGGCACGCTACTACTGGTGGGAACTATCCTGGCAGTGGCTTTGCCCTCGTTCATTGAGGCTGCCAGCCCTGTCCGACCGGACACACAGGCGGAGACGCCCTTGCCGCCTCGGCCCACCCCTGACCTGACCCCCTTGCCCCCAAGGCCTACGCCTGACCTGATAACACCGTTGCCGCCGCGCGCTACCCCCGTCTTGACGGTGTTACCGACACGCCCCACCCCCCTCCTGACGCCGCCAACATCGCCCGAGCCGATCACCGAAGTGCCGCCGTTCTCTCCATCGCCAACTGCCACCCCGCTCCTGCCCCTTCTGCCCATGACCGGTGAAACGTTCCCCCATGCTCCCAGGAATATCACCGGTGGCCTGCTCCTGGTAAGCGGATTAGCTCTGGGCTACTGGTTCTGGCGACAGAACCGGCGCTCCCCTGCCGCATAAACTGGATATTCCCCTCCAGCCAGAGGCCGGATCTGCTCCGGCCTTTTTTGTTACAATTCCTTGCCTTTATAACGGCATATGCAGTTTATTCAAGTAAAAATTATACTCTCAGTCTACAAATTTGATTTCTTAAGGAATTTTTAGTCGCATAATAACCAAACGGTGACAGCCAAGTTCTAAAATGGGCTTAGAAACATTCCATTAACCGGCGGGAAACCATACAAACCTTAAAACCGCCTGGCGAAATGGGTCATTCAGGCAAGGGTTTCGTCCATACAAAATTCAGGAGGAAATTAAAATGGTACAGAAAACTCTGTTCAACCTCCTCGTAGTGGTTGCATTGTGGGTCAACCTGATCCCCATCCCGTTGCAGGCAGCGCCTTTTTACACCGATGCCGGGGGTGAAAATCAGCCCCCCATCCTTAATCCCCTTGGAGATCAGACCGTGGCTGAGGGAACACTGCTCACCTTCACCGCCAGCGCTACCGATCCCGACCTGCCCCCCCAGACGCTCACCTTCAGCCTAAGCGGGGCCCCGGCGGGCGCTGCCCTGGACCCCGTCACCGGCGTCTTCACCTGGACGCCCACCGAGGCCCAGGGTCCGGGCCAGTTCACCTTTGACCTCTGCGTCAGCGACGGCGCGCTCACCGACTGCGA
>Ga0067045_1004541_pt1 | contig 11140 bp, 12 predicted proteins | sample TerdegcTABiofilm_FD_59184 | JGI IMG/M metagenome (GOLD analysis project Ga0067045, IMG submission 59184) | Combined Assembly of (Gp0054472, Gp0054536) Wastewater bioreactor microbial communities from Singapore -Terephthalate degrading...
TGAAACCAGGGACAGTCGATTACTTCATGAAAAAGTATGGGAAACTCGCATATGAAGCTGATAACAGTTTTCCAGAAGGACTGCATGCACATATGCTCAGGCACAGCATTGCCATGGCAATGTATAAGAAGGGTATCCCAATCTCTTATATAAGGGATTTCCTTGGCCACAGCAGCATAGACACGACGACTGTTTATTCGTATGCCGATGAAGAAACCATTACCAAAGCACTGGAAGCTGTAGATCATGAAGAATCCACTGGTAAAGCAACTACTGCAAAGCACAAAAACTGGAAAGGCAAGGAACAGTATCTGCTTGAGTACTGCGGACTAAGCTGATTTATTATCTTCAAAATAAGGCGGGACTGCCTTATAATTAAAGGTGGTTCTGCTGATTTTGAAGATAATACGATTTTGAGGATAATCCTTTTTATCTTAAATTTAAGATAAAAAGGATAAAAGCCGCCGACGAAAACATGGTGGGCAATGTATCAAGAAGGATTATTGCCGCACTTCGGAACAGGCAATTTTTTCAGCCTGTATGAAGTCAACCGGGCGATTGCTGAAGAACTTCTGAAGTTCATACACAGGCCTTTTCAGAAGATGGAAGGCAACCGAAAGACTGCCTTTGAGAAGATTGATAAACCCTGCTTGCAGCCGTTGCCTGCAACAAAATACGAGTATGCNGACTGGGAAGGAAACAAAAGTCGGCATTTAATTACCATATTGAGTACGAAGGCTTTTTCTACAGCATCCATTATTCCTACATAAACCGCCCATGCTCGGTGCGTGCAACATCCAAAACCATAGAGGTATATATCGGCAGTGAAAGGGTGGCTGCACATCCGAGAAATTACAACCCTTTCAAACGGTACACCACCCTGGAAGAACATATGCCGGATGAACATAAGGCGGTTTACGGGTGGAGTACGCAGCGTTTTCTGTCGTGGGCGGACAAGACCGGTCCCAATACCCGCAAGCTCATCCAAAGGGTTCTTGAAAGCCGTGAATATCCTGTCCAGAGCTATCGGGCCTGTATGGGCATCATGCGTCTTAGCAAAAGCTATTCCGCTGAAATAATGGAGGCTGCCAGCCGCGAAGCCCTTGATAAGAATGCCTGCTCCTTCAAGTATTTCAACATCATCCTCAAACAGGTGGTTGCAAGTTTCCAGAAGAAACAGGATGATAAAATCATTCATCATGAAAATGTAAGAGGAAGCAGTGCTTATGCGGGAGGTGGTATCCATGCTTAACAATCCTACGGTAGAAAANCTTAAGGATATGAAACTCAAGGTCATGGCTCAAATGTTGAATGACCCAGNCCCAGGGCTTAGAGANCTGTCCTTTGAAGAAAGATTGGGTATCATGGTCGAAAAAGAATGGCTGTCCAGGAAAAACTCCAGGATCAAGAGGCTCCTATACAATGCCTCTCTTGGCATGAATGCCTGCATTGAGGACATTGACTATACTCAAGACCGTAAAATCGATAAAAAGGCCATCCAGANNCTTTCCACCTGTGCTTTCATNGTCCAGAGACTGAATGTTGTNATTACAGGCAAAACCGGGACCGGGAAATCGTATCTCGCATGTGCACTGGGCAACAACGCCTGCCGCCATGGATATACNGTNAAATACTACCGCATGCCTGAGCTCCTGCTGGAAATTCAAGAAGCAAAGAGTGAGAACGGGTATCATAAGTTCATGAACCAGTTGCATAATGTAAAGCTTCTGATCCTGGACGATATAGGCCTTAAGTCTTACACCCTGGAAGAAAGCAGAGATATCCTTGAAATTGCAGAAAGCAGATACAACAAAGCCTCTACCGTGCTGTCCGGACAGATTCCCCATACGCATTGGTATGACTTGTTTCCTGACCCCACGCTAGCTGATGCGATTATGGATAGGGTAATTCACAATGCATATATCTTTGCTTTAGACTCGAAAAAATCCATGCGGGAGGTAATGGCAGAAAAGACAATCAAGGATATTGAAAGAAATGGTATATTATCATAAAATCGAATTACGCGATAAGGTGTCCGGATGTTTCCGGTTTAGTGTCCGGATGCCTCCGGAACCGCCGTCCGGATAATCCGGAATACGCATATATATAGCTTTTCGCACAATAACTAAACCTCCCAAACTTTGATTAAACTCAAAAAATTAAACATATTTGATAATAATAATATATCATAAAAGCATTTCTGATGTTTTTATTCTCTTGTAACAATATATCATCCTCGTATTTTTGTTTTAACTTATGATAACAAATTTAACGTTGATACTTGCTGTCGTTGTTTCTGGTTGAGTATATCATTTGAAAACTATTTACTCCCTCATAACACACCACTCCCCTCTCCCAATCTCCTTTACCTTTACAGAGACTGGAGAGGGAGGTATAATAGACTTAACTCCCAGCCTGTCTCTGGCAGGTAAAGGGTTGGTCCCTGTCGGTGTCGGTCTTGGCTAGAGCTTGTACGCCGGCAGGGGTTTTTATTTGCATTGCCGCCTCTCAACCATCCTCTACTATATACACAACTGAGAAGCAAAAAAGGTTTCACTTTTTTGGAAATTTTTTAAGAAAATTTTTTGATTATCCGATTGCTGTTATTGAGATGGAAGTTAAAATGAGTGAGAATATACAAATAAAAGACCGGTTGGCCGGTCTTAATCAGTTTATATATCTATCCACGTCATCGGGATCGATGGATGGGTGCAGAAATATGTTCAGGCCGTTGGCCAGTATTTTCGACATATCCCTTATCATATCATCTATCTCCTTTGGGGTTACCACGAGATTCCCGACATAGGGCGTCAAAACCTCCCTGATCAGGTTGTACTTGTCTTCGTTCTTCATGTTCTTCAACACCTCGAAGAACTCCTGGCCTTGGTGGGCCTGCTTTATCATGGCGTCAATCATCATATCTATCGTATCGCTTGCCATGGTGGCGGCATCGACCACGGTGGGCACCCCCACCGCAATAACCGGGACCCCGAGGGTTTGCTTGCTCAGCTCTTTCCTCTTGTTTCCCACCCCAGACCCCGGGCTGATGCCGGTATCGGATATCTGGATGGTAGTGTTGATCCGGTCCAGTTTTCTCGACGCCAAGGCGTCTATTGCGATGACCCTGCTCGGCTTTATCCTGTCCACCAGCCCCTCGATGATCTCTCCGGTTTCGATGCCCGTAATGCCCAGCACCCCCGGTGAGATTGCGCATACAGGGGTTACGCCTTCATCCACCTGGTCGGGAAGGTATTCGAATATGTGGCGGGTCACCATCAGATGTGATACTACCTTTGGCCCGAGGGAGTCCGGGGTAACGTTCCAGTTTCCCAGACCCACCACCAGCGTTGTGCTGTTCTCGTCCACCTGGGCGATCCTTGAAAGTTCCTGTGCAACAGTCCTGCTTGTATCTTCATAGACATCCCTGTCTCTGTTCTTGATCTCCTTTGCTTCAATGGTTATGTAATTGCCCTTCGGCTTGCCCATTATCCTAGCCCCTACCTCTTCAAACACCTCCACCCTTGTCACCTTTACACCCTTGTCCTCCGAAACATCGACCTTAACTCCGGGAATCTCCTGCTGTTTTTCTTCTCTGTACATCTCCCTGGCTTCAATAGCCAGGTCTGTCCTTATATTCAGCATCGTGCACCTCCAAACGATAGAATAAAACACGGGTATTATCAAAATATTAATACTGAATATAGGTTTGGCTAAGAAAGTGGTTTTTATTCAACACGTCTTGCTTTTTAAATTCAATCATGGTAAAATATCACTTGTTAATCCGCAGCGAAGGGGGTGAAAGGATTGGCAAACATCAAATCTGCTGAAAAAAGGGCAAAGATAGCCAGGGTAAATACCCTGAGGAATAAAAGCTATAAATCATCTGTAAAAACTTCAATCAAGAAATTTGAACTGGCTTTGGAAGCCGGTAACATAGATGATGCAAAGGCCGCATTTGCAAAGGCAGAAAAGCAGCTGGATATGGCAGTATCCAAGGGAGTTATCCATAAGAACTCGGCTGCCAGAAAAAAATCCCAACTCGCTTCCAAGCTGAATAAAGCTATGTAGCTTAGCGCCACATTTGCCCGCATGAAGAAAACAAGCGTACCTGTTACAGTACGCTTTTTTTGCTGCCCTTGTTGCCCAGTCCGATTATTAGAAGTTCAAGGGCAAGCCACTGGTCAAGCTTGCCGGATTTTATCCTGAAATCGGTGTCGCTGCAAGCTTTCAATGCTTCCCTCAATTCTTCTCCGTCAAAGCTGGAAGCCTGTTTCAGGACCGATGCCGCAACAAAGGGTTGAATCCTTAACTTTGCGGCAACAGCCTTGCTTGAATAGCCTGAATCTATCAGTTGTTTGGACTGGTAGAGCAGTCTGAACTGCCTTGATATCATGAACAGTATCCTGAGCCCCGGCTCCCCTGCCTGCCTCATATCTTCAAGCACTTTCACGGCTGTGGCGGTATCCCTGTAGCCGACAGCATCCACAAGCCTGAACACATTAACATCAAGGGTTTTAGGGATTACTTTCTCAAAGTCGGATTCCTCGATATAAACCTTATCTTTACAATACTCTGTCAGTTTATCTATTTCATTCACAACGTCATCGAGGGTCTTCGATGAGTTTTTGTCAAAATATCCTATCGAGGCAGCAAATGCTTTTATTGCAGTTGTTTTGAGTTTTTTCCCCCTGATCTCAAACTGTTTTTTTACCCATTTTTCAAACATGTCCGGTTTAAGCTTGGTAAATTCTATGACCGTTCCATTGGCTTTAATGGTCTTGACCAGTTTCATCCTTGAGTCCACCGGGTGTTTGGTAGTCAAAAGGACACATGAGAACTCCGGGATACCGGCGAAACAGTTTTCAAGCCTCTCCATCTCCTCCTGCTTGAGCCTGTCCTTACCTGAAGCGCTCAGGTTTATATCCCTTACGAGGATAACCCTTTTCCCGGACATAAAGGGAAGGGTCTCCACCGCAGCGGCCATCTGCTCGGCGGCAGCCCTGCCGCCTTCAAACACCGTAAAGTTCATTTCTTCCATTGAAGGAGGCACCGCGAGTTCCTTTACCCTGTTTACCGCTTCCCTCTTCAGGAACTCCTCTTCTCCATAAAACAGATATAGGTTATGCAGTTCCTCTTTGTTCAATCCGCTGAAAAACTTCACATAATCCATTGTTATTCAACCCTTACCGCTGTACCATAGACTAGGAGCTCTGCCGCTCCCTGCATCACAGAGGATGTGGAAAACCTCACATCGTTTGTGTTAACCAGTATCATGATTTCCCTCCTTACTTATTTCGGGGTAAAGGGTACCCCTGTCATTGTGAAAACCCTTATAAAGATTACTATATATAAGCGCCGCTGAAATCAACCCGTAGTATCCCCAGAACATCCACCCGCTGATTGCCCGTATTTGGATAGTCCCGTAGGGGATTTTCTCCACCGTGTCGATTAATAAATTCATCATCCTTATTATTATAACACTAATACCGGCAGGTATCATATACAGCGGTATGCTCAATGCATTGAGCACAAGAAACAGCAGGGAGGAAACCAGGAGAACCGAGGCCAACGGCACAGCCGCAAGATTTGTTATTACCGACACAGGGACAACGCTCTGGAAACTGTTTATAAGAACCGGCACCAGAAGCACCTGGGCGGAGAGGGTCACTGAGACAGCGCTGCTTACGTATGCACCGGCATACCGCGTTAGTTTTCTCAACCCCGGGTAGAAAAGAATAATGCCCAAGCATGAAAGGAAGGAAAGCTGGAAGGATAGATTATAAACGATGAAGGGGTTGGCCAGATACACGATCAGCGCGGTGAAAGCAAGGGAAGTAAGCGCATCCTGTTTTCTCACTACAACGGCGGAGTAGAGCACGACCGCAGCCATGATTGAAGCTCTAATCACCGAAGGGCTTAACCCGGTGACAAAACAAAAGAATGCGAGAAAACCCGATACGGAGAGAAATTTCGCCGTTGGGGATATATACGTTTTCTCCATAGCCCAGGCAAGCGTTCCCGCGATTATCCCGACATGCAGGCCGGACACTGCAAGCAGGTGTGATATCCCTACCCTGGCAAATTTCTCCCTGATATCCTTGCCGCTTTCCTTACCTCCCAAAATGAGGCCCTTAATGACCGGGCCTTCATCGGTGGAAAAACTGTTATCAATAGCATCCCTTATCCATGCCGCAGTCCTGCTGGCAAAAAACCTGACCGGGCTTGCCCTTTCCTCTAATACGACAGTGCTCTTGGAAGAGGATAGTAGAACAGCCCAGGATCCGATGCCCTTCAGGTAACTCATATATCCCTCATCCGCTGGCAAAGTCACTACTCCCTCTACCCTGACCCTGTTTCCTTCCATACATTTCCGCGTATCGTAGGTCCTGACCAAGAGCTTCCCACTGTACCCGGTATCTGTACCTCTGTAGAAAAGCCTGTCCACGCTGACCAGAAAGTCGCTGTCGTTGGGCGTTGAAACGACAATTCCTTCGGCAGCAACCTGCCTGCCCTCATAGCTGCAAATCATGCCCATCATGCTGCCCCTCAGGCTGGCAAATATAAAGCCCAAAATTACCAGTACTATTAATAATAGATACCGGAAGTTCAAAGGCTGTATTATAAAAAGAAGGATTGCACACAGCGTACCGATGACCAGAAAAGGTAATGGGGTTGCGCCGATAATATACAAACCTCCGCCTCCAATAAATGAGAGTATACAGAACATTAAATTTCTTTTCATTTGTATCTTCCTATCGTTTACGGCTTATGCTGTCCTCCCCTTTGTGGTAACTATACATTGTATGCGTTCATCTCAACCGACAGTTCTGCATCCGGGTACCTGGCTTTCACTTCACTCAAAACCTCTCCGGAATCATAACCCGGCCATAGATGGGTCACTAAAAACCTCTTCGCGGAAGCAGCTACGGCTATCTCCCCACACTCAAACGCCGTAAGGTGTACCGGGTTATCTCCCCTATCCTTTTCCATCAGTGCGCATTCGCAGAGGAAGAGGTCACACCCTGAACCGAACTCGACAAGCCGGCTGTTGTACGATGTGTCGGCTGAGTACACAATGCTCTTATCTCCGCCGGAAACCCTTACGGCATAGGTAGGAACCGGATGTACCATCGGTTTGAAGCAAAACTCCAGCTCTCCCAGGCTCGCTGTTGTATCTTCACTGATAAGATTGATATCGAATACGTTCTTATACTGCAGGCTTTTCAAGACTTCTGCAGGATTCCCAGGCGCATAAAGCTTCATGGGTGCGTCCAGCATGCCCTTGCTCAGCATTATATCAAGCGCATACCTTAAGACCAATAAATCGGACATGTGGTCGCTGTGAAGATGGGTTACAATGATTCCGTCCAGAGCTTCCAATCCTATAATACGCTGCAGCCTGCTTATGACACCGTTGCCGCAGTCCAACAGTATTTTTGTATTACCCTTCTCAACCAGGTATCCGGAACATGCTCCTCCCGGCCCGGGATAGGGTCCGTTGTTTCCAAGAACCGTCAGCTTCATTCCAATCACCAACCACTATTTTCTGCTAGTTTACACTTTTAAATACGTTGATCCTCGACATTACTGCAACAACAGGCAGTGCTATAAGGGCGCTGCCCGAAGCCTGCACCAGATTGCCGGGCAGTTCAACTATTGCAGCGGGGGTACCGTACAGCAGTACTTCCGCAGCAAAATAGCCCACGACCATCCACAGACCGCCCAACGCCATTGCGGCAACCCTGGATTTCAAATTGCTCTCACCCGAGAACGCTTTATATAGAATATATCCGACAATAAAGCCTTCGATCCCCTTGATTACAAGGGTAAAGGGAGCCCATGCGGCGTATGGTGAAAGGAGGTCTGCCAGTGCTGAACCCACTCCCCCGGCCAGAGCGCCGTACTTCGGTCCCAGCAGCAGAGCAGCTATAAATATTACCGTGTCTCCTAAGTTTATATAACCCTTGGTCGCAGGAATCGGCACCTGAAAAGCCATAGTTGCCACCGTAACTAAGGCGGTCAAGAGTGCTGCTATTACAAGCTTCTGAGTATTGCTCATAGTTGTTTGCCTCCTTAGCATTACTTGAATCAAATAGATTATATCATTGTAGCATATTATTGCCAATACTTAAAGCTGGGAACCTCTTCCCAGCTTTTACTTTTTGCCTAACCTATCCATAAGCCTGGAAATTACCATGGACAGCTCCCCCCATGTAACCTTGGAATCGAGGGGGTGGTCCTCCACTACTATTCCACTTTCTTTCATCCTGGAAAAATGCTTTTGTGCCCAGTGGGCTTTCTGCTTATTAATGTTCATAGTATGAAAAACGCCTATCGCAATTGCATTGGCAATTTTCTTCCTGTATGAGTTCTGGGAAAGCAGATGATTATCTGAAGGATTGGTGATGAATGCCACTTCAACTATTACGGAAACCGGATTCGCTTCTCTTGTCAACAAGAAGTAGTCGTCCCGCTGTGCGTTCAATTTATAGTAGGCCCTTCGGGAGGATATCTCCAGTTTTGATATCTCTTTTAGGATATTGTTCGCGAGTTCTTCCCCCTCTTCTGATCCGTGTTTGTATATGGTTTCAGCACCCTTATCGGATACAGGCCCGCTATTACAATGTATCGATATAATATAATTTGCCCCGGACTCGTTTATTATTCCTATTCTGTCCTTTAGTTCAACCGTCTCATCCTTTTCCCTGGTCAGAACTACTTCGACACCCTCCTGTTCAAGAAAGTTCTTCAGCTTAACAGCAATATCCAGGGTTATGTTCTTCTCCAAAAGGCCAAAGGCCTGAACACCTTCATCATTGCCTCCGTGCCCAGGGTCAATGCATATCTTCATCCAATCACCTCCAATATATATTATGTCAACTGAATCCCAGTTGCCATATTTAAGTCTTGTATCTTACTAAAAAATACTGGTAAACTACTAATGGAACCACGGCTTTGTGTTTTGCTTATCAAATGATGAAGAGGTGTTTTTGTTGAATGAAGGTAGACTATTCCTGTACAACCCTTATGAAAACATTTTCGAAGCCCGCGTCTTGAGCCGGGAAAAGACCGCCAGGGGGTATGAGGTTGTCCTCGACCGGACGGCCTTTTATCCTACGGGTGGAGGTCAGCCCAACGATACCGGCTGGCTTGATGACTCACCGGTCATCGATGTCGTTGAAGAGAACGGTACGATTGTCCACATACTGTCGCAGCCCATACAGGGGGAGCGTGTCACCGGAAAAATCGACTGGGAAAGGCGCTTTGACCACATGCAGCAGCATCTGGGCCAGCACATCCTGTCATCTTGCTTTGAAAAATTGGCCGATGCAGATACGGTAGGGTTCCATCTGGGATCCCAATATGTCTATATTGATCTTAACAGACCTGACTTGCCGGAAGAAACTATCTACCGGGCGGAGGACATGGCCAATGAGATTGTTTTCCGCAGCCTTGCAGTAAAGACTTATATTGTAAGCTGGGAAGACCTGCCCGGAATTCCGTTGAGAAAACCTCCGTCTGTCACTGAGGATATCCGTATTGTGGAAATTGACGGCTTTGATTTTTGCCCGTGTGGAGGCACTCATCCAGCCGGAACAGGCAGCGTAGGAATAATCAAAATACGGAAATGGGAGAAAAACAAGGATGGCCTCAGATTGGAGTTTGTTTGCGGCAAGCGCGCGCTGCGGGATTTCCGGGATAAAAATACAAGCATTAATAAGATCTCGTCGCTTCTATCGGTAAGAGACCATGAAGCTCTTGGGGCAGTAGAAAGAATTGCAGCCGAGAACAAGTGCCTTTCCAAGGCCGTTGAGGAATTGCGGGAACAGTATTACTCACTGGAAGCAGCAGCGATGGTGCGTGATGCCCGGGAAATCGGACCCTATAAAATCGTCCGGTTCATGTTCTATAAAAAACCCTTTGATGAAATCAAGCTGCTGGCATCCAAGATTACGGAACACGGCGGATGTATCGCATTGCTGTGCACATCCAACGTAAAAGCGCAGTTAATCATCAGCCGCTCGCCGGATGTTCCCATAGACCTGAGGCCTGTCTTCAAGGAAACCATGACCCTGGCAGGCGGAAAAGGCGGCGGGAGCAGCGCCGTTGTGCAGGGCGGCGTAGAAACACCTGAAAAAGCCCAGATTGTAATTGACGAAACTATTGAGGCACTAGCGAAGGTGCTGGTTGGTAGTTCGTAGTTCGTAGTTTGCAGTTGGCAGATCGCAGTTCGCAGATCACAGGCGTCCGGGTCAGGCCTTTGGGTTTTTACCCTATAGCCTTGCCCTGACGTCTGTCATCTGGCATCTGATAACTGGTAACTGAATTATTCCTGTTCATCCTGTTCAACAATTATATAGCAGTGGTCGCAATGCTCGCAGTCCTGCATCAAGGTCCTGTGGCGCCTGAAACTTATACGCGGGTTGAATACATCTACCGCCGGATATTCGCACATGCAGGAAAACTTATATCCGAGGTCCTGGGCGTTTAGTTTTTTATACTCGTCTGCATAAAAACATTTTGTAACCCTTATTTTCAATTTATTATCCTCTTTAACCTCAATAACCTTGTCCACTATACCTTCCCTGTTTGCCCACATCAGATCGTACAGCGCGTTAAGATTGGCATCTCCCTTGTTCATACTGTTCCATTTTTCATGGGCCCTCTCTGTCAGCACTTCAGCAATGTCGTCTGCAACCTGGGGGCCGTATTTCTGCTGCAATTTGCGGGTAATCTCAACCAGCCTCCTAATCTCATTTCTCTTCAGCCTCCTGTAAAACTCAACAAGCTCCTTATCCAAGGCCATCCCTAACCTCCCCTAAAATCGATTCTTTGGCTACCTGAGCACTCCCATGTTAAAAATTTTTTATAAACTCTCTAAATTGGTCATATTTTATCAAAAATGAATAAAGAGCCAAAACGGCTCCCTAATCAACTTTTTAGTATATTATATAACAACCTGCTAAAAATGACAACCTTTAGTTGTGTCTTCCCGTGACGTATTCAAGAAGGTCACCCATAATCCGGGTATCGGGTCTTTGACAGTTGAATAAAATACAAATTTTCTGAAAGCCTTAGAAATAGGGCTTTTTTTATTGTTTTTTTGTCAATTTTTTGTGTTTTTCTATTGCGTAGTTTT
>Ga0067045_1031947_pt1 | contig 11140 bp, 3 predicted proteins | sample TerdegcTABiofilm_FD_59184 | JGI IMG/M metagenome (GOLD analysis project Ga0067045, IMG submission 59184) | Combined Assembly of (Gp0054472, Gp0054536) Wastewater bioreactor microbial communities from Singapore -Terephthalate degrading...
GGGTTTATTTCGGTGATTGATGCCGGTAATACCTGTAAAACCGATCAGAACGACAGCGCATTTACCATTAACCAGAAGACGCCCAAACTGATCTACCCCAACGGAAGCGAAGCTTTTAATGTAGGACAAATCGTAACCATCGACTGGGACGAAACCTCCTATTACAGCACCAATGTCCGCATCGAGTACTCCATAAACGGAGGTCTTACCTGGAACCTAATACTAAGTAACTATGCCACAAGCAACAGCTTCTACAACTGGGTAGTACCACACCAGGCAGCAAACCTCGCCTACGGACAATGCCTGGTTAAAGTGAGCGAAAGCTCCAACCTGCTCCGTAACGACGTATCTGATAATACCTTTACGATCAGACGCCCGATTACCATACTTACGCCCAATGGCGGCGAAACCATCAACGGATGTAATGTGGTTAATATAACCACCGCTATAAACCTTGCAGGAATCTGGTCGTACCGTTACGAATACTCAACCGACAACGGTGCCACATGGAATAATATTACCACTACTCAGAACAGCAGTTACAGCTGGACGGTACCCAACGGTATCAACAGCTCGCAGGCCCTGATACGTGTATACAATACCTCACAGACACAATATAACGACAGCAGCAATGCCGTATTCAGTATTGCCCCCTCTAACGATATTACGGTTACAAGCCCCACAGGCGGGCAGGTATTTACCCCCGGGCAAACGGTATCTATTACCTGGAACAACACAGCCAACGTATCTGGCCTCTACAATATAAGCGGACCCGGCGGCGGTATTGCAAGCAATATTACCGGAAACTCTTTCCTGTGGACCGTGAGCAATAATCCTACTACCAACGGGTTTATTTCGGTGATCGATGCCGGTAATACCTGTAAAACCGATCAGAACGACAGCGCATTTACCATTAACCAGAAGACACCCAAACTGCTCTACCCCAATGGCGGCGAAGCTTTTAATGTAGCTCAATCCATTAACATCGACTGGGATGAAACCTCCTATTACAGCACCAATGTCCGCATCGAATACTCCATAAACGGCGGTATTACCTGGAACATTATCAGCAACAGTTATCCCACCGGCAATGGCTATTACAGCTGGACGATACCCTTACAGGCCGCTAATCTGGTTTACGGACAGTGCCTGGTTAAAGTGAGCGAAACCACCAACCTGCTCCGCAGCGATGTTTCCGATAATACCTTCAGTATTAAACGGGCTGTTACCGTGCTTTCGCCTAATGGTGGAGAAACACTTAACGGCTGCGACGCAATAAATATAAGCGCTGCTATAAACTATACCCCTACCGTTTACTGGCAGTTTGAGTACTCTGTGGACAGCGGTGCCACCTGGAACACCATTGTATCACAATTCGGCAGCAGCTATAACTGGACGGTGCCTAACGGCATTAACACAACAAAAGCTATGCTGCGTGTATTTAACACTTTGTTTCCGCAGTATAACGACAGCAGCAATGCAGTATTCAGCATACAATCGCAAAATCACATCACTGTTGTTACACCCAATGGCGGAGAGAACATCAGCGCTCTGAGCAATTATATGATTAACTGGATCAACCAGCCTTCGGTATCCGGCGTATACAACCTTACCTATTCCTCCTCGGCCGGCTCGGGGCTTATTGCCAATAATATTACCGGGAACAACTACCTGTGGACTGTTCCCAACCTGCCTGCCAGCAACTACACCATAACGGTGCGCGATGCCAGCAACAGCTGTAAGTCGGACCAGAACGATGCCCCGTTTACCGTAGGACCACAGGCAGCCAAAGTGCTTAGTCCCAACGGCGGCGAAGTACTCTATTACGGACAAAGCTATAACATTACCTGGGACCAGAGCACCTATTACGAAAACGTACGTATCGATTACTCTACCGATAACGGTATTTCCTGGATACCCATAAGCACGGCCGAGGTCAACGACGGCTCCTATAGCTGGAGCGGAACAGCGCGCCCCAATATGTACTCACCGAGCTGTCTTATCAAGATCAGTCACCTATCCAACCTGCAGCATTTCGACATAAGCGATGCCGTATTTACCATAAAACCTGCCGTTACCATACTTACCCCCAACGGCGGCGAAAACCTGGGTGGCTGTACGGTAACCTCTCTTTCTTTCGAACGTTCGCCGGCATACTCTACCTACTCTCTTCAGTATTCAGAAAACGGAGGCAGCACCTGGACCACCATTTCCTCCAATTTCAGTGCCAGCGGCAACCCCTCACTCTACAACTGGACTCTGCCCAATAACCCTACCACACAGGGTATGGTGCGGGTTACACCTACCGTTCTCAGCAGTGCATTTGCCGATGTAAGCAATGCCACCTTTACGGTAATTAAACCTGTAACCATTATACAACCCAACTACGGTGGTGCGCTGCAGGTAGGTTCCACGTATACCATTGCCTGGCAATCGGATGGTATTTCGAACTTCTACGACATTTTCTATTCCATCGACGGAGGCTCTACCTGGATCAGCATCGTAAGTAATTATCCTACATCTACCAATACCTATACCTGGACCGTTCCCAATTCGCCTTCGGGCAACTGCCTCATACGTGTACGCGATGCCATTAATACCTGTAAGGAAGATGTAAGCGACGTGCCGTTCAGTATTACCACTTCGGCCCCGCTTATTGCAGTAATTACCCCCAATGGCCAGGACTCGCTGGCAGGTTGCAGTATTAAAAACATACAGTGGAATGCCCACCCTTCGGTAACATCGGTAAACATAGCCTACTCCCTTAACGGAGGCAGCACCTGGGTACCGGTGGTAAATAATTACACCACTTCCAATTCCTATGCATGGAGTGTACCCAATACAGCTACATCCAATGCTCTTGTGCGTGTAACCTCATTCAGCAACAATGCTATTTTCGACCAGAGCGATGCCCTTTTCCATATTATACCCAGCACCCTGCAAATTACCTCACCGGCAGCAGATACCACCATCTGCAGCGGGCAACAGGTACAATTAGCCATAAGCGGCGGCAACGGCACATACAGCTGGACCGGCGCGGGCCTCAGCAGCAACAGCATTCCCAACCCGCTTGCCAGTCCTCCGGGTACTACCAAATATGTGGTAAGTTCCACATCCGGAAGCTGTGTATTAAAAGATTCGGTTACCATTACCGTAAGCAATAACCCGGCCCTGTTAGCTTCGGTAAGCATCAATGCCAACCCGGGCACCGCACTTTGTACGGGCGACAATGTAAGTTTTACTGCTGTACCTGTTAACGGCGGCATGTCGCCTTCGTACCAGTGGATGCATAATGGTGCACCTGCCGGTACCAACAGCGCCGTATACACGCCGGCCTCCGTTAATAACAACGACCAGATATGGGTAGTTATGACCTCCAGCCAGACCTGCGTTACCGGAAGTCCGGCGGCCTCGCTTACCAGTATCATTAATATTACACCTGCCAGCACTCCTTCGGTAAGCGTAAGCGCCAGTCCGGGAGCCAGCATATGTGCCGGTACTGCGGTACAGTTCAGTGCCACAGCGCTTAATGCCGGCAGCACCCCGGTATACCAGTGGAAAGTAAACGGCATTAATGTAGGCAGCAATTCGGCCAGCTTTACATCCTCATCGCTCAGTAACGGCGATATTGTTACCGTAGAGGTACAGTCTTCGCTCAGCTGTGCATCCCCCGCCAGTGTTACCTCGGCAGGGGTTACAATAAGTACGGTAGGGGTGCCGGCACAACCCGGCATTATAAACGGCCCGGCAACAGCCTGCAGTGGCAATACCATTACCTACAACGTAAGTCCGGTGGCAGGCGCTACTTCCTACAACTGGACACTTCCGGCAGGCTGGAGCGGTACTTCCGTTAACAATGCCATTACCGTAACTACCGGAGCCAACGGAGGAGCCATAGAGGTACAGGCTGTAAATGCCTGCGGAACAAGCAGCAACAGCAGCATAAATGTGAGTATAAGCGCTTCTCCTACCAGCGCCAGTGCAGGTGCCGATCAGCAGGTATGTGCATCCTCAGCCCTACTTTCTGCCAATACCCCGCTTATAGGCAGCGGCAGCTGGACTGTATTCAGCGGCGGTGCCACACTCAGCGATCCTAATATACCCAACCCTTCCGTATCAAATCTGAGTACCGGCAGCAATGCCTTTATATGGAGCATACAATCCGGCGGATGCCAGGCCAGCAATGATACCATATATATACACCGGGCCGATGTACCTACCCCTGCTGATGCAGGAAATACAATTACGGTTTGTGCAGGTACCAGCAGTGTTACCCTGCAGGGAAATACCCCGCTCAGCGGCAACGGACAGTGGACACTGGTTTCCGGTTCGGCCAGCATCGCTTCACCCGGCAATCCCAATACCATACTCAGCAACCTGAGCACCGGCGTACATGTACTGGAATGGACCATCAGCAACGGAAACTGTGCTGCCAGCAGCGACCAGGTATCTGTAATTGTGGAAGCCAGTCCTGTACTGAATGTAAATGCATCATCATCATCATCGGTATGTCAGGGCACACCTGTGGTACTTACTGCCGGCGGCGCCGATACCTATACCTGGATGCCCGGCAACCTCAGCGGCAGCAATGTAGTGGTAAATCCTACAAACACTACCATATATACCGTAAGCGGTACGAATGCCAGCGGTTGTACTTCTACCGCCAATATTACCATTAACGTAAGCACTTCTGTACCTGTGCAGATAAGCGCCAGCGATACGGTTATCTGTTCCGGCGACCTGGTAACATTAACTGCAGGCGGTGCCGGCAATTACCTGTGGATGCCCGGTAACCTCAGCGGCAACAGTATTGTGGTAAATCCTTCGGCCACTACCACCTATACTGTAAGCGGCGATATTTCGGGTTGTACCGGAAGCGCCAGTATGGCCATTATTGTGCAAAACGTACCTACACTAAGTATAAACAGTGCCGACAGTGTTTGCCAGGGAAGCAGCCTTACCCTGAGTGCCGGCGGAGCAGGCAGCTACACCTGGATGCCCGGTAACCTCAGCGGTAACAGCATTACCATTTCGCCTTCGGCTACCACAACCTATACCCTTACAGGCACCAATGCGGCCGGTTGCAGCAGCACTATAAGCCGCACCATACATACGGTAAATATACCTGCTGTAAGCGCCAGTGCTTCGGCAGCTACGGTATGTGCCGGCGGCAGCGTAACCCTTAATGCTTCAGGAGCTCAAAACTATGTATGGACACCTGCTAACCAGACAGGTAGCAGTATAAGTGTATCGCCTTCGGCTACCACAACCTATACCGTTACCGGCAGCAATGCCTTCGGGTGCAGCAACAGTGCCCAGGTGCAGGTTACCGTAAATTCCGTGCCGGCGGTAAGCGTTTCTGCCACACAGGCTGCAATCTGTGCCGGTGCTTCTACTACCCTTACCGCCAGCGGTGCCGATATCTATACCTGGATGCCTGGTAACCTCAGCGGTAACAGCATTACCGTTTCACCTTCAGCTACCACAACTTATACTGTTACCGGCACTACAGCAAACGGATGCTCAGCTGCGGCAACCTATACCGTGCAGGTACAGAATGCCCCCAATGTACAGGCATTTGCATCCCAAAGCACTATATGTGCCGGAACTTCGGCCACGCTTACAGCCAGCGGAGCAACAAGCTATACCTGGCAACCCGGCAACCTGAGTGGCAGCTCGGTAAGTGTAACTCCTTCAGCCACCACTACCTATGTGGTTAGCGGTACCCATAACGGTTGTACCTCAACGGCTACCGTTACCGTACAGGTGCAAAACAGCGCAGCAGCCCTTACCCTTAGCGCCAACGATACCAGCCTCTGTGCCGGAGAAACTGCCATACTAACCGTAAGCGGAGGCAGCAGCTACATTTGGCAGCATAATGGCAGCACCGGTACCATAAGTACCGTAAGTCCGTCTGCTACTACCTCATATACCGTAACCGGCCTTACAGCCGGCGGCTGCCAGGCCTCGGCCTCGATACTGATCCATGTATCGGCCCTGCCCGTTATACAGGTAAATGCCTCTCAGCCTTCGCTGTGTGCAGGCTCAAGCACCACACTCAGTGCAAGCGGTGCGGCAAGCTATACCTGGATGCCGGGTAACCTTAGCGGTAGCAGTATAAGTGTATCGCCTTCGGCTACCACAACCTATACCGTTACCGGCAGCACAGCCAACGGATGCCAGGCCAGTGTAACACAAAACATAAGTGTGCAGAACAAGCCTGTAATTACCGCAGGAGCCGGCAATACCAGCATATGTGCCGGAACGTCCACCACACTCAGTGCCAGCGGAGCAGGCTCCTATACCTGGCTGCCCGGAAACCAGAGCGGAGCTTCTGTTACGGTAAGTCCGGCAACCAGTACCAGTTACCAGGTAATCGGGTTTAACGGAAACTGCAGCGATACAACCCAGGTAAATATTATTGTAAATGCATTACCCGCAGTAACACTGAATGCTACAAACGCCACCATATGTGCCGGTACAAGTACCACACTTAACGCCGGCGGTGCTAACAGTTACCAGTGGACACCGGGTAACCTCAGTGGCAGCAGTATTACCGTAAGCCCGGCAACTACTACCAGCTACACCGTTAGCGGTACCGACAACAACAACTGCAGCAGCAGCGCCTCTGTTACTGTATCTGTAATATCCGCACCCGTTCTACAGATAAATACCAGTGCCACAGAGATCTGTGCCGGCGCTGAAGTAACCCTCTCCGTTAACGGTAACGGTAATTATACCTGGCAGCCCGGCAACATAAATGCCGGCAGCATTACAGTTAGTCCCTTGTCTACTACCAGCTATACCGTAAGCGACAATACCCAGGGTAACTGCAATGCCAGCGGAGTGCAGGCTATTACCGTACATGCGTTACCGGTAGTATCTTTTGGTCCTGTACCCGACCAGTGCAACCTGAACCCTTCCTTTGCACTCGACCAGGGTATGCCGGCCGGAGGCAGCTACAGCGGAACCGGTGTTAGCGGCGGAGCATTCGATCCGGGAACCGGAATCGGAAACTATACGCTTACCTACACCTATACCGATGCTAACGGCTGTACCAATACAGCTCCGCAAAATGTGGAAGTATACGGTTGCCTGGGTGTTGACGAAGAATTTGAGGCTTCGGTAACCTTATTCCCTAATCCTACACATGGCGAAGTATACATACGTGCCGAAGGAATACAGATCGACCGGGTTGAGCTCTTCAACGACCTGGGTGCCGCAATCGGTATAAACATAACCCAACAGAACGGCATGCTGTACTTCTCCATCAGTCATCTCAGTGACGGTATCTACTTTGCACGCATCTATTCAGGAGATAAAACCCTGATCCGCAAAGTAATCAAGAATCACTAACGCACTTGTTTTCAATTCGTAAATACGGAAGCCGGCTCCCCAGGGGCCGGTTTTTTATTTAACAACAAATCCCCGGTACACAATATATACCGGGGAAACGTGTAAGAAAATAATACCATCTGCCCTACAAAAAAAAGGACACTCTCCCGAGCGCCCTGAACTGTATTACCAACTCCAAACCGGTTTCTGAAACCGGCTCTCCTATCAGTTATTACTTTGGTATAACTACTACCGTAAGCCGGTAATTAAGAGGTATAGCAAACGCATATATAAGAACCTTTGTTTTGATTACGCTTCTCTGCTGCCTCGTATAATTCTAAGCAATACAGCTATTACAGCTATTACAAGCAATATATGTATTATGTTACCGGCCTGGTAACCCAGAAAACCTATTGCCCAGGCAATTACCAGAATAACAGCGATTATATACAGTAAATTTCCCATAATTCCATATCATTAAATTCAACAAAAAATATAATTATCCGTTACGGCTATTCAGGCTGCTCCGTCTACTTCTTATTATCAGTACCCAGGTCTTTAAAGGCTTTACCCAGTTCTTCCATATCATGGTTAAACTCTCTTTTAAAAGCCTGCCATTTTTCTTCGGACGTATTCTGGAACTCACCGATCTGCTTTTTAAGCTCATTATTACGTATTTCCAGAGCTTCTACTTTTTCGCGATATTCCTTTTTCGCATCCTTTTTTGTTTGCTTCATATCTTCCTTCAGTGCAGCAATCTTACGGTCGTTTTCATCAATCTGGCGGTTAACATCAGCCTTATAAGACTCAAACTCCGCTTCTGCTTTTTGTTTTGCTTCATCCAGTTTTTTCTCTGCTTTTTCTACTTCTGCCTGAGCTTTTTCCATTTTACTGCCCTGCTGCCCGTTACATGCCGTTAAAAAAGTCACTGAAAGGATTCCTGCCATAAACATCTTCATCGTTCTCATAATAAATCTATTTTTAATTAATACAGTTACTATTTAAATACTATTAAACAATAATTTAAATCAAATAAAATCCACTTTACAGAAAATACATATTTTATGTACTCTGTGTGTAACCAAAAGAGGGAAAAGAGCAAGACTTAAGATGTAAGAAACTTATATTAAAACAAGTAACACACGGGTGAAATGTGTGCAATAAGTTAAAGGTGTATAGTGTATATAACGTAAAATCTATTCATAAGGTTTCGAAAATATGCAATAAAATGAATATTTTAGCCGGCCCGAAGTCCCCCAAAACAAAACAAACACCTTTAAATCAGCCTCTTAAGAGAAGCACTAACATACAAATGGCAAACCGAAGTTACCTATATGCTCTCAACACCGACCCCGGCGAATATAAAACACAGACGAACAGCATACTGCACGGCATTTCAGAATACAAACATTACATTCCGCTACCGTTTCAGATCCTTGTAAGTGCCGATACCAGGATGTGCGATTCTCTTATTTTTAACCACAGACATCCTTTGGCTATATGCGGCCGTTACCAGCATGGAAAAGAGCGGCTTTTCGATTTTCTGGAAGCATTAAGTACACGCAGACTTTACCCTGAAACCGAATTACGGCAACGCATAAATAGCAGCCTGGCATTTTTTAACGAAAACAACAGCACTCTGAGCTATACCCTGCTCGAATGCGGCGAGCTGTTTGAAATGAGTGATGAGGAACCGGAAAAACAAAATAATGAACTGCTGGAAGAAATACTGAATATCGAGGATATGATTGCTGATTTTTATACCGAGCTGGATGTATTTAACCTGAGGCTGCAAAACCTGCAGCGGCAGCTGAACGAGCAGCTGAAGCCACAATACCTTTTGCAGAAACTGTTTCAGAAAAAAGCAGAACCCGATACTACTGCTATTGAAAAAGAAATTGCCAAGATTGAACAGGAAAAATGGTTTATACTGGGCATCGACAGCTGGAGCAGGCATTTGTATCATTCGCCGGGCGGCAATAACCTGCCTGCCGCAGGACGCTGATTTAACAAGCCTGAGCCTGCCCTCTTAAACAGCCCATCCTTTTTTTATACTACACACCATTTGCCTGCAGGGCTAAGGTTCTGAGCGGTTCCTTACAAAACAGAAAAGCGGGACATTTCTGTCCCGCCTTCCTATTCAAGCATACAAAATCTCCGAAGTTTACATCTTCACGATACGTGAAGTATGCTGTCGTCCGCCGGCATCGGTAACGCGCACCAGGTACACGCCATTCTGCAATGCCGAAAGATTAAGCACATTGCCCTGCTGGATAAGCGGATGTACTTTACCCGTAATATCCATCAGTTCTGTTCTAACTATCGTTATTCCTTCGGTCTGCATCGTAAGCATTCCGGTGGTAGGGTTCGGATAGAAGGTTATATAACCGGCTGCGGCATTTTCTTCGAGCGATACACGTATTACGTTTTCGCAGGCCGAAGTATCTGCACAGCCATTGTTGTTTATTGTAATTACAGCATAACTGCCATTGGCAGAAGCCGTGAATATCTCTGAAACTGCACCCTGAACCAGCTGGGAATTTGCACAGTTGATCCACTGGTATGTAGTGCCGTTTCCGGAGGCCGTAAGTACAGGATCGTTGTTCTGGATGGTTACAATAACCGTGTCAACACTTAAATACGTTATAACTACACTGTCGCAGCCGGCAGCTGTAATAAATGTATCCTCATACTCACCAGCTGCGGTGTAGATGCTATTGCCGATGGCATAGCTCTGTCCGAAGCAGATTCTTATGTTCTGTGAGCTTGTATCGGGCACAGGGTTGTTAACCTGTGTGCTTCCACTCCAGGTACAACCGTTGGCATCGGTTATATTCGCCGTATAAGTTCCTGCTGCAAGATCTGTGATGGTGTTCGTACTCTGGCCTCCAGGGAGCCAGTTTATGCTGTAAGGCTGTGTACCACCGTTTATGGTTACAGAAGCCTGGCCGTCGGCCCCGTTACCGGTGCAGGACACATCGGTATGGGTAAGAGCAGCTGTAAGTTCGGCAGGTTCGGTAATCGTAAAAGAAACCGAATCTTTACACAGGTTGTTATCTGTAACGTACACCATATAAGTACCGGCACTGAGTGCGCCTATTGAATCGGTTGTTTCGCCATTCGGAGCCCAAAGGTATGTATACGGAGCAGTAGCACCGCTTACCGTTACAGTAGCATAGGCATCCGCAGCGCCAAAACAACTGATGTTTGCTGAGGCCGGGGTCAGTTGCAGAACCGTTGGTTCAGATACTGTTACCGACTGTGTAGACTGGCAGGTATTGTTATCGGTTACCGTTACCGTGTAGGTACCCGCTGCAAGACCGGTAGCCGTAGCTGCTGTACCTCCACTCGGAGCCCAGCTGTAGCTGTATGGAGCCGTACCGCCGCTGGCTACTACTGTAGCTGTACCGTTGGTTCCACCATTACAGCTTACATCCGTATGCGAAGCTGTAAGACTCAGTGCAGAGGGCTGACCTACCGTTACCGACTGTGTAGACTGGCAGGTATTGTTATCCGTTACCGTTACGGTATACGTACCGGCTGAAAGACCCGTAGCCGTGGCTGCTGTGCCTCCACTCGGAGCCCAGCTGTAGCTGTATGGAGCCGTGCCGCCGCTGGCTACTACCGTTGCGGTTCCGTTGGCTCCTCCGTTACAGCTTACATCGGTATGCGAAGCCGTAAGGGCAAGTGCCGACGGCTGACCTACCGTTACAGACTGTGTAGACTGGCAGGTATTGTTATCCGTTACCGTTACCGTGTAGGTACCCGCTGAAAGACCCGTAGCCGTGGCTGCTGTGCCTCCACT
>Ga0067045_1031948_pt1 | contig 11140 bp, 6 predicted proteins | sample TerdegcTABiofilm_FD_59184 | JGI IMG/M metagenome (GOLD analysis project Ga0067045, IMG submission 59184) | Combined Assembly of (Gp0054472, Gp0054536) Wastewater bioreactor microbial communities from Singapore -Terephthalate degrading...
CCCGCCGGCCCACCTCGATCACCCGCTGGATCATGGCCTCGTGCTCCTCGGGCGACGGCCCGCGACCGTCGGGCGAACGCATCGTGAAGCTCAGGTCCACGGGTCCGACGAAGATCGCGTCGCAGCCGGGCAGGCGGTAGATGGCCTCGGCGTTCTCCACGCCGGTCGGGCTTTCGGTCTGGAGGACAATGAGGATCTCGTCGTTGGCCCGCTGGAAATACTCGTCGGCCGAAGCGTCGAACCCGAGGGCGTGCATTCCGCCGCCGACGCTGCGATTGCCTTGCGGCGGATACTTGGCCGCCGCGATGGCTGCCCGGGCCTGGTCCACGGTGTTGACCATGGGCACGAGGATCCCCCACGCCCCGGCGTCGAGCACGCGCTTGATCAGGTGGTGGTTCCCCTCGGGCACCCGGACCAGGGGCACGCAGCCGGCGTCGGCCACGACGGCCAGCACCGCCGCCGCCTGGCTCCAGTCGATCGCGGAGTGCTCCAGGTCGAGGGTCAGCCAGTCGAAGCCGGCCCGGGCCAAGACCCGGGCCGTGTGGAGGTTGTCCAGCGAAAGCCACGTTCCGAACGCCGGCCTTCCCTCCCGCAGCTTCCGCTTCACAGGGTTGGTCTTCATGGGAACGATTCTACCGTGGGGCGCCGGTAACCGTTGACAGGCCGGGGACTGGCTCATTTTTCGGCCCGCCGGCGCGTGGCCCTCCGTGGAGCCTGACGGCCGAACAATGTGCCTGTCCCCTTGGCTAAGGGCGCGTCAATCCTTCAGATCGAAATCGAAGGTGCCGCCCCCTTCCTTGACGTCGGCGGTCAGGCCGGAGCTCGCGTCCTGCTTGTACTTCACCGGCAGTTCGTCCTTCACTTCCGGGGGCGGCATCGGCGTGCCCTTGGCCATGTACTCTTTTTCCTGTTCCTCGGTCAACTTGCTCTTGGTGGTGGTCTTCGCGATCGTGACCCGGTAGGAACCAGCCACCGCGCCCTCCCCTCCGGCGCCGAACGTGGTGAGCTTGTACTGTCCCGACGCATCGGTGCTTGCGACCGCGCCCTTTCCTTTGGGATCGGTCGGGATGAAGCTGACCGTGGCCCCTGCGACCGGGGCGCCCTTGTAGGTGACCTTGCCCGTCACCACATTCGTCTTCGGGCGGTTGGAAGGCGTCGACGACCCACACCCGGCGAGCACCACCAGCGAAAGCGCCGAAATTAGACCGACGCCAACCCACTGCTTGAACCTGCAATTCATTGCACTTCTCCTTGAGAACGCAAGACACCCCCGCCATACCGCATCCGCGCGTGGACGCTCCACGCCAGTTCCTCTGCCACCAACGGGCCTGCTTGGCGGCCTCGCAAGCCACGCCAACAGTGTGTGCGACGACGCGCGGGCCGTCAATGCCTCCGGTCGCCTTTCGTTCTATCTGGAAACGTCCAGAAATGTAGGTCAGGCTTGGCGGGGTGAAAGAACGGGCATGTTGGGCTGGAGAGCATTTGTCCGTTTTGTTCCGAGAATGGCCCCTCGGGTGAACCGCGAAGCGGTTCCATGACATAGCCCAGGGTTGCCGCGCAGCGGCTACCCTGGGTGGCCTGCTTTCCAGCCTGACGGCCCAACGGTCAGCCTCTCCATCGCTTCCGCAGGAAGATCGGGAATAGACCCAAGGGGGCAGGGTCCTTAGAGACTCGGCTTCCCTGTCACTTGCTCGCCTGTCCAACCTGACGGCACAATGCTCAGGCTCTCCACCTGCGTTCCCAGTTGTCAGGCCCGCAAGCCTGACCTACAGGCCGAGAATAAGGCACCGATCCCTGCCTTCTATGGGACGAATCCCGTCCAACGAAAGGGGGAATTGCGTCCGGTTTACATCCTATGGGGGCTGTTGATTTATGTTCTGCTAGGGCTGGCTTCGCGCACCGTACCCTTCTTCGCTGCTCACGCCGTCGCCGTCGGCTCGGTCGAGGTAGAATTGTCAGGAGTGCACTCTGCCGGTCTGCTTGAGATGCTGAAACCGGAGGCTTGCCGGCGACTTACTTTTCGCTAAGAATAGGACTGTACGGGAAGAGAAGGGGACTCTTCTGATCTTCCTCTATCGTTAGAGGAAGGAGACGCTCCCTTTCTGTCATCCATTGTCTGGGAGTCCACGTTCATGGTCGCTCGTTCTCGTTTCAGAGGGTTTACCCTCGTTGAGTTGTTGGTGGTGATTGCCATCATCGGAATTTTGATTGCACTCTTGTTGCCCGCCGTGCAGGCCGCACGTGAGGCGGCCCGGCGCAGCCAGTGCACGAACCAGTTGAAGCAGTTGGCGTTGGCCGTCCACAACTACTCCGACGTCAACAGGTGTTTCCCGCCGAAGAAGTGCGGGACGACGACGGGATCGGGCGGGACGCAGTACAACGGCAACTTCGGTTCGGGGTGGATGCGGCTTCTGCCCTACTACGAGCAGCAGGCCCTGTACAACGCGTGGTCTTCCGCACAGACGTACGGCAGCACGACATTTGCTCCTTGGGGCCCGTGGCCGTGGGACGGCTCGGTCGTAAACAACCCCGCTGGCACAGGCCCTTACGTCCCCTATTGCACGCAGGTCCCAACGTTGATGTGCCCGACGGACGGGAATATCAGCAAGGGCAAGACCACCACGAACCACGGACGCACGAACTACATGTTCTCCGTGGGCGACACGGTGAGCTATGATTACAACGACACCGGCGCCAACGGGGCGCGGGTCCGCGGGCCTTTCGGCAACGGTGCGAACGTCTTCACCTTCGCCGATATCCGCGACGGCACGGCGAACACCGCAATGCTCTCCGAACGGCTGTTTCCCTCGAGTTCGACGATCGTGCGCGAGGGGAACGTGCACTCCTTCGCCGGCGTCGCCACCCAGCCCAACACGTGCTACAGCAACGTCAGCACCACCGACCCGAAAATCTTCTCCACCACCAGCGTGACGACATGGAGCGGCCAGTGGGACCATGGTTCCACGTCGCACATCGGCTTCAACACGGTACTGCCCCCGAACGCCCCGGCCTGCGGGAGCACCAACAACGACGATAGTTCCGCCGGCGTGTGGCCACCGACAAGCTACCACCCCGGCGGCGTCAACCTGGCCATGTGCGATGCCTCGGTCCGCTTCATCAGCGAGACGATCGACTCGGGGACCACGTTTTCCGCGCCGGTCACCGGCGGCCTCAGCCCGTACGGTGCCTGGGGCGCCCTGGGAAGTCGCAACGGCGGCGAGTCGGTGGCAGCACCCTAGCGTCGGGATCCGCGCGGATCGCGATGAATCGCTTGGCGGTTCTCAAGTGCCCTTCAGGGGCACGGGGCGCTGCCCGGAGCATTCATCCCTGCAAGCCTGATTCACTTTGCCAGTGCCCCGTCAATCTCCGATGGACGGGGCACTGGTGTTTGGCCAAAACACGAGGCACCTCCCCCCACGGGTCACGCGACACCCCCGTCGCGGTTAGTATGAAATAGTCTGAGGAGGGGCCCGCCAGCTTGCGGGCAACGTGGTTTTCGGTCAGAATAGGGCTGTACGGGAAGAGGGGGGCCCATTGTTTCCTTCTCTGCGGGTGGAGGAGGAGGTCGCCCTAGTTGGTTATTCTATTGTCGGGGAGTCGTATCATGATCGCTCGTTCTCGATTCCGAGGGTTTACCCTCGTGGAGCTGTTGGTGGTGATTGCGATCATCGGAATCTTGATTGCACTTCTGTTGCCCGCCGTGCAGGCCGCACGCGAGGCGGCCCGGCGCAGCCAGTGTACGAACCAGTTGAAGCAGTTGGGGTTGGCGGTGCACAACTACGCCGACGTCCACAAGTGCTTCCCGTCGAAGAAGGCCGGCCCGCAAACCGGGGCGAGGGCTTGCCAGGACTACAACGGGGCCTACGGGTCGGGCTGGATGCGGCTGCTGCCCTACTATGAGCAACAGGCCTTGTACAACGCGTGGTCGTCGGCCCAGACCTACGGTACTTACGTCTTCACGCCGTTCGGCCCGTGTCCCTGGACAACTCCGGATAGGGACAACTATCAGCCCTATCTGCAGCAAGTCCCCACGTTGCTCTGCCCGACCGACGGCGATGCCGCCAAGAAAACGGCGACGCAGCAGGGCCGCACCAACTACATGTTCTCGGCCGGCGATGCCGTGAACTACACGATGCAGAACGAAACCAGTTCCCAGAACCGCGGTCCTTTCGGGAACTACACGATCGTCTTCACGTTTGCCGACATCCGCGACGGTACGGCCAACACGGCGATGCTCTCGGAACGGCTTAACGCCTTCAACAGCGGAAACGGGCGACTGGTCCGCGTGGGAAACGTCCATAGTTACACGGCCATTTCCGCCACCCCGGGCGCGTGCTACGGCACGGTGGACACGGCCGATCCCAAACGGTTCTCAACCACCTACTCTGTGGCGGAGTGGGGAGGGTGGTGGTGCCACGGCTCGACTTCGCACATCGGCTTCACGACCATATTGCCTCCGAACGCTCCGGCGTGCGCGGCCGGCACCGGCAACGACAACTCCTCGGACGGCGTCTTCCCGCCGTCGAGTTGGCACCCCGGCGGCGTGAATGTGGCGATGTGCGACGCCTCGGTCCGCTTCATCAGCGAGACGATCGACTCGGGCAATTCGCTCGCGACACCGCCCACCGCCGCGACCGGCGCCAGCCCCTACGGCACCTGGGGCGCGTTGGGCAGCCGTGCCGGCGGCGAGTCGGTGGCAGCACCCTAGCGTCGGGATCCGCGCGGATCGCGATGAATCGCCGGGCGGTTCTCAAGTGCCCTTCAGGGGCACGGGGCGCTGCCCGGACCATTCATCCCTGCAAGCCTGATTCACTTCACCAGTGCCCCGTCAATCTCCGATGGACGGGGCACTGGTGTTTGGCCAAAACACGAGGCACGCCATTCCCCTGTTCGGGCCGACCGACACCCCCGTCGCGCTTAGTGTAGAATTGCGATGGTGAAAGGACGGCGATGAAACAACGCATCCTACCATGGGCCATCATCGCGATGGTCGCTCCCTGGAATGCCGCTGCCGCGGCGAGGCCGATCACCGTGCTGGAGCCGCCGGGGAAGGATCTGCGTCCCTCGATCGGTCCGGGCCAGCGGGTACTCATCAACGGCCGTCTTCTCACACCGGCCGGTCGGACGGCGCTGACCCAGTCGTATAGCTGGGGAATGGCGGTGAGCCCCGATGAGTCGGCCGCGGTCCTTCTGTCCCGCAACGCCTTCCAGATCATCGCGACCGAAGAGCCGAAGGTGGTCGACCGTTTCCCGGCCTTCGGGGCGAAGGCCCCAAAATGGCTGGAGGACGGCGCCTACATGGGCTGCGCCTTTTCGCCCGACGGCGGGAAGCTCTATCTCGGCAGCGCCAACCATGGGGAGATCATCGTCTTCGACCTGAAGGCCCGTGCCGAGATCGGCCGGATCAACATCAACGGCGACGGTTATCGCGATAGTTTCCTGGGCGATTTCCTCGTCGGCGACGACGGCAAGTTCCTCTATGGGGTCGACCAGTTCAACTACCGCATGGTGGTGGTCGATCTTGAACGGCGTCGCGTCGTCCGTTCGGTGCGTGTGGGGCGCAACCCGTTTGGCATCCGGCTTTCGCCCGATGCCAGGTGCGCGTGGGTCTCCAACGTCGGCATGTTCGAATATCCTCTGCTGCCCGGTGTGACGCCGACTTCAGGGCCGACCAGCGGATTGTCGTTTCCCGCCTACGGCGTGCCGTCGAAGGAGGCCGAGGACGGCGTCGTGGTCGACGGGAAGAAGATCCCCGGGCTCGGGTCGCCCAATCATCCCGATGCCATGTCGGTCTTCAAGGTGAATCTGGAAACGGGCAAGGTCGAGGCCAAGATCAAGACCGGCTACCTGGTCGGCCAGCGCCGCGGCGACATCAACACCGTCGGCGGCGCCAGTCCCAGCACGGTGGTCGTGGGCAATCGCTTCGCCTATGTCTCGAACGCCACGAACGACACGGTTTCGGTGATCGACGTCCGGGATCACAAGACCGTGGGGCAGATCGAGTTGCTCGTGCCGGGGTTGGAAACGCTTCGCGGCGTGCTGCCCTTCTCGATCGCCCTGAGTCCCGACGAGCAGTCGCTCTACGTGGCCTGTGCCGGGCTGAACGCGGTGGGCGTGGTCGATCTCCGGGAACGCCGGCTCGCCGGGTACATTCCGGCCGGCTGGTTCTGCTCGTTCGTCTACGCCTCGCGCGACGGCAAGCGGTTGTTCGTCTCCAGCCCGAAGGGGATCGGCTCCGGTCCCAACGGCGGGCGCGGGTTCGTGGCCCCGGCCCGCGGTTCGCATCCCGGCGACATCATGCAGGGGTTGTTTCAGGTGATCGACATCCCGGACGCGGCCCGGCTGGCGGACTACACGCGCCAGGTCGTGGCCAACACCTATCGCAAGCGCGAAGTGACCGACGACGGGCGCAACCCGTTGCCGCCCGCGGCGAACGTGCGGCGCAGTCCCATCCGGCACATCGTCTTCATCGTCAAGGAGAACCGGACGTTCGATCAGGTCTTCGGCGAGCGGAAGAACGTGGAGGGAGACCCGACGCTGGCGAGTCTGGGCTGTCACGTCCGTGTGGCCAACAGGGCAGGCAATCGCTTCGAAAACGTCAACGTCGCCCCCAATCACCAGGCGTTGGCCGATCGCTTCGCGCTGTGCGACAATTTCTATTGCGATGCGGATCAGTCGAACACGGGGCATCGCTGGGTGGTCGGCGTCTATCCGAACGAATGGGTGGAGGTCAACGCCCGCTCGCGGATCGAGGCCAGGCCGTTCAGTTCCGCTCCGGGACGCCGCTACGTGGCCGGTTCCAGCGCCGGCATCTTTCCCGAGGACTACAACGAAGCCGGGGCGCTCTGGGAACACCTCGCCCGCCACCGGGTCTCGTTCTTCAACTTCGGCTTCGGCACCGAAATGCCGCTCAGCATCGAGGAGCAGATCCACAAGTATACCGGGATGCAGATGCGCGTGAGCATCCCGCTGCCCAAACCGCTTTTCGACAACACCTCGCGGAAGTACGCCACCTTCAACATGAACATCCCCGACCAGTTCCGAGTCGACATGTTCGAGGAGGAATTCCGCGACAAGTGGGCCAGCGGCCGGGAGGAATTCCCGCGGCTCCTCACCATGGTCTTACCCAACGATCATCTGACCGGGGAGAACGCTGCCCGCGGCTATCCGTTCGAGGAGTCGTACATGGCCGACAACGACCTGGCGCTGGGGCGTGTCGTGCGGTTCCTCTCGCACACTCCTTACTGGAAGCACATGTTGATCATCGTGACCGAGGACGATCCGCAGGGCGGCCGCGACCACGTCGACGCCCATCGCTCTCTCCTGATGCTGATCGGCCCGCACGTGAAGAAGGGATCTGTGTCGAGCGTCTTGCTCGACTTCGGCTCGATCATGAAGATGATCTTCACCCTGTTCGACTTGCCGTGTCTGAACCAGTTCGATGCCACGGCGGCCTTGCCGAGCGACTGTTTCACCGACAAGCCCGATTCCACTCCCTACACGCCCAAGCCGGTGGACCCGCGGCTGTTCGATCCGGCCAAGGCGCTGAAGCCGTTCGAACGCGGTTTCGACTGGAAGAGTCTCCTGGAGTCGCCCGAAATGGACGCCCCGGAAACCATGCGGGCCGGATTCGAGCGGGAGGACCGACGATCGCCTCTGCGATCGCCCGGAGATTTCCCGCGTGTGAAATGAGGGCGCACTTCGATGAGAACGACCGAGCACGCCCTCATGGCGCTGGCGTTCACGGTGCTGCTGAGCCCGCGGGCTACGCTGGCTGCGGAATCCGGCCTGCCCCGATCCAATATCGACGAAGCGACCACGTCGCAAGCCATTCCGTTGTCAAGAAATGAGTAACACTTCAGCCGTATGAAGTTGCAGGAAGAGGAAAAGGGAAAAGGAAAAAGCAGGGGAAAAGGGGGAAGAAGAGGAGAGGGTTTCCATTCAGAGTTGTGTGATCAGGGCACGGTTTCTTGCCTTTCCCATTTTTTCCAGAGCCTTTCCTTTTCCCTTCCCGTATTCGCACATCATTCCGCTGAACACTTACAGAAATAAGAGAAGCCGGCGAGTCATGGCGACTTCCGGCTTAAAGCACCCCCAGGGGGAGTCGAACCCCCGTTCTCGGACTGAGAACCCGATGTCCTAGGCCACTAGACGATGGGGGCGTGACCTTACGCGGCCCGGCGGAACTTCACTTTGTACCAGTGGCCCCAAGCGCTGTCAACCCGCTTCGGGGAAATGCTTCTCCATCCATTTCTGCCACTCCGTGGGGGTGGGTACACCGAGTTTCGCCTGATTCCTCCTCATGGCGAAATAGAGGAACTGACGCATTCGGGCATCGAGCTTGTCGCGGATGGGTCGCAGGCGTTCGACGGTCGCCGCCGATTTCTCATACTGCCCTTGGATCGTGAGAATGCCGCTCTCGCCTGCCAGGCCGAAGGCGCGGAGTTCGCCTTCGATCTCGTCCAGCGACGCCAGTTCGCGGAAGAGTTCCAGGGCGCGGTCGTAGTCCTCCTCGCGGAGGTAGATCATGGCAAGCTGTTGTTTGGCGCGGTTGACCCAGTAGCTTTGCGTCGGGAAGTACTGGATCACGCTGCGCCACGCCTCGGGCGTGCCGATCAGGGAGGCGGAGTACCATTGGCGCGCGGCAGTCTCTTGACGCGGGAAGGGCGGGCGGGACTCCCGGGTATCGGTCAAGAGCGGCGTCTCGCGCACCGTGGCGAAGGCGATCGCGGCGCCGAGGGCCATCGAAACCAGCCCGCCGGCGATCCACAAGCCCTTGCGGGGTTGGTCGACCGTGGCGCGGGAGGAGGTCTTCATGAGGTCCTCCAACTGCCGCGTGGCTTCGTTCTTGGCGATGGCCGTGGTGTGGCACGCATCGGGATCGACGCCGGGAAGCTCCTCCGGCCAGGCGTCGCCGACATGGGTCGTGTGCAGCCGATGGAGTTCGCGGAGCAATTCCGCAGCCGAGGGGATGCGGTGCTCGGGGTTCTTGGCGAGCATCTTGTGGACCACGCGGCACAGCGGGGCCGGCAAGTCGGGCCGGTGGTTCTCCAGCGGATCGGCTTGACGCTTGAGGTGCTGGAGGGCCACGCTCAGGGCCGTGTCGCCTGAGAACGGAGGACGCCCGGCCAACATCTGGTAGCACGTGACGCCGAGGGAGTAGATGTCGCTGCGGGGATCCAGGGGCCGGCCCTCCACCTGCTCCGGACTCATGTAGATCGGCGTGCCCATCGTCATGCCGACTTCGGTGAGATGGGTCTGGTTTCCCGGACCGGCAACACGGGCCAGCCCGAAATCGGCCACCTTCACCTCGCCGGTGCGGGTGAGCATGATGTTCTCCGGCTTGATGTCCCGGTGGACGATCCCCCGCTGGGCGGCCTTGGCCAGGGCCGCCGCCACCTGCCGCATCACGACCAGGGCCAGGCGGAGGTCCGGGGAGCCGTTGCGGTCAAGCCATTGTCGGAGATTCAACCCCTGCACGTACTCCTGCGCAATGTAGTACGTGTGCTCAATCTGCCCCACTTCGTAGATCTGCACGATGTTGGCATGCACCAGCGAAGCAGCCGCCTCGGCCTCCCGCTGGAACCGTCGAACGAACGTCTCGTCAGCCGCCAGGTGCCGCTTGAGCACCTTGAGGGCCACCTGACGCTTGAGCGAGGACTGCTCGGCAAGGTACACGTCGGCCATCGCCCCGCTGCCCAGACGTCGGAGGATGCGGAACCCCCCGAGTTCCTTTCCGGAAAGGTCGTCGGCCGCGGGATTTGGGGCAGGATTGCTCGGGCTTGTCATTCCAGACGGTCCAGCGACTGGTAGTTGCAGCTCCCGTCAGTATGGAGTGCGGCCGCCCGGATGGCAACGTGTCCCACTACTCGGATGACGCCGGCAAGCCTCGAACCACGGGACGCGCCGTCTGGAGTCGCAGGCCGATTTCGGCCATATCGCCCTATCTGGAATTAGGCAATCTGGGTAGAATCCGTGTTTGGATTGCGTCGGAGTCGAAGACATGTTGCGATACTGGACCGCGGGTGAATCGCATGGCAAGGCCTTGGTTGCCCTGATCGACGGGTTTCCCGCCGGGGTCAACGTATCCGTTGGGCCGATCGACGCCGAGCTTGTCCGCCGGCAGGGGGGGTATGGGCGCGGCGGACGTCAGCGGATCGAAGCGGATCGGGCCGAGTTCCTCACCGGGATCTGGCATGGGCAGACCCTGGGAAGCCCCATCGCCCTGCTCGTGCCCAACAGAGACTACAAGTTGGAGGGGATGGAGGATTTGTCGCGTCCCCGGCCGGGACACGCCGATCTCAGCGGGGCGATCAAGTATCTGGCCCCGATTCGCGCGATTCTGGAACGGGCCAGTGCGAGGGAGACCGCGGTACGGGTCGCCGCGGGGGCGTTGGCGAGGCAACTCCTGGAGCCGTTTGGGATGACCGCCTTCGCCTACGTCGCGGAAGTGGGGCCGGTCAAGATCCAGGCCCGGCGGGGCTCTCTTCAAGAGCGTCGCGCGGCGCGGGATGCCAGCGCGATCTACTCGCTCAATCCGGAGCAGGACGAAGAGATCAAGGCGCTCATCGACACGTGCCAGAAGGAAGGGGACACGCTCGGCGGGATCGTGGAGATTGTGGTGGAGGGGGTGCCGTTCGGGCTGGGCTCCCACGCCCAATGGGACCGGAAGCTCGACGGGCTCCTGGCCCGGGCCGTGATGTCGGTGCAGGCGATCAAGGGGGTGGAGTTCGGGCTGGGGTTCGAGGCTGCCCGGCGCCGAGGGTCCGAGGTTCACGACCCGATCGCCTACGACCCGGCCCTGGCGTCGTCGCCCACGCTGGGCTTCGTGCGCCCGACCAACCGCGCCGGCGGCCTGGAAGGCGGGATGACCAACGCGCAGCCGATTGTGATCCGCGCGGCGATGAAGCCGATCAGCACGCTGGCGCGTCCCCTGGAGTCGGTCCATCTCCAGACGAAGCAGCCGGAAGCGGCCGCCTACGAACGGAGCGATGTGTGCGCCGTGTCGGCGGCGTCGGTCATCCTGGAGAACGTCGTGGCGATGGAGATCGCCCGGGCCCTGGTCGACAAGTTCGGCGGCGACAGCCTCGCCGAAATGCAGGCACGGTGGCGGCTGTTCCACGAGATGGCGGGGGAGAGG
>Ga0067045_1031950_pt1 | contig 11136 bp, 6 predicted proteins | sample TerdegcTABiofilm_FD_59184 | JGI IMG/M metagenome (GOLD analysis project Ga0067045, IMG submission 59184) | Combined Assembly of (Gp0054472, Gp0054536) Wastewater bioreactor microbial communities from Singapore -Terephthalate degrading...
GCGTAGGTTACCTTGGCATAAATGGTCTTCTGCGGCTTGAACAGGTTAGAAAGCACATCCACACGTCGGTCGGGCACATCAACAACGCCTGTGTGAATTTCGATCTTGCCGCTGACCACGCCGGTCGGTTGCCTGCCGCGCGTCAGCGCGTTGAAGAGTGTCGTTTTCCCTGTTTGTGGCAGACCAATGATTCCCAGACGCATATTTTTTTGGCGAACCTTGACCCTTCTGAAAAGATTGGATATACTTTATTCACAACGCCGAAGTGGCGGAACAGGCAGACGCGCACGACTCAAAATCGTGTACCTTCGGGTATGTGGGTTCGATTCCCACCTTCGGCACCAGCATTATAACATATGCGCCTTACTGCGCTCTCCGCTGGCAGTAAGGTTTTTTATCAGGAAAACTTTTAACCGTACCACCTCAGCCCTACTTTGACCGGGCAGCCACCCTGCAAAACCACCCTAAAAATGTCTACAACCACACCACACGACCGTTATAATTGCCCTGTGGTCCAAAAACTCTTACTTCGCTTGATCCTTTTCCTCGCGCTTTTCGCCGTCAGTCTCTATCCAACCGGCGCGGTCTCTGCCGCCCCTCCCGGCGAGGCACTGGCGCAGTCCGGCAACGTCACCGCGTACGACCTGATCATTGCCATGAACACACTGCGCGTCTCCTATGGGCTTCCTCCCCTTGTGGAAGATCCAATCATCAATGCAGTGGCGCAATCCACCGCCGAGATTATGGCCGCCAACCAGATGTCCTGGCATATTGGGGATGTGTCGGGCCGGCTGGCTGCCGCAGGTTTTGGCGGAGGGGATAAAGTCTGGGCGACGGAAAACTTCGCGGTAGGCAACAACTCGACGATTGACCAAATCATGCTGGCTTGGTCCGATGCATCGCACATGATCCCCGCTGTCAATTCAGCCTATTGTTACGTCGGCGCGGGGGTCGCCAAATCCCCCAATGGCATGACGTACTATGTGCTGCAGGCCGCCTATTTATCCACCAAGGCCTGCGGCGAGTACAAATCCGTTGCCGGCGCTCCATCCTCTGGCGGCTCGACAGGCGGCAGCAGCGGTGGCGTTTCTCAGGTGATCGTCCCAGTCAAAATCGCCACACCCGACGCAGAAGGCAAGATATTCCATGTGGTTGAGGCTGGTCAATCCTTCTGGGCTATCGCGATGGCATATAAAATCACTATCAAAGACCTGGAAGTCTGGAACAACATCTCCAGCAGCGCCCCTCTCAGCATCGGCCAGCGCCTGTTTATCCCCAGCAGCAACACAGCGGGCTACGCCACTCCTACACCGGTTGGCATGGTCCAGATCAGCCCCCCCGGCCCGGATGGAAAAATTGTCCACACCGTGGCCGCATACCAGACGCTTACTACTATTTCTCAGGCTTACGGGGTAGAGATTGCAAAAATCCTCTCTTTGAACGGCATCCAGGCGGATTGGCCGTTACAGATTGGGCAAAAACTGGTCATCTCTCTCGGCTCGGTGACCCCCAGCCCGACCTCGCGCCCCCTGACGGCGGTCGAAAAACTAACCCCCTCCAGCGATGGCCGGTACTATCACGAAGTGCAGAGCGGCCAGACGCTTTCCTGGATTGCAGGGCTATACGAAGTTGCCCTAAACGACTTGATGGCCTGGAACGGGTTAGACGGATCTGCGGTCATCTACCCAGGCCAAAAACTGCTCTTACAGGTCACACCGCCAGCCACAGCAACCTTCACGCCCGCCCCTGTCACCCCCACTGCGACGCAAATACCTCCCTCTGCTACCCCCCTCCCGACGCAAACCTTGCTCTCGCCCACCCCCACCTCCGAACCTGTGGCGACGGAAAACGGAAACCCGGCCCTCTGGCTGGGACTGGCGATTCCCCTGAGCGCCGGCGGGTTTTTCCTGGCCCGCTTCTACCTGCGCCGGAAGAGTCTTTAACCCACACCTTCTCCCCGACTAACGTGTGTTCAGGGATGAGCTTCCTCTGATGGCGCGCTGAGGCTTACCTCGAACATATATTCGGAAGAGAGCAAAGTCCTGGATGCTTTGCAAAGCATCCAGGACTTACTTTCTAGATCGGAAGATCTGTTTCCTCGCCGCGGATGAACGCTTCGGTATATTCACGCGCCAGGTCATCCTTGATCTGTTTGGGCGGCGTCTTCATAAAATACGATGCCGGCGCGTAAAGCGGGCCCCCGATACCGCGATCGAGCGCCAGTTTTGCGCAACGGATCGCATCAATCACCACACCCGCAGAGTTCGGAGAATCCCAAACTTCCAGCTTAACTTCCACGTTGAGGGGCACATCGCCAAACGTGGTGCCTTCCATACGCACGTAGCACCATTTGCGATCCGTCAACCAGGGCACATAATCGCTTGGCCCAACATGCACAGCATCTTCCGGCAGGCTGTACGGGAGCATACTGGTCACCGCGCCGGTTTTCGAGATCTTTTTGGATTCAAGGCGCTCGCGTTCAAGCATGTTCAAGAAATCAGTGTTCCCGCCAAAGTTCAACTGGTACGTGCGATCCAGTCGCACCCCGCGGTCAACGAACAGGCTGGTGAGCACGCGATGAAGGATGGTGGCGCCCACCTGGCTCTTGATATCATCTCCGATGATTGGCAGCTTTCTCTCTTCAAACCGTTTGGCCCAATACTCGGAACTGGCAATGAAAACCGGGATAGCGTTCACAAATCCGCAGCCGGCTTCCAACACCTGTTCAACATACCACTTGGTCGCCATTTCGGAACCGACCGGCAAATAACTGACCACCACATCGGTCTTGGTCTGCTTGAGGATGCCAACAATATCCGCCGTTGGGCCAGGAGCCTTTTTGACCACCTGCGAAAGATACTTCCCCAGCCCGTCATGCGTCATGCCCCGGTAAACTGGAACGTTCAAGAAAGGGACATCTGAAAATTTGAAGGTATTGTTGGGATAAGCGAAAATTGCCTCCGAAAGGTCTTTGCCAACCTTGGTTTCCACCACGTCAAAGGCTGCTGTAAATTCAATATCTCGAATGTGGTAGCCGCCCAGGTTGACATGCATCAAACCGGGAACGCGGTCAGTATCTTTAGCATCCCGGTAATACTGCACCCCCTGCACCAGGGACGAGGCGCAATTTCCTACGCCAATAATTGCAACTCGCACTTTCTTGTTTTCAGCCATCTCGATCCTCTCTGTAATGATAAGTTTCATGGGTAAGCGCAAACGATCCTGTGCCCTTACCCGGTATTCCGCGCCATCCTAAGGCTCGTGAATGATTATACCCATCGTAGCCCTTACGTAGGGACTGATTTTTTACCCAATTCAGCCGGTTACCCACCAATGTTGGCGCCGATGAGACGACCAATGCCAAAGGTAACCCCGGCCGCCAGCAGGCCAAAAATGACCATGCGCAAACCCGAATAAAGCACCGGCCGGCCGGTAAACAGCGTGATGGCAGCCCCCAGTATAAACAACCCCACCGTGCTCAGCAGTATGCTGAAGAGTACTGCCGACATGCCGCCTAGAAAGGTAAAACCGATAACCGGCACGATCGCGCCGATGGTAAAAAGGACGAAGGAAGTCAAGGCCGCTTCCCAGGCTGACCCACCCAGTTCTTTAGGATCAACGCCCAGTTCTTCTCGCGCCAGGGTCTCTACCGCGCTCTCGCGCTCCGCCAGGATCTGGTCTGCCAGCATGCGGGCTTGCTCGCGCTTGAGGCCACGCGCTTCATAGATCAAGGCCAGTTCTTCAGCCTCCTCTTCCGGCGCCTGTTCGATTTCCTCGGTCTCTACCTGGATCTGGTGGTGATACAGCTCTCGTGAGCTCTGCACCGAGAGCCATTCGCCCAACGCCATTGAAATCGCCCCGGCCAGCATCCCTGCCAGTCCCGTGATGAGCACCGTGCGGCCGTCAAGGGTCGCGCCGGCTACGCCCATCACCAGGCTCAGGTTCGATACCAACCCATCATTGGCGCCCAAAACAGCCGCCCGCAAGGCGTTGCCGCCCGTATTGCGATGGCGACCTTCCAATTGGGCCAGCACACCGCCTTCCATCCCTCCCCGCACTGTTCGCGCGATTTGGGTGATCAGAAATGCGTGGGATTTTTCCTGCCCGGCCATTGCGCCCGCATCGGTTTGCGAAGCGTAATCCGAAGTGCCGTTCATTTCCATATTTTGGATACTGGGCAGGATGACAGCAGGTCCCAACCGCCGCGCCAGCCAGATCAGCCACCGTGTGCGCCAGGCCGGTTTGAAGTGCGGCTCTGGCTGGCCGGCTGCCTTGATCTTTTCGATCCACACGGAGGCATGGCGCAATTCAGTCTCGGCAATGCGGCGGTAAACCTCGGCCAGCCGCTTATCTGTCTCAAGGTCGGCCAGGGTCTGGTACAGGAGCGCGCTGTTGCGCTCGTCCTCAACAAAACCATAATAACGATCAATCTCCGTCATAGAATCCCTCCCCAAAAAGTAACCTCTTGATTTTGTTGGTTGCTCAATCTGCTTTGCGATAGAACCATCGCTTGGCAATCTCGGCTGAGACCAGGTAAAGCAACGTAATTCCCGCAATCCCGGCCAGCAAGTAGCCCGGCAGCGGCTTGAAACCCATCACCCCCGCCAGGGGGGTATAAGGCAGTAGAACAGCGGCCAGCCCAACCAGGATCGTCATCACGATCATTCCCCGCCCAGGACGATCACGATAGATCGGCGCTCGCGTCCGCAGGGCAAACACCACCAGAGAAGCGGAGAGGACCGATTCCACGAACCACCCGGTGTGAAATAAAGCCTCATCGGATCTGAGCAATACAAGCAGCAAGCCAAAAGTGGCAAAATCGAACAGCGAACTGAGCGGCCCAAACACGAGCATAAACCGCCGGATAAAATGAATATCCCAACGACGCGGCTGCTGGATCGAAGCATCATCCACGCGATCATTCGCGATCGTCATTTCAGGAAGATCAGTCAGCAGGTTGATCAGAAGGATTTGTTTGGGCAGCATTGGCAAGAAAGGTAAGAAGAGCGATGCCCCTGCAACGCTGAACATATTACCAAAATTCGCGCTGGTAGCCATAAAGATGTATTTTAGCGTATTGGTAAAAGTCCGGCGTCCCTGCAGGATTCCTTCTTTCAAGATATTGAGATCATTTTTCAATAAGACAAAATCGGCTGCCTCCTTAGCAACATCAACCGCATTCTCAACTGAGATACCTACATCCGCACTATGCAGCGCCGGAGCGTCATTGACGCCATCTCCCATATATCCAACAACGTTTCCCATCTTCTTCAGGGAAACGATGATCTTTTCCTTTTGGTTGGGATCCACCTCGGCAAATAGGTTGACGCGCTCAACCATTTGCCAGAGAGCTTCATCGTTCAGGCGATTGATGTCGCTACCAACCAGGACACCCCTGACCTCAATACCGAGACTGCGAAGGGTATGCTCTGCTACAAGCCGGTTATCCCCGGTGATAATCTTCAACTGCACGCCTAACTCCTCCAGGTGAGTAACCACCTCTTTGACCCCCACCTTGGGCGGATCAAAGAAAAGCAGAAAACCGGAGAATATCAACTCGGCTTCATCTTCGTGTCCATATCCAGCTTTGGGAGTTAAGGCTTTATAGGCCACTCCCAGTACGCGAAATCCCTCGCCGCTCCACTTCTCATAAAGTTTATAGAGCGCTTCCTTTCTTTCAGAATCCAGCGGCGCATGTTGGCCCTCCCAATCGCATTGAGAGCAAACCTCAAGCACATTGGTAAAAGCGCCTTTCGTGATGAGCAAGACGCGTTCGCTGCAGAGACCCTGATCCTCACAGATGATCACTGTCAGGCGTTTGCGGATGAAATCATAGGGAACCTCATCAATTTTCGAATAACGATCAAGCGCCGGATGTTCGCTGGCCATGATGGCTTCATCCAGTGGGTTCGCCAGTCCGGCTTGGAAATGTGCGTTTAGATAAGCTTGCAGGAACACCGTTTCAGAAACGTTTCCCTTCCCATCCAGGGCGCCATCCAGTTTTACAACCCCCTGCGTCAGCGTGCCGGTTTTATCGGTGCACAACACATTCATGCTGCCAAAATTCTCGATGGCAGTTTGGCGGCGGACGATGACGCCGCCTTTTGCAAGAACGCGTGAACCTTTGGAAAGGTTGATCTCAATAATGGCAGGCAGAAGTTGCGGGGTGAGTCCAACCGCCAGAGCAATGGAGAAGAGCAGTGAATCAAGCACCGGTTTGGCAAAAAACACGTTGAGGGCAAATATTGCAATTACCAGGATGAGCATCACTTCGGAAAGCAGGTAACCAAGCCGGCGGATGCCGCGTTCGAATTCAGTCTCCGGGGGTCGCAGCGTCAACCGTCGGGCAATCTGTCCAAAGGCTGTATGCACGCCCGTTTGGACAATGAGCATCTTTGCGCTCCCGCTGCGAACGTTGGTGCCCATATAGAGTACATTGGTTCGTTCCGACAGGCTGGCATCAACGGGGGTAACGCCAGCTTTTTTCTGCACCGGAAAGGTCTCGCCCGTCAAGACCGCCTGGTTCACAAATAAATCTCTCCCCTCTAACAGGATTCCATCAGCAGGGATCAGGCTTCCGGCGGAAAGCTGAACAATATCCCCCGGAACAATCCGCTCCACCGGGATGAGGAGAGAGCGTCCGGAGCGGATTACACTCGCTTTCAGGTTAATCTGCTCCTTGAGCTTTTCGGCTGCCTGATTGGCGTTGTATTCTTGAAAGAAGCTTAACGCCGCGCTTACCAGGATAATGACAAAGATGACAACCGCATCAACCCAATCTTTTAATATGGCTGAAATAATAGTTGCAAAGATCAAAATGAGGACGATTGGACTCTTGAATTGGTTTAGAAATAGCCCCGCCGCCGAAGCTTTCTTTCGAGCGGAGGTAGTGTTCATCCCATACTTAACCAGTCGTTCTTCCGCTGTTTCTTCTGTCAGGCCCTGACTGCTCGAAGTTCCTAAGAGGGTCTCCAGTTCTTCCGCAGACCGATTCCAATACGCTTTAAAAATCGCATCATCCTGGTTCATTTTTCCCTCACCGTCGAAGTAATGAATAGCCCGAGTCAGCCCGGATCATGGCCAAAGTAATCATGGGAAGGTTGGCCAGACCTGGATAGATCAAATACCTCGTTTCCCAATGAGGATGGAACTTTTCCTTAAAGTGATGCAACCCTTTGAAGTTAAAAAATTGATGGACATGCTCATACAGGTAATGCAAAGCTCGTTCAACCTTAGGATCCGCCGGGGATTGTCCCATCCCTGAAAGCGCGCTGAGCCCCAGATCAACCGTCTCATAGCCTCGATCTCTTGCCCATTGGAAGAGGGAAACAAACAAAAAATCCATTACCCCAGGTTCCGCCTCTGGGCGATGCCGCATCAAATCAATTGTAACTGCATTCTTTTGATACTCTGGCAGGATATTCGCGAAAGCCATACGATTATCAGCACGATCACTGACAAACAAAATACGACTGCTGCGGATATATGTTTCATCGAACCAGCCGACCCAAAATTTTTTTTCAGATCCATGGACAAGCGTCAACCAGGCATTGCTGATCTCGGCGAGCGCAGAATTCAAATCATCCGGGATAGGCGGCTCGACCACTTGCGCGGTATACCCAAGTTTGAGAAATTTGTTGTAGGTGGAGCGAACACTTTTGTTTGCGCTGCCTTCCAGCGTAAAAGTCGCCAGATCAAGGATCGCCTCTTGGCCAATGGCAAGGTATTGGAACCCCAGTTGATTGTACTGTTGCAGGTAATCTGGCGCGACATCCACAAAAGCCGGCAACCAGTCGTTTTGTGCGCAGAGAGCCTTATTAAAAGAAGAAACGGCCTGCTCAAAATCTTCCGGAGGGCCAATCGGATCACCCAGGCACAAAGCCACTCGACTCTGGAGAGAGTAATTGATCAGAGACCCGCCGGTTGAAAAGAAATAAGCTTTATCCGGCAGCAACGCGATCGCAGCCAACGGCGAGCAGCCGTATTTCTCAACAATTGCTTTCGCATTTTGCCGTTCCTCCTCCGTGGCAGGCTGTCGCACCAAAACAGGTCGGATCAACATCGCCGTCGCATAGCTGAAAGTTGCCAGACCGATCAGGTAAATAGAATCGCCAAAATATCGTCCCAGCCCTGTAATGGGTTCAAGTCCAGGATCATAAAACTGTGTAAACATCAGGATTGTCTGGCGCAGGGCAGTATACAGGCTAAAATTGAGCCTGAACTGGCGGTCCAGCAGGTAGAAACCCGCCGTCCCATAAGCCAGAGTAAACAGCGTGGCCGCCGCCAGAGCTCTCAACCCCTGACGGATAGATATGGGATCTGAGAGCGCATGGAAGTGCGGCCGCAAGAAGATCAACCAGGCTGCCAGGGTAATTGCCAGTAACGCTTCTTCGTAATCCAGGCCTTTTACCAGATGGCTGATAGCTGAAAGCACAAGGATAAAAACCGACAAATACCAGGCCGTCCTCTTTCTGCGCCCCAACTGCCCGGCCAGCAGGATCAAAGCAAAGCCAGCCAACGCCGCGGTAAACCGCCCCCCGTGGGTCACCGTCAAGGGCAACAGGGTCCGCAAGGAATGCATACGTTCTTGCAAGGCAGGCGTCACAGCCGAAAGGACATTGACTACACCCATGACGGCCGTCAGAAGCGCGATGATCCTCAAGCTCCAGATATCCGTCGCCGGCCTGGTCTGCGGCTTGAACATGCGCATCCGGCGCAGCAAGACAAAACCGATCAAGAATGGAATCCAGAAAGTCAGGCCGCGAAAAGCGAGGGTGATCACCACCGCCTGGTTAGCGGGTACGCCAAGCGAAGTAAAAACCAGGGGAATTACCCCTTCTACAATCCCAACGCCCTGTGGGGTGATTGAAACAATCCAGAACAAGATGAGCATCGAATATCCGGCCACCAGCACGCCGATACTGGCGGTTTGCTGGAAAGCCAGGAAAACCATCCACAAGCTCACCAGATTGATACCATGCGCGACCAGCGCCACCAGCAGCGTTTTGAACAAACGCCCCGGCTGGCTCGAAATTGCCAGCGACGCGTTGGTAAATTCAGCGGTAGTTTTTTGCGCCCATTCTGGAGAAACTGCCTCGCGTTTCAAAACTTTAAGAGCGACGGAGTTCAGGATGTCGCCAATTTTTTCCAATAAACGGCAAAGGAGATCAGGACGCCTCAGACCGAGCGCCAGGATGGCTACAATCCCTCCAATGATCAAGAGTAAAGCAATCGCGCCAGCGATCTCATAGGTCTTTAAATCGTGCGCTAGAAAAAGATAAATCAGTCCCAAGATCAGTATCAAGAAAAATGCGCCATAATCCGCAACCAGGACCAGGAGCGTGCCTGCTGCGGCCCTGCCCGGCGATTCGCCTCTCCGGCGAGCATCGTCCACGAACAGCATGGAACCGCTGGTGCCGCCCAGCGGCGCAGCAACATACATAAAGACAGAGGCAAAGGTGACGGGGATCAAATCGCGCAACCTGCTCTTTACTTCTACCGTATCGAATGCGAACTGGTAAATTGCGGAATAGGCAGTGTAATAAAGTATCTGCAGGAAACCGGCTGCCGCCACCCACTGCCAACGCCCCTCTTCCAGAACCTTGAGCAGTTTTTCCAGCTCGGTGAAGCGGCTGACGACCAACCAGACGAAAACGACGATCAACAACCAAAAAAGCCAGCGCCAGTATTTCATAGGGGCAATCCTCTACTGTTCTCAAACTGCCCAAAAACCTGCCTTATTGCCCGCTCGCCTCGACAGAGGGGTTTAAGTGTGGGTTGGTAACTTTCACCAGATACAGCAGAATAAACGCAACGATATTCACGCAAACGATGGCTAGAATGGTGTATTGAAAGCCATAGTTGTAGATAGGCACAGCCAATAGGGCGGTGATAGCTCTACCGATTGAGAAAAACGCCACCATCAATCCTAACATCGTGGCGCGCGCTTCAGGCATGACCTCGCTCATCAAGGGCAGGTTGCTGACCGCCATCGTCTCATATCCCAGGACATAGATAAACAGGATCACCAAGGCGCTCACCACCGTGCGACCCCAAAGAAACAGCATGATCACTGCCAGCGTGCTCAACACCAGCCCACTCCGGATGGAGCGGACTTTTCCAAGCCGGTCCACCACCAGCGCCACCACCGCTTCTCCGCAAAGCTCGGCAATGCCAATAATAGTAGAAGCCAACCCCAGCCCGGCAATCTCCAGTCCAAAGGTGCCTTTCATCCAGACCCCAAAGACAACATTGAGTAGTTCATTGGAAGCCGAGAAAAGCATACACATACACAACGCCATCAAAGCCGGAGGATAGGTCAATATTCGGCGCAGATCCGCAAGGTTACTCTTATTTTTGCTCGCCACCGGCGGGGTTCTAGGCACTAACCTGGCGACCAGGACAAAAGAGACCAGACCCAATCCGGCCAACGCCGGGAAGGGACCCACCCACCCAAACCTGGAAAGCAGGAAAGCCACAACCGGCATCCCGATAAAATAACTGACCGACCAGGCCAGTTCAGATAACGCCAGCGCCCGACCGCGGCGCTCATAGGCGATCTCATCGGCCATGTAGGCCTGCATTGCGCTCATGAAGATGAGCATCCCAAACAGCGATACGGTCATCGAAGCAAACAAAACTGGAAAGCTGGGCCAGAAAACCACCGCCAGGTTGGCAATCACAAACAGCCCAATGCCGGTCAGCATCCCAGTTTTGCGGCCGCGCCGGTCGGTGATGGCAGACGAAACCAGGGGGTTCAGCGTCCCAATCAGGGAACGCGTGGAAATGGCCAGCGAAAGGCTGGTCACACTCACACCCAGGCCGCTAGCAAAAATTGGGAGGAAAGGATAGATCATCCGCACGCTGACATTCATGACCAGACGGATGAGAGACAATAATGTGATCTGAGGTCCAAGCGAGGAGGAAGCGATCTTCATTGAATGCCTTCAGCAAAAAAGATCACAACATTGTAACAGGATTTTCTATGTTTTCTTAAAACGAATCAGAGCCCAGGCAACCTGCCCCCCCAACAGAAGCGCCAGCCCCAGCAGTAAACCGTAGGTGGCCTGGATGCGCAAGTCGTCAGATTGCGCCACCGGCGATTCCGGGTGCAGAACAGTCTGACTGGCAAAAAGA
>Ga0067045_1031949_pt1 | contig 11133 bp, 9 predicted proteins | sample TerdegcTABiofilm_FD_59184 | JGI IMG/M metagenome (GOLD analysis project Ga0067045, IMG submission 59184) | Combined Assembly of (Gp0054472, Gp0054536) Wastewater bioreactor microbial communities from Singapore -Terephthalate degrading...
TTTCTCATGCGACTGGATGTTCCAATGTTGGTGTAACCGTTGATTTAGGCCATTCTTTCAATTGTAAAGAATCACCGGCTAATGTTGTTGCTCTTTTAGATAAATTTGGAAAATTATTTGTCCTTCATCTCAATGATAATTATCGAGATTGGGATGATGATATGGCGGTTGGATCGGTGCATTTCTGGGAAACTCTCGAATTTATTTATTACCTGAATTTATCCAATTATGAAGGATGGTTGGGTTTGGACATTTTTCCTTATCGGGAAGATTCAGCAGAGGCTTGCCGCTATAGTATTGAGAATATTCAATATATGTTAGAGGTAGTCAAAAAGATTGATCTCAAGACACTTCACCAAATTCAAAAAGAAGCAAATTCACTCGAAGCAATGCGCTATATAGGAAGCTTATTATAGATAAGATTTGTTAAATTGAATTTTGTAAAAAGGAGAGGTGAGTGGATTTGAGTTATTTAGGTATTGATGTTGGTACAACTGGTTGTAAAGTTATCGCTTTTGATGAAAAGGGGCATGCAGTGGCTCAAGCTTATAGAGAATACCCTTTATATCAACCAAATCAAGGATGGATCGAGCTTGATGCTGATGAGGTGTTCCGAGCAGTTGAAGATTGTTTGCTTGAGGTATCCAATTCCTGTCGGAGTGATTATCCGGTAAGCTTAGCAATATCAGCACAAGGTGAAGCCGTCGTTCCTGTTGATGAAAATGGTAATTGTCTGGCAAGAAGCATGGTAACCTTTGATGAACGAGGGGATGAGTTTGTTCCATTTTGGAAGGAGAAGTTAGGAGAAGAGAGATTTTTTAAAATTACCGGAATGCCCCTTTCTGGGATCGGAACGATCAATAAGATACTTTGGTGGAAAAAGTATACCCCAGACATTTTTTTAAAAGCCCGTTATTTTCTTTGCTTCGAAGATTTCATTATCTTCCGTTTAGGATTAAAACCTGCTCTAAATTATTCTTTAGCTGGTCGGACTATGATGTTTAATGTAAAGAATGCTCGATGGTCATCAGAAATTTTAGATATAGCAGGAATTGATGAGAGTCAATTAGCTCAACCCTTTCTATCAGGGCAGGCAATAGGTTTGGTTTCTGAAGCCTTCAGGAAAAAAATGGGATGGCCACATCCAGTCTTAGTTGCGAGTGGAGCCCACGACCAACCATCAGGTGCCTTGGGAGCAGGCGTTATTCGACCCTATTTAGCAATGGATGCAACTGGAACCGTTGAGTGCATTGCGCCAGCTATTTCTCAATTATTACTCACTCCTTTAATGAGAGAAAATAACCTTTGTTGTTACCATCATTCAGTTTCTGACCTTTTTATCACTTTGGTCTATAATTTTACAGGAGGACAACTACTTCGCTGGTATCGAGATAATTTTGCTGGTTTAGAAAAAGAACAATCGCGACTCCTTCAAAAAAATGTTTATGAGCTGATTCTTGACGGCCTCCCCGATGATCCAACCAGTCTTTACGTTCTTCCTCATTTTACCACTACCGGGACCCCGTATTTTGATACGAATTCCTGTGGGATGATAATCGGGTTAAAATTCCAAACTACCAATAAAGAAGTAATAAAAGCCCTTTTAGAAGGAATAAGCTTTGAAATGAAATTTAATCTTGAATTACTTTCAAATGCTGGAGTTGAAGTGAGAACTCTACGCGCTATTGGGGGTGGAGCCCGAAATCAACATTGGTTACAGATTAAAGCAGATATCTATAATCTCCCCATTGAAACCCTAAACATTTCCGAGGCAGCGTGTTTAGGTGCAGCCTTGTTAGGACGAAAAGCCAAGGAGAATATTAAAGATTTTTCCTCGTTAGTGAACTCAATTATTCAGGTAAAGCAGGTGTATGAACCAAACCCAACCAACGCGAATCGATATCTTGAAAAATACGAGGTTTATAAACGTTTATATCCTGCATTAAAACAATGTATTTTTAAAAATTAAACATATTCACCTATGAAAGGAGATTCAAGAGGGTTGTGCCTTTGTCTTTTTTGTTTCATCTCTTTTTACTTAATCCGGTATTCATAGGATAGACCCTCATGCCATTTTCGGAGCATCAGTTGAGGATGAAAATGCCTTCCCCCTCACCTATGCCTCTCCCACCAGAAGAGAGGAAAAAAAGAAAAAAACCTCACTCACTGAGGGGCGAGGGGAATAAGAAATAAGGCCTTCCCCATGGAGGGGTGAAGGGGAAAAGAACTCGTTCCTTCTCCCTTAATGGGAGAAGGTCATGAAGATTTAGAAACTGAAAGGAGAAAAATAAAATGAAAGCTGCACATTTTCTCGGACCTGGCAAAATGGAAATTCGTGAAGTTCCAATGCCAGAAATTGGTGAAGGTGAAGTATTATTAAAAGTAGCTGCCTGTGCTATATGTGGAACTGATGTTCGGATTTTCCAGTTTGGACATCCAAAAGTAAAACCACCTCATATAACTGGTCATGAAATTTCAGCTGAAATAGTTGAAATCGGTAAGGGTGTAGAGGGTTATAAGGTTGGTGATAAAGTATCGGTTATAACGGTTATTTCTTGCGGACGCTGTCATTATTGTCGACGTGGTCTCCAAAATCTATGTCCTGATCAAGAATACATCGGCTACCACTTTCCAGGAGGATTTGCCGAGTATTTAAAAATTCCAAAAACTGGTGTTGATAAAGGAAATTTACTTGTCCTACCGAGAGATATGGATTTACTTGAAGCTAGTCTCATAGAACCACTCTCCTGTGCTGTAAATGGGCAATCCTATTTAAACATAGGGTTTGGAGAAACTGTTTTAGTGATTGGATCTGGTCCTATCGGATGTATGCATGTTGAATTAGCTAAAAACCACGGGGCAGGTAAGATTATCATTGCTGATATATCCGGGGAACGTTTGGATTTAGCCAAGCGAGTCCAAGCTGATTACTATATAAACTCAGCTGAAAAGAACCTAAAAGACGAAGTGATGACGATTACTGATGGTTTGGGAGCTGATGTAATCATAGTAGCCGCCTCTTCTGGAGCGGCACAAGAGCAAGCTTTAGAGATGATTGCCCCCCAAGGGCGCATTAGTTTATTTGGTGGCTTACCCAAAGACAGACCAACTATACAATTTAACAGTAATACGGTTCATTATAAAGAAATAGGAGTGTTTGGAGTGTTTGCTTCTCATGCTTCTCAGTATGAAGAAGCAGCTAAATTGATTTATTCAAAACGAATTCATGCCAAGGCATTGATTACTCATGTTGTTCCTCTTGAAAAAGTAGTTGAGGGAATCCAACTTGTCAAAGAAGGAAAAGCCTTGAAAGCTGTTGTAAGTTTTTTATAGAATACGTAAGAAAAACATAATCTGTCACCTTTCCATTTAATTCTCATTGTGAGAAAAAAATGCTCATTTCATCTCGTTTTTTAGCAAAAAATGAGAGAATTGACAATAATAATCAGAAATGAAGACAAAAAAGGCAACTTCCTCGGAACTGGAACATATTCATAAAGACTTGTTCCAAAATTTTCATTCATATGAGGTGGTGAAAAATATATATGGAAACTCAGCCGTTAAAAGGAAACATTGCATTTATTACTGGTTCTGCTTCGGGAATAGGACAAGGAATTGCTCTCCGCTTTGCAAAAGAAGGAGCCCATATTGCTTGTTGTGATTTAAATTTAGAAGGGGCAGAGAAAACGGCTCAAGAAATTCGATCTTTCGGTCAAGAAGCTTTAGCGATTCAATTAGATGTGACTCAGAGTAAAGAGGTAGAAAATGCAGTTCGACAGGTACATGACCATTTTGGAAGAATTGATATTTTGGTAAATTCAGCCGGAATAATTAAAGCAAACTTTATAACCGATGTTCCTGAATCAACATGGGATGCAATTATCAATGTTGATCTCAAAGGAACTTTCCTCTGCATCAAGGAAGTAGCTAAATATATGGTTGAACAAAAAAGTGGGAAAATTATCAATATTAGCTCCAAGTCAGGGAAGAAAGGTGGTTTATGGCTGGCAGCTTATAGCTCAGCAAAATTTGGCGTAATAGGACTTACTCAAAGTGTTGCTACTGATCTTGCCCCTTTCCACATCAATGTTAATGCAATTTGTCCTGGTAATGTCTTTTCAACCCCAATGTGGGATTTGTTGGATAAAGAATATTCAGCAAAACTTGGAGTTCCTCCTGAACAGGTACGAAAAATTTATGTTGAAAAAGTACCTCTTGGCAGAGGTTGTACAGTTGAAGATGTAGCAAACTTGGCAGTTTTTCTTGCTTCTTCGCAATCTGACTACATGACCGGTCAAGCAATTAACTTAACCGGAGGACAGGAGGTTCACTGAACTGAATACGATAGGCTTAGTTGTTAACCCGGCTGCTGGGAAAGATATAAGAAGATTAGTTGCTCATGGCTCAGTATTTGGAAATAGAGAAAAGATAAATTATACCATTCGTATTCTTTTGGGATTTGAACAAATAACGACTGTACCAATCAAGTTAGTTTATATGCCTGATCCGTATGAACTGGTTGAAACAGTTATTGATGAAATTGGAAAATCTCTAAAAAATATACAGTTTGAAAAAGCACCAATACCTATTTTTGGAGATGAAGCCGATACGACTCATTTTACTCAGTATATTGCTAAGGACCCAAAGGTTTCAGCTTTAGTTGTTTTGGGTGGTGACGGAACCAATCGATTAGTAGCACGCTATAGTCGTAAAATTCCACTTTTTTCTATTTCAGCCGGAACGAATAATGTTTTTGCTGATAACATTGAACCGACAATTTGCGGGATGGCTCTTGGATATTTTATAAATGGGTGGGTTAAAAAAGACCAGGTATTAGAAAGGAAAAAAGTATTACGAATTTTTCAAGAAAATGCTGAAAAAGGTATCGCTTTGGTGGACGTGGTTTTATTAGATAAAAAGGAAATTGGTGCACGTGCAGTATGGGATTCTTCATTAGTGAAATTCGTTGTAGTCACTCAAACTGATTCAATGAAAACAGGTTTAAGCGCTATCGTTGATCGTGTTATAAAAATTTCATCCCAGGATCATTATGGAGGATATGTTTTCCCTAGTCGCAGCGGTCGAATGGTTAGCGTAGCTATAGCTCCTGGTTTAGTACAAAAAATTGGAATAGGCGAGTGGGGATACCTTCAGGAAAATCAATCACTACCAATTAATCATACTGAGGGGATAATTGCACTTGATGGTGAAAGGGAATTGCCGGTACGATCGGGTGAAAATTGGACAGTTCTATTGGATAAAAATGGCCCGGTAAAAGCGAACATCAAACAGATTATGGAACAAGTGCGATAATTTAGTAAAAATATCAATATCAAGATGAAATAAGAAAATACCACTAAAGGAAGTTCGTTACTCAGAGATTCTCGGTTAAATACCCGTTTTCTCATTACGATTAAGGTGACAAGAGATTATAATCATTAGAAAGTAGACTAAAGTATTTTTTTATTTTGTTTTCTATTCATTATAAAATAATCTTTTTTACAATGAAAAGGAGAGATCCAAATGGTGGAAAAAATAATTATGCCCAAATTGGGATTAACTATGGAAGAAGGAGTTATTAACAAATGGCTGGTTAAAGAAGGGGATCAGGTTGAAAAGGGTGATGCTTTATTTGAAGTTGCAACCGATAAAGTGAATATGGAGGTTGAATCTACAGCAAATGGTGTCGTTTTAAAGATTGTTGCAAAAGAAGGAGAAACCATTCCAATTACTCAAACGGTGGCTTATATTGGCAAACCAGGAGAAGTTATTGAAGAAAATGAAGAAGCTGTTCTGACTCCACAGAAAATGGAAGAAAAACAGGATTCAACCCAAATAGAAGAAAACAAAAGTACTCCAGATTTAGAAGTTGGAGGAGAACGGATCAAAGCTTCACCACTTGCTCGACGATTAGCCATTGAATACGGTCTTGACCTCTCAAAAATTCAAGGAACAGGGCCTGGGGGGAGAATCGTTAAAGAAGATATTGAAAGAGCATATCAACAAAAGCAGGCCATTACGCCACAAAAAGAAGGAAAACCAAAAACTGAGCCAGTCGTTGCAGCAAAAGAAACGATGACACCCCGTGAAGAATTGCCCAAAGAAGTTATTCCTCTTACCCGTATGAGGAAAATTATTGCAGAAAGAATGTCCAGCAGCATGCAAAACAAACCTCATTTTTACTTGCAAATGGAGGTTGTAGCTGATGAATTGGTGAAATTGCGAGGAAGAATGTTACCTCTTATTGAAAAAACCACCGGTCTTCGAATTTCCTATAACGACATTTTAATAAAAATTGTCGCTCAGAGTTTAGAGAAGTTTCCAATCATCAATGCTTACTTCCTCGATAATGGAATTCAGATGAATCAAGCCATTCATATTGGAGTCGCTGTTGCCTTGGATGATGGTTTGATCGTTCCGGTTGTTAAAAATGCCAACCTGAAAGGGTTATCACAAATTGTAATTGAAACGAATGATTTATCAAAAAGAGCTCGTGAATCAAAATTGCTTCCTGAAGAAATAACTGGGGGGACTTTTACAATATCAAATTTGGGTATGTATGGTGTTGATGCTTTCAATGCTATTATAAATGCACCAGAATCAGCCATTTTGGCTTGTGGTGCAATTAAAAAACGTCCCTATTTTAATGGAGAGAATATTGTTGTAGCTTCTTTGATGAACTTAACTTTATCTGGAGACCACCGGATCGTAGATGGGGCGGTTGCAGCCCAATTTATGCAATACTTAAAAAATCTCATTGAAGAACCTTTGGGATTAATCGTATAAATAGAAAAGGAGGGCTTTGATCAGTGAATTATTTTTTAGGAATAGATGTCGGGACAACCGGATGTAAAGCAATCTTAATTGATGAAAATGGTGAACTTATTGCGAAGGGTGTTGTAGAATATCCTCTCTATACCCCACGTCCCAATTGGGCAGAGCAAGATCCGGCAGATTGGTGGCAGGGAACTCAACAAGCTATCAAAAAGACCCTTGATTCAGTTTCCATTGACCGAAAGGCTATTGTTGGTATTGGTTTAACCGGACAGATGCATGGGTCAGTGTTCCTTAATAACAAAGGGGAGGTCATCCGTCCCGCTATATTGTGGTGTGACCAAAGAACCGCTCAGGAATGTGAGGAAATTACTCAAATCGTTGGTCGAGAAAAAATGATGCGGATCAATGGAAATCCAGTTTTAGCTGGTTTTACTGCGCCAAAAATTTATTGGTTAAAAAATAATGAACCAGATCATTATAAGCTTATTGATAAAATTTTGCTTCCCAAGGACTATATACGATTTTGTTTAACTGGAGAATTCGCAACCGATGTTTCTGACGCATCAGGTACTTCTTTATTTGATGTTCCTCGTCGACAGTGGTCAGATGAAATTATTTCTGACCTCAAGCTCAACCGAAATTGGTTTCCAGATTGTTATGAATCTCCTGAAGTAACTGGTTATTTAAAAAAAGAGATCGCTCAGTTATTTGGAATGAACGACCATGTTATGGTTGTGGCCGGAGGAGGGGATAATGCAGCCGGTGCTATAGGAACTGGAATTGTTAAGTCAGGCTTAGTATCAGCGAGTATTGGCACTTCAGGAGTCGTTTTCGCTTTTAGTGATGAAGTGAAAATTGATATGAAAGGTCGTGTTCACACCTTTTGTCATGCAGTTCCGGGTAAATGGCATGTTATGGGTGTTATGCTGGCAGCTGGTGGATCTTTCCGTTGGCTTCGTGACGTCCTTGGAATGGAGGAAAAGAACCTGGCAGCATTACTTGATAAAGATGCCTATGAAATTTTAACCGAAGAAGCGGGTCAGGTTGAACCGGGTGGTGAAGGTCTTATCTTTTTACCCTATCTAACTGGCGAAAGAACACCTCATGCTGATCCGTATGCACGGGGGGTGTTTTTTGGTTTAACCCTCAAACATCGAAAGAATGAAATGGTACGTGCCGTTATGGAAGGAGTTACCTTTGGTATGAGGGATTCCTTTGAAATCATTCGAGAAATGGGAATTCCCATTGAGGAAGTCATGGCCATTGGTGGTGGTGCCAAGAGTAAATTATGGAGAAAAATTCAAGCTGATATCTATCAAGTTCCCTTGTACCAGGTTCGAATAGACGAAGGGCCGGCATTTGGCGCAGCTTTATTAGCAGCAGTCGGCGAAGGAGTTTTTCCTAATGTGGAGCAGGCTTGTCAAAGTGCAGTAAAAGTGATGGATAAAGTGAATCCCGATTTCCAAAAGGGGGTTCGGTATAATGAAATTTATCAAATATACAAAGATTTATATCCAGCTTTAAAACCATTTTACAAGCGGATTTCCGACATATTATGGTAATCATTACAACAAACCCATATCTATGACTGATTGCTACCATAATAGGAGGTGAGGGAATTGGATAAAAAAGCAATATGTTTAGGAGAGCTCTTAATTGATTTTGTATCCACCTTGAATGGTGTAACCTTAAGGGATGCTCCAGGTTTTGAAAAAGCACCAGGGGGTGCTCCAGCTAATGTAGCAGTCGGTTTGTCTAAGTTAGGGATTGAGACTTATTTTATTGGAAAAATTGGCAAAGATGCTTTTGGAGATTTTTTAAGAATGACTTTGGATAAAAATGGCGTCAAAACCACTTATTTAACTTCAACGGTGAAAGCAAAAACGACTTTAGCCTTTGTTTCTTTAACAGAAGAAGGTGAAAGAGACTTTGTTTTTTACCGTGATCCAGGAGCTGATATGCTTTTGGATCAGTCAGATATTATCGATTCGATATTTTCTGGAAGCGGTGTTTTCCATTTTGGATCAATTACTATGACTCACGAACCTTCTCACAGTGCTACATTTAAAGCGATTCAATTAGCTCGGAAGCACGGTTATTTAATCTCTTTTGACCCAAATTTACGACCAGCCCTATGGAAAACATTAGAAGAAGCTCGGGAAAAAATTCGGCTTGGTATGGAACTGTCCGATGTTGTAAAATTGAACGAAGAAGAAGCGATGTTTATTGCTGAAACAGATACCGTTGAAGGAGCAATTCGTTACTTACAACGGAGTTATAATCTTGCATTGGTTATAATTACCTTAGGGAAAGAAGGTTCTATTCTTGTCCACCAAGGAAAATCACTTCGGGTAGAAGGTTTCCCGGTTCATGCTATCGATACAACGGGAGCCGGCGATGGTTTCGTTGCTGGATTGATAAGTTCGCTATACATGTTTTGGAATGACCTGAGAGAAAGAAAACCCATTCCTGATGATACCCTTCGCTATGCAGGTCGTCGAGCCAATGCAGTTGGAGCACTCACGACATTAAAAAAAGGAGCCATTCCAGCTCTCCCGACTCAAGAAGAGGTTGAAATTTTTATCGAGGAGAACCCACTGTGATTTTGGTCGTTTGTGCCAATCCAGCCTTGGATCGGCTTCTTGTTTTACCTGAGCTTAATTTAGATGGAGTCAATCGAACATCATATGTTGAAGTAACGGTTGCTGGAAAAGGTATAAATGTTGCTCGAGCACTTCGGACAATGGGGGTTGAAAGCCATCTCTTCCTATTTCTTGGAGGCGATAATGGGAATAAAGTGAAAAATGGTTTATCCCAAGAAGGTCTTCATTTTAATAGTTGGCCAACACTTGGAGAAACTCGGGTTACCACAATTATTCACGAAGAGAAAAAGGATCGACACACGGTAATTAACGAGAATGGTCCTCTTGTCTCTTTCGAATCATCATTAGCATTAATCCATAGCATAGAAAAAAAACTCAAACCAAATGATTATCTCATCTTATCTGGTTCATTACCACGAGGAGTAAGAAGGGATTTATATTCAGTTTTCATTCATATTGCTCATCAAAAAAAGGCTTTTTCGGTTCTTGACAGTTCTGGTGTGCCTTTTTCTTTAGCTCTGAAATCAACTCCTTTTTTAATTAAACCCAACGTTAAAGAAGCCGAAGAAGTATTGGGATTTGCTATTCTTTCAATGGATGATAAAATAAAAGCAGTACATTATTTTCAAAAGTTAAAAATTCCTTTCATTATCTTATCCGATGGACCAAAAGGGTTAGTAATTGGATACTATGATGAAGTTTTCATTGTAAAAGCCGATAATACCTTAAGGGGTGGGGGATTTGCTATTGGATCAGGAGATACTCTTGTAGGAGGAGTAGTCGCTCAACTTTCTCGAAGAGTTGATTTTCGGGATGCCATTATATATGGAACCGCCTGTGGACTCGCCAATACCTTTTGTTCAGGAGCGGGGGTGTTTAACCTGGATATGGCACACCAGTTTATGGAGCACATTGTCATTGAAAAATATTACTCATCTAAAAGGGGGTAGCTGCGATGGAAGTGGTGGTTCGAGGAAAAAATATCGATGTCGACGATCTCATGAGAGATTATGTGACAAAAAAGCTCTCAAAACTCGATAAGTTTTTTCATAAACTTATCGATGCAACCGTTGTTTTCAGTCTCGTTCGAGGACGAATTAAAAGTGAAGTTACAATGACAGCAAGTGGAATTGTTCTTCGAGCTGAGGGAGAAGGTCCAGATTGGAGGACATCTTTTGAAACTGTCGATGATAAATTGGAAAGACAAGTAAAACGTTATAAAGAAAAGTTAGCTCGTCGTGGTGCTTTAAAATCAGGAGAAGCTCTTTCTCCAATGGAAATTAATGAGATTCTTCCGCAAACTGAGAGCGAAGAAAGAATTCCTGGCAAATTAGTGCGTATTAAAGAGTTTACTCTTCGTCCCATGACAGTTGAAGATGCCATTTTACAGATGGAACTTCTCAGTCATTCTTTTTTTGTCTATAAAGATATGGATAAAAATAAAGTTCAAATCCTTTATAAAAGAAATGATGGAGATTACGGCTTAATTGATCCTGTATATTAAATATGTCATTATTAAAATTTAGCTTTATAAACATTTCAACGATTCTTGAAAAAATGAATCAAATTTGAAGGTTATTATAAATAAGATGTTCTTTAGGTGGGGAAATCATGAGCGAACCGGTTAATTTTAAAGTAATTGAGGATGCAATAAGTTGTATTGACGGTATAATAAATGTCAAAATTGTTGGAGAAGGCTCAAATATTACTGAGATTCATGTTTTGTCTAATCGCAGCAAAGGACCTAAATTAT
>Ga0067045_1031951_pt1 | contig 11132 bp, 13 predicted proteins | sample TerdegcTABiofilm_FD_59184 | JGI IMG/M metagenome (GOLD analysis project Ga0067045, IMG submission 59184) | Combined Assembly of (Gp0054472, Gp0054536) Wastewater bioreactor microbial communities from Singapore -Terephthalate degrading...
GGGTTAGGGTGAGGGGCAAGCTACCTCCCCCTCATCCCCAACCCTTCTCCCGCAAGGGGAGAAGGGAGCAAATAACGCTCTAATGACATTCTTGAACACCAGCGGGAGGCCCAGTGCCTCCCGCTTTTTTTGTCTCCAATACCGCGCGAAGCAGCCCCCCTTCCCTTGCCCCTTTCCTCTTTATTCCCAGCTCGGTCTGTACGCCTTGCTTCTACGCGCTTTGTCTCAGCAGCCTCAGCCATTCCCTCTACCCCATTCCACGGATCCATTGCTGCTAATTTGGCAAAAGTAATTTGACGTTGCCGTCATTTTTGCCAACAAAGCTCATCGGCATACTGGCGCCATTCTCCCGTCGGGAGCCACCATCCAAGGAGTTTGTATGCCACTGGCGTTATTTGCCCTTACCCTGAGTGCCTTCGCGATCGGCACCACCGAATTTGTACTAGTGGGGCTCATTCCCACCATAGCCGAGCAGCTCAATGTCTCACTCCCCTCGGCGGGCCTGCTGGTCAGCCTCTATGCCCTGGGCGTCGCCATAGGCGCGCCTGTGCTGACGGCGCTCACCGGCAAGCTGCCGCGCAAGTGGCTGCTGGTGGGCCTGATGGCGCTCTTCACCGCCGGCAACCTGCTGGCCTGGCAGGCTCCGGGCTATGAGAGTCTGATCGTCGCCCGCATCCTCACCGGCCTGGCCCACGGGGTCTTCTTCTCGGTGGGCTCCACCATAGCCACGGGTCTGGTGGCCAAAGAGAAGGCGGCGAGCGCCATCGCCATCATGTTCAGCGGCCTGACCGTCGCCCTGGTGACAGGCGTGCCGCTCGGCACCTGGATTGGTCAGCAGTTCGGCTGGCGCGAGACCTTCCTGGTGGTGAGCGCACTCGGGGTCATCGCCATGGTCGGCAGCCTGCTGCTGATCCCAAGCAACCTGCCCAAGGGGACAGCCTCCACTATCCGCGAGCAGCTCGCCGTGCTGACCCACAAGCCGCTGCTGATGGTCTACGCCAAGACGGCCCTGGGTTACGGCGGCGCCTTCACCGCCTTTACCTTCCTCGCCCCCATCTTGCAGCAGGTGAGCGGTTTCGGTGCCAATGCGGTGAGCCTGATCCTGCTGGTGTACGGAGTCTCGGTGGCGGTCGGCAACATCTGGGGCGGCAAGCTGGCGGACAAGATGGGCCCGCTGCCCGCGCTGAAGCTGATGTTTGGCGGCCTGGCACTCATCCTGCTGATGCTCACCTTCACGGCGCCCCACCCTGTGCTGGCGGTGCTGACAGTGCTGGTGTGGGGCGCCTTCGCGTTTGGCAACGTGCCGGGCCTGCAGGTGCTGGTGGTGAAACAGGCCGAGCGCCATACCCCGAACGCCGTGGATGTGGCCTCCGGCCTCAACATCGCCGCCTTCAACGTCGGCATAGCGCTGGGATCCGTGGTGGGCGGCTTCGTGGTGGAGCACCTGGGGTTGATGCACACCCCCTGGATCGGGGCCCTCATAGTGCTGCTGGCCTATGGCCTCACCCATGCAAGCGAGAAGCGCGAGGCCAAATTGGCACTGGCGATGTAACCTCCCTCACACGAAAAAGCCGACACCTGGTGTCGGCCTTTCTCGTTTTCAGGGGCGGGATCAAGGCTCCTTGAGATCCTCATCCGCGGCCCAGCGCGCCTCCAGCCAGAGCAGATTGACCAGGCCGCACAGCAGCGCAAACCCCAGCCCCAGTATCCAGGTGAAATACCACATATCGAAGACTCCTCAATTCCGGTGTTAGTAGAGGCTATGGCCCTGCTGGCGCACCTGCTCGGTACTCATCTTGCCCCGCGCCACCCAGTAGACCCAGAGGGTGTAACCCAGGTTGATGGGCATCAGCACCGCGACTATGCCCAGCATGATGAGCAGGGTGCCCTCGCTGGAGGTGCCGTCCCACAGGGTCAGGCTGCTCGACGGATCCAGGGACGAGGGCAGCACGAAGGGGAAGAGCGCTATGGCCACGGTCAGCATCATGGCGGCGCAGGCACCACCGCTGGCAAGGATCGCCAGCCGCGCCAGGCCAAGGTGGCTTGCCAGCGTGCTCAAGAGCGGCAACAGGAGGCCGAGGGCAGGCACAGCCCAGAGCACCGGGTGCGCCACGAAGTTGCCAAGCCAGCCATCCGGCGCCGTCGTCACCTGCTTCATCAGCGGCGTGAGGGCGCTGTTGAGATCCCCAATCTCGGCTATCCGGTAACCGCGCATCTGGCTGAGCCAGAGGCCACCGAGGGCAAACAGGGCGCTCGCCAGGGGGCCGAGCCAGAGGCTTTGGCGGGCGCAGCGCTCGGCTATCACCCCTTGGGTCTTGCACTGCAGGAAGCTGGCGCCGTGCAGCATCAGCAGAGCCAGCGCCGTACCCATGCAGGTCAACAGCAGCGGCCAGTTGAAATCGAAGGCGCCGTAGTGGATGCGAAGGGCCGAATCGAAGCGAAACGGCAAGCCTTGCAACAGGAAGCCGATGGTTGCGCCAAACACCAGGGTCGGCAGCAGGGCACCCGTCACCAGGGCCCTGTCCCACCAGCGGCGCCAGAGCGGGTCCGGCAGCTTGCTGCGATAGTCAAAGCCGACCGGGCGCAGGAAGAGGCCAAACAGCAGGAACATGAAGGGCACATAGAGGGCCGAGAAGGCGGCGGCATAGACCAGGGGCCAGGCGGCGAACAGGGTGCCGGCACCGGCGATGAGCCACACCTGGTTGCCCTCCCACACGGGCCCCACGCTGTTGAGCAGCACCCGCCGCTCCTCATCGCTCTTGGCCACCACGGGGAGCAGCAGGCCGACCCCGAGATCGAAGCCGTCCATCACCACGAAGCCGACGAGCAGGAAGAGCACCAGCCCCCACCAGACGAGTTTCAGGGTTTCGTAATCCATCAGACAAGACTCCCGTTTTGCAACACTTCACCTTGATAACGACCCGTCTGCAGGCTGGCGGGCCCTTTGCGGATCACATGACGCAACAAGAACAGCTCCACCACCAGCAGGCTGCTGTAGATGAGGAAGATGGCGATGAGGCTGAACCAGAGTTGGCCCGGTTGCAGCAAGGAGACCGACGCCGACACCGGCAGCACGTCGCTGATGGTCCAGGGCTGGCGGCCGAACTCGGCCACGAACCAGCCCGCCTCTATGGCAATCCAGGGCAGGGGTATGCTCCAGAACAGGGCCTTGAGCAGACGCGGGGATTGCACCAGCCTGCCCCGGCACAGTTGCAGGAAGGCGGCACCAAAGAGCAGCAGCAACACCACCCCTATGCCCACCATCAGCCTGAAGCTCCAGAACAGCGGCGCCACCTGGGGGATGGAGTCCTCCACCGCCTTGGCAATGGCCCCTTCGTCTGCCTTGCCAATCTCCTTGGCGTAGGGGGTCAGCAGCAGGCCGTAGCCGAGATCGGCGCGGTGGCGCTCGAAGGTGGCGCGGGCCTCGGCGTTGCTATCATCCGCTCGCAGGGCTTCCAGGGCCTCGTGAGCCAGCATGCCGCTGCGAATGCGCACCTCATGCTGCGCCTTCAGATCTTTAAGGCCTGTCACCTGCTCATCCAGGGAGCGGGTGGCTATGATGCCCATCAGGTAGGGGATCTTGATGGCCGCGTGAGTGGTTTCGGCACTCTGATCCGGCAGGCCGAACAGGGTGAAGGAGGCAGGGGCGGGTTCGGTCTCCCACTCCGCCTCTATGGCGGCGAGCTTGACCTTCTGCACCTCCCCGGAGCGGTAGCCCGACTCGTCCCCCAGTACGATGACCGAGAGGATGGCGGCCAGGCCAAAGCCGGAGGCGATGGCGAAGGATCGCAGGGCGAAGCGCACCTCCATGCGGCGCAGCAGATACCAGCTGCTCACCCCCATCACGAACAGGGAGGCCGCCACATAGCCCGCCGCCACTGTGTGGACGAACTTGACCTGGGCCACCGGGTTGAGCAGCACCGCCGCCACGTCCACCAGCTCCATGCGCATCGTCATGGGGTTGAACTCGGCGCCGACCGGGTTCTGCATCCAGCCGTTGGCGATGAGGATCCAGAGGGCAGAGAGGTTGGAGCCGAGCGCCACCAGCGCCGTCACCAGCAGGTGCTGGCCCCGGGAGAGCTTGTCCCAGCCGAAGAAGAAGAGACCGACCAGGGTGGATTCCAGGAAGAAGGCCATCAGCCCCTCCACCGCCAGCGGGGTGCCGAAGATGTCGCCGACGTAGTGGGAGTAGTAAGCCCAGTTGGTCCCGAACTGGAACTCCAGGGTGATCCCCGTAGTGACCCCCATGACGAAGTTGATGCCAAACAGCTTGCCCCAGAAGCGGGTGATGTCCTTGTAGATCACCTTGCCGGTCATCACGTAGGCGGACTCGGCGATCACCAGGATCCAGGACAGCCCCAGGGTGAGGGGCACAAACAGAAAGTGGAACATCGCCGTCGCGCCGAACTGTATTCGGGAGAGGCTGACCACATCATCCAGGCTTATCATGCATGACTCTCTATGTTGCATTTAACAGACAGGTTTTCGCCCGTTAAGTACAACACGCCCTATGACACCTATAACAGATGCAGTTATAGTGAAATCCACCTATAACAGTTAGGACACACCATGTCCCGTTACGGTCAGCTGGCTGCCTTGTTGCAACAGCAGATAGAGAGCGGCCTCTGGCAGCCGGGGGAGCGCATCCCCTCCATCCGCCAGAGCTGCAAGACCCACGGCCTCAGCCCCATGACGGTGCTGCAGGCCTACCAGTTGCTCGAGAGCCGCGGCCTTATCCTGGCCAGGCCCCAGTCCGGTTACTACGTCAAGGCCGCCACCTCCCCGCTGCAGGCGAGCGCCGCCCAGCAGGCCCACTACAGCGGCTCGGTGGACATCAACGATCTGGTGTTCGAGGTGTTGCAGGCGAGCAAGTCCCGGGAGCTGGTGCCGCTGGGGCTCGCGGTGGCGGATCCCGCCCTCTTCCCCCATCCCCAGCTAGGCCGGGCACTGGCGAGCTGCATGCGCCGCCTCGACCCCTTCAGCACGGTCGCAGATCTGCCCCCCGGCAACGAGGCGCTGCGCCGCGCCATCGCCCAGCGTTACGCCAGCGACGGCCTGGCGGTGGATCCCCAGGAGATCATCATCACCACAGGGGCCATGGAGGCCCTCTCCCTCAGCCTGCAGGTGTTGACCGAACCCGGAGACTGGGTGGTGGTGGAGTCCCCCACCTTCTACGGCGCCCTGCAGGCCATAGAGCGCTTGCAGCTCAAGGTGGTGGAAATACCTGTGATCCCCGGGGTGGGCATAGATCTCGCCCTGCTCACCGAGGCCCTGGCCCAGCGCCCCATCAAGGCGTGCTGGCTGATGGGCAACGTCCAGCACCCCCTGGGCCACACCATGCCGGATGGGCACAAGCAGGGGCTGATGGCGCTGCTCAACGCCCATGAGGTGCCCCTGGTGGAGGACGACGTCTACGCCGAGCTCTACTTTGGCCGCGAGCGCCCCAGTCCCATCAAACGCTGGGACGCCCGGGGCGACAGCCTGCTGTGCGGCTCCTGGACCAAGTGCCTGGCGCCGGGCTTTCGGGTCGGCTGGGTGGTGGCCGGTCCCCATGCCGAGCGCATCCAGCGGCTGCAACTGATGTCGACCCTCTCCACCAATGTGCCGAGCCAGCTGGCACTCGCCGACATGCTGCGCCAGGGCGGGGTGGATGCCCACTTTCGCCGCCTGCGCCACACCCTGGCCCAGCGCCAGCAGCAGATGCGGGCGGCCCTGCTGCGCCTCTTCCAGGACGAGGTGCGCATCTCGACCCCGAATGGCGGCTACTTCCTCTGGCTGACATTCGACGAGCGCCTCGACAGCCGGGCACTCTATGCCCAGGCGCTGGCCAGCGGTTTCTCACTGGCCCCCGGGGCCCTGTTCTCGAGCCAGGGCCAGCACAACCACTGCCTGCGCCTCAACAGCGCCCATCCCTGGAGCCCGTCGCTGGAGGCCGCCCTCACCCGGCTGGCGGCCCTGGTCCACCAGCAGCTCGCCCCCCATCAATAGACCACCAACGACAAGGCCCCATGACGGGGCCTTGTTTATTCACCGAACATCGGGCTATCTGGCGTACGTTTCAGACTGCCGGGTAAAGCCAAGGGATTCGTAAAGCGACCTGGCCCTGTCATTGAATGACATCACCTCCAGCCGGATCTGGCTTGCATCATGGGCCTTGGCCCAGCCATCGCAGTGGGCGATCAGTGCCTTGCCTATGCCACGGGATCTGTGGTGCTCATCCACCACCACAGTCGTGATCCGACAGACGGGCAGCTTGGTAAGAAACGGAATGGCTTCATTGATATCGATTCGGGCAGTCAGAAACCCCGCGACCACCCCCTCCACCACGGCGACACAAAACAGCCGCCCCTCGCGTTGGATGGCGTCCAGCAGAAACGCCCGCTGCTGCGAAGAGGGAGGGCAGAACACCTCGGGAGCCTGCTCGAAGTGGATCTGCCCTATCTGCCGATCCAGTTCGACGATGGCATCGAGATCCTGCTCGGTTGCCTTGCGTATTTCCAATGGGTGCTCCTTGCCTGTGGCTGATGACCTCACCCCAGTGGCCTGGGGAAAAACCCATCATAGGAGGTGTCGGCACCAAGGTGAAGCGCCGAATGTATCCCCTTATGGCAAAAGTTCACGCGGGTGACACCAACGACAAGGCCCCATGACGGGGCCTTGTGGACAATCTTATGGCTGCCTGGGTTCAACCCGGCGCGCCCAGCTGGGCCACCTGGCGCTCTATGCTGGCTTTCAGGTTGTCATCGAGTTTGAGGGCACGGGCCAGCTCATCGAGATAGCCGCGCTCCATGAAGTGATCCACCTCGACGGCGAGCAGGGAGGCGAGATAGACCTCGGTGGCCTGCTCCATGTCGGTCACTTCCCGGGCCAGGGCTTGCGGGTCCAGCGGGCGGGCCAGCTCGGCATCAATCCAGCGGGCGGCATCGGGTTGGCCCTGCTCGGTCAGGTACTCCTGGATCTTCTGACGCTCGTTGCCGTCGATGTGGCCGTCGGCCCGGGCCGCCGCCACCATGGCGCGCACCAGCAAGCTGGCGCGGGCATCCAGTTCGGCGCCCGCCAGCTCGTTGAGGGGATGGGGCGTGCCGGCCGCAGGCGCACTCTGGTTCTGCTGCCAGTCCTGATAGAGCTTGTAGGCCAGCCCGCCGAGGGCCGCCGCTCCGCCCACCGCCGCCACCTTGGTGCCGTACTTGCGCATATTCTTGTTGCCAAGCAGCAGCGCCATGGCCCCGGCGGCCAGCCCCCCCTGGGCCATGCCCTTCATCTGGGCCTTGCGCGTGTCACCGCCATCGTTGAGCCAGCCCTTGCCAGCTCCCATCAATTGCTCCAGCATCTGTTTCATGGGGCCTCCTCATTTGCATGAGCTGCCATGCTGGGCCGCCGCCGCTGAACTCAAGGTGAATGGATGCCCGCGCCCCGTTTGGTGCCGCTGACCCGCGGACTCTGGTTGGATGAGTCCCGGTCGCTGCGATTGTTATTGTCATCTCTGGGCATTCTGGGGGGCATAGCCCTGGTCATAACAGGACGCCCCCACAAGGAGACAACCCATGATGAAGCTGGTCATACTGCTGCTCGGTGGCACCCTCTCCAGTGGCCTGCTCGCCGCAACGCCGGACAGGAACACCCATCAGGCCGGGCTGGACAGAGCCTGTGCCAACGCCCGGCAACAACAGACGATTCAAGAGAGGCAGCAGCGCATCGATGCCTGCGTCAGGGCCGGGGGCAAGACGACCCGCTGCCAGCAGGAGTACGCCAGCCTCGGCCAGCGCACCGGCAATGAACGCCCCTATGTGTCATCCCTGCCTCCCTGCCAGCAGGCCGAGGCCTACCGCAAGAGTGACCGGCAATGAACCGAGGAGACGATATGACCCCACCCCACGAGCTGACCCTGCAATTTCTCGCCGAACCCGCCGACGTCAACTTCGGTGGCAAGGTCCATGGCGGCATGGTGATGAAGTGGATCGATCAGGCCGGCTACGCCTGCGCCGCCGGCTGGTGTGGCGGCTATGCCGTGACCGTTTATGTGGGGGGCATCCGTTTTTTACGCCCCATCCAGATAGGCCAGCTGGTGGAGGTGCACGCCAAGGTGATCCACACGGGCACCACCAGCATGCACCTGGCGGTGGATGTCTACAGCCGCCACCCCACTGACCCTGCACGCCACAAGACCACCCACTGCATCATCATCTTCGTGGCCATGGACGAGCACGGCAAGCCGAGCCCTGTGCCCCAATGGCAGCCGGTAAGCGAGCAGGATCTGAGCTTGCAGCAGTACGCCAGGAAACTGATGGCCCTGCGCGAGGAGCTCGACAAGGAGATGCGCCAGCACATGTGAGGCCCTTCAAGCCCCGGGCAACCGGGGCGTGTCTTCACCGCCCGCGGCGCTATAATGGCGCCCACTCTGCCCCATGAGAAACCAAGATGTCACTGGAAAATGCCCCCCCCGAGGTCAAACTCGCGGTGGATCTGATAGAACTGCTGGAAACCAACCAGATTGCCCCGGAGCTCGCCCTGGCGGCGCTCGCCATCGTCCGCCGGGACTATGAGCGCAAACTTGAGGAAGGCCGGGCGCACTGACGCTTTGCTCTCGACGCTGTCCCTTCACCCTTCCAACCCAGGAGGCCCCATGTCAGACCCCGTTCGCTTTGAAACCGGCAAGGCCATGCTGCTTGGCGGCCTGCGCCGCCATCACAGCTTCCAGCACGGCGACTTCGGTGGCCAGTGGCGTGACTTCAGCGCCCTTGGCCCCCTGCCGGGTCAACTGGGGGAGCACGCCTACGGCGTCATCTGCGCCGCCACTGCCACCGAGTGCGAATATATGTGCGCGGTGGAAGTAGCCGCCCTGGAGGTGCTGCCCCCCGGGATAGGCCGGATGCGGATCGCCCCCCAAACCTATGCGGTCTTCCTGCACCGGGGTCATGTCGATGCCCTGCCCCAAACCTGGCAGCAGGCGCTGGCGTGGCTGGCGCACTCAGGCTACGAGTCCGCCCACCAGCCGGATTTTGAGCGCTACGGCGACGCCTTTGACCCGGATAGCGGCAGCGGCGAGGTGGAAGTCTGGCTCGCCGTGGTGCCCAGACAATCCCTGGCCTGAGGCCTCGGGCCTGGCTTGTTCCTACCTGGGCCCCATCACCTCGTCACAGAGCGCGATCAGGGCCTCGCACAGCCGGCTGAGGGGCTCACTGTCCCCCGCCCCCAGGTGCAGGGCCAGCTCCACCGAGCGCACCGCCGGCCAGTCCACCAACGCCACCTGATCGGGCTGCAGCAATCGGGCGGGCAGCAGGCTCACCCCTATGCCCGCGCTCACCGCCCCCTGCAGGCTGGCGAGGCTGGCACTCACGTAGGCGATGCGCCAGGGGATCCCCCTGGCATCCAGGGCCTCGGTGATCTGGCGCCGATAGAGGCCTTCGCTCGGAAACACCACCAGGGGAACAGGCTCCCGCTCGCAGGCAGGCCAGTCTCGGCTGTCGACCCAGGCCAGCGGCTCGCGCCAACGGGCGATGGGATCCCCCTGTCCCCGCCCCTGCTTGATCAGCGCCAGATCCAGCTCCCCCCCTTCGAAGGCCTGCCACAGGACGTGGCTAAGACCGCTTTGCACCTCCAGCCTCACCTCGGGGTATTGCCGGGCGAAAGCCGCCAGCACCGCCGTCATGGCGCCGGCGGCGAAATCCTCGGGCACCCCAAGGCGCAGGGGGTGACTGGCCTCGCTCACCCGCTCCCCCGCCCGGGCCAGCAGCCCCAGGATGCGGCGCGCCAGCCCCAGCAGTGTTTCCCCCTGGGCCGTGGTCACCACCTGGCGGCCGGATCTGTCGAGCAGCGGACAACCGAGCTGCTGCTCGAGACGGCGCATCTGCTGGCTGATGGTGGACTGGGTCAGGTGCATCCGCTCGCCGGCACGGGTGAAACTGCCGGTCTCGACGATGGCAACAAAGCTCTGCAGCAGGTGGGGATCCAGCAAGGGTCGCTCCATGGGGGGGATTCTCCATTTATAAAATCACTGAAAGTCATTTTATCATTTAATTTCCAAATGACTTGCGGGCCCGTTAGGCTGCCGTCACCCCCCTCTTTTGCCAGGATGATCCCATGTCACAGCCTCCCCAGTCCGGTGCCCGCCCGGTGAACTCCCTCAGTGCCGTCTCGGCCCCCAGCCATCAGGCATGGCTGGAGCAGACCCTGCAGTTGGCCCTGACCCACCGCCAGCAGGGGGGCCGCCCCTTCGCAGCCCTGCTGGTGCGAGACAACCAGCTGGTGGCGAGCGCCGTCAACCGCATGCTGGAAGCGGGGGATCCCAGCCGTCACGCCGAGCTGGAGGCACTGCGGGAGGGGAGCCGCAAGGGCCCGCTTGCGGGCGCCATCGTCTATGCCAGCGGCCACCCCTGCCCCATGTGCCTCTGCGCCCTGGTGATGAACGGCATCAGCGCCGTCTACTACGCCTTCGACAATGAAGACGCCGCCCTCTTCGGCTTTGACAGCAGCGCCAGTTACGACAGGCTGCGACTGCCGCTGAGCCCGCCGCCCCTGCCCCTCGTCAAGTTGCCAAGCCCCATACCGGCCGCCGCCCTCTACGGCCCCCAGTCCCATGGTTAAGCGCCATCTCCCCTCCGGCAGCGGCGCACTGCTGGTGCTGGTGGTGCTGATTGGCATCAACCTGCGCCCCTTCCTCACCGCCATAGGCCCACTGGCGGGGCAGATAGACGCCCAGCTGGGCCTCGGTATGGACAGGCTGGCCTGGGTCACCCTGCTGCCGCTGCTGCTGATCGGGGTCGGCGTCCTGCTCACCCCGGCCCTGCTCGACAAGGCAGGGCCGCGCCCCTTGCTCGGGGCGGCCCTGTTGCTGCTGATGCTCGGCAGCGCCCTGCGCCTCGGCCTGTCCAGCGGCACCCTGCTCATCGCCAGCGCCGCCCTGTGCGGGCTGGGGTCGGCCCTGGTGCAGGGGACACTGCCCGGCCTCATCAAGGGGACTTTCGCGGACAAGGTGCCGCTGGTGATGGGGATCTTCTCGGCCTGCATGATGGGGGGCGGGGCGCTCGGCGCCGTGCTCACCCCGAGGGTCGCCCTGCATCTCGACTGGTCCCGGGCGCTGGCGCTCTGGAGCCTGCCGGTGCTGCTGGCCCTGCTCTGGCTCGGCTGGCGGG
>Ga0067045_1031952_pt1 | contig 11131 bp, 5 predicted proteins | sample TerdegcTABiofilm_FD_59184 | JGI IMG/M metagenome (GOLD analysis project Ga0067045, IMG submission 59184) | Combined Assembly of (Gp0054472, Gp0054536) Wastewater bioreactor microbial communities from Singapore -Terephthalate degrading...
CGGGGCCGAGAAACACGGGTATTTCGAGGCCGTCTGCAACCACGATGCCATCGCCTTCCGCGTGGCCGATGATCAGCAGTCACAGCGGATCTATGACAAGATCGCGTCGATCCCCGGCCTTCGCCGCCACGACGTGATCATCACCAATTGCCCGTCTCTTGACGACATGTACACTGAGCCCCGGGGCCTGTGGGAGTTCGGACGCTGGGTCAACGGTGGGCACTGGACCACCTGCGAGGCCCGCATGATCCTGGCCTACTACCGGCTGGGCAAGCACGATGACGCGCGCAGGGCCATGGAGCACTTGCTGAGGTTCGCCCGCGAGTTCCGTTTCGACAATCCCCTGGTTGACTTCGGCAATGCGGTCTACCAGCCGAAGGAGCCGATCAACTGCGTCTACGACTCCTGGGGCGGGCCGCTGGCAATGCTCCGGGGGCTGTTCGAGTACCTATACACCGCGGACGGCGTCACGCTTCTGCCCCACATTCCGCCGGGCATCAGGGAGCTTCACCAGCACTTCCCCGTTCGTCTGGGTGATAAGCGCCTTTACCTGTCGACCTGCGGCAGCGGGCAGATCAGCGCAGTCTACGTGAACGGGGAGCCGTGGACAGACCACGATGCGACGAGGGTCTCATTGCCTTACGATCGAGTGCCCGAACGCGCGCAGATCACCATCTGCTTCGGGGGCGCGGCGCCGGTCTTTCCGGAAGTCGCGCAGGAGACATACGAGGCGCCCGGCCCCCACGACCCGCTCTGGCAGGTGAACACGTGGTGGGCGAATCCGCTGGGGAATGGACGGCCGTTGCGGATTGGCGCCGACAGCACCGGGAACTGCCTCTTCGCGGGTGACATGCGTCGGGTGCGAGTGCACAGCCGTGCGCTCGGCCCCGACGAGATTGGCGCACTCGCCGGCGACCCCCTTGCGGGTGCCGACGATGATCCCGCGCTTGTGGTTGACCTGCTCTTCGACCGCGCGGTGGACGGCCAGTGCCCGAACCCGCCCAATCCGGACCTCGTGCCAGCAACGGTGCGCGACGTGGAGATTGTGGAGGAGGCTGGGGGGAAGGTGGCGCGCTTCAGCGGCAATGGCTATCTGGAAGTACCTGCGGATGCCCGCATCACGCTCTCGGACTACACGCTGGACGCGTGGATCAGGCCGGGTGCTCTTCCCGCCTCCGGGGCGCGAATCATCGACCGAGTCACCGCCGGGGTGGACGATGGGTATCTGCTGGACACATTCCCGGGGAACAGCCTGCGCCTCATCACCGAGCGCGGGCATCTGTCGTACGGAGCCAACCTGCAGCCGGGCAAGTGGGTACACGTTGCGGCGACGTGCGACGGTGAGAACGGCCTGCGGTTGTACCTGGATGGCAAGTCCGTCGCCCAGGGACCTGCCGCGCCCGCCTCGCCGTCCGCCTTCGCGCGGATAGGCCGCTTCTACTCGAGACTGGTGGCTGCGGGAGAGGGCGACGGTTACGAGGCAGGGCACTGCCAGCTGATCATCCGGCATCTCGAGGCCCTGCGCGCCCGGTTGGAGTTGGAGAAGGCCGGGAAACTGCCGGGGCTTCCGCCTGCATCTGCCCTGGCTGCCGACAAGAGCTATATCGAGGCCGCCGAGCGGCTGACAGACGGCCTGGAGCGGGTCATGACGGGATATGGGAAGAGCGACGACCCGCGCAAGGCTAGGCTGTGGGCGCTGTGGGGAGAGGTCTCAGGAACTGAATAGCAGACAGTCCGCGGCTCCGGGGATCGCGTGTGCCCCCGATGCGGCGATCCCCGGAGCAGAACACTCAGGGTGTGTCAGGAGGCGCAAGCCTGCATTCTCTCCGAGACCAATTGCGCGAAGGGCGAGCGCTGGGACACGCTCAGCGGTACGGCCGCGAAGAGCGGCGAGCCTTTGAGGCTCTCGACCGCGGCCGCTGCACCGCACGACTGCGCATCCACGTATGGGTTATCGATCTGCGTGACATCCGCCAGCAGCACGCACTTCGTCTTTTCGCCCATGCGTGACAGCGCGGTGACGGCCTCCAGTCGCGTCGTATTCTGCATCTCATCCAATAACGCCCAGTAGCCGTGGAGTGTGCGCCCCCGCAGATACGTGAGCGTCTCCATCTGCAGTTGGCCGCTCTGGCGCATGCGGTCCACGTCGAGACTGCGCCCGCTGTGCATCTGAAGCACGCGCAGATTGTCGAACACGGGCATGAGCCAGGATTGGAGCTTCTCGTCCTTGTCGCCCTTCAGGTAGCCAATGTCGCGCCGGCCCACGGGGACAACGGGTTTGATGGCGAGGATGCTCTCATGCTCCCCTTGGGCGATCTGCTCGAGGCCAACCGCAAGCGTGAGAAGGGTCTTGCCGCCGCCGGCGACCCCCATGAGCGCGACGCACCGCACGTCTTCGTCCAGGAGCACGTCCATCGCCATGCGTTGGTAATCGTCCCTGGGCCTGATCCCCCAGATGCTGCGGAACTTCCGGGGCACCATGTGCAGCTTGCCCCCGCGATTTCGGCAGAGGAATCGGCCCATCTCCCCATGGCCGTCGAGCTCGACGTAGCAGAACTCGTTCTCGAGCAGCCCCGGAGGTGTGGGCACGTCGTCACTTTGCAGGCCGTCTCCGGCAGCTGCCGGGAGCACGATTGTGTCAGGGTGCAGGCCGGTGTAGCGTCGCTCCCAGTCTTTGACCTTGGTGTTGAGGTAGTCTTCAACATCCAGTCCCTGGGCAGCGGCCTTGATGCGCAGGCCGAGGTCCTTGCTGACCACCACGACTTCGTCACGCATCTCCCTGAGACGCCGAGCACACCGGATCACCAGGTCGTCGCGCAGCGCGCGTGGTACGTCATCGGCTGCCGGAAGGTCGTGAGTGAGAGGGGTGTCAACTGTCAGGCTCCCCAGGTCGGGCCCCAAAGGCACGTCACTGAGACTCGGCTGAACCAGGCGGAGTTGCTCAAGTTGCCGCAGCACCGCAAGCGCCGCCGTTCCCCGGCCATTGGGCGCGGTCAGCAGGCCACCGAGTTCATGGATCACCACATAGGGAAGGACGATGTCATGTTCTTCGAAGCGTTGCAGAGCGTCTGGATCGTGGATTAGGACGGAGGTATCGAGTACGAATAGCTTGCGGCGTCCGTTCGATCGCATCTGCCGGCTCCATTGGTCGCTGATATGGGCTGCGATGGGCGGGACTGGGTCGACAAGGCGAGTGGCAGCATCCCTCCTCGTGATCCGGCCACTGCAATTGACCGGTCAGTTGTATGGCCACGCAAGAATAGCCACGGTCACACTACGATTGTGTTTGCTTCGTGTTATGAATCGATGAAGGCGCGTCGGTATTTCCCGGGCCGGCATCTCACCTCCTTCTCCCGCCATGCGGTGCGCGGGTACTTCTGGCTGTCAATTGGCTACTCGCCCCCGACCTCTTCCCACGGTCTGAACGGCAGTCCGTGTGCGTCGGCCACTGCCTGATGGACGACATTCCCCGCGATTACATTCACCCCGGGCTGAAGTTCGGGCATCTTGCGAATCGCCTCGTCAAGCCCAAGAGTGGCCAGTTTCACGGCGTACGGCAGTGTCGCGTTGGTGAGCGCCTGCGTGGCGGTGCGCGCGTATGTGCCCGGCATGTTCGCGACGCAGTAGTGAATGACCCCGTGCTCTGTGAAGACCGGGTCGAGATGGGTCGTAGGGCGCGATGTCTCCGCGCAGCCGCCCTGGTCAATGGCGATATCCACCAGCACGGACCCCGGCTCCATCAGATCCAGCATCTCCCGCTTGATGAGCTTGGGGGTTTTCGCTCCGGGCACAAGCACCGCGCAGATCAGCAGGTCTGCGCGAGGGAGGCACTCCACAAGGTTGTGTTCATTGGAGTAGAGGGTATTGACGCCGGGGATCGCCAGGTCCAGGAAGCGCATGCGTTCCGGGTCAACTTCCAGGACGGTCACGTCCGCCCCAAGTCCAGAGGCCATCCGCGCGGCGTTCATGCCTGCTGTCCCGCCGCCGATCACCACCACATTCCCCGGCAGCACCCCCGGTACCCCGTCGAGCAGGACGCCTTTGCCTCCCTGCGTGGTGCTCAGGTGATAGGCCCCAACGATGGCGCTCATGCGTCCCGCGATTTCGCTCATGGGCTCGAGCAGTGGCAGGTGGCGCCCCACCGCAACCGTCTCGTATGCGATGGCCGTCGTGCCGGAGGCTACGAGGGCTTCTGTCAGCGGTCGATTCGCCGCCAGGTGCAGGTAGGTGAACAGGAGCAGACCGGGGCGCAGGTAAAGGTACTCCTCAGCGATCGGCTCCTTCACCTTCAGCACAAGGTCACATTGCCAGGCCTCGGCTGCGGAGGACACCAGCGTGGCGCCCGCTTCCCGGTAGGCGGCATCGGGAAATCCGGCTCCCGCGCCGGCGTCCTTCTCGACGAACACCTGATGCCCCTTGCCGGTGAACATCCGCACGCCGCCTGGCGTGCAGCCCACGCGGTTCTCCTCGGTCTTGACTTCTCGCGGGACTCCGATACGCATGCGGCTCACTCCCATCCTGCTCGGTCCGGCGCCGGCGTCACTACCCCGGGCTCCCCGATGCCGGCGATCACTTTCCCGAAGTCATCGGGAAGGTCCTGTGAGGATATTTCCCTGTTCGTGCCGGTCTCCCCTGCACGCCGGCACAACCTTCAGGTGAGGCGCTTGCCAGTCACCGACTGCGCATCCGGGAGGGACCTGGGGGATGTTCGGGGAATGGGCCACCACATTACGGTCCCGTACGTCTACGAGGACGAGGGCAAGACGTGGACCGATCCGCAGGTCTTCGCGACCAACAAGGGCAGCCGGCTCTCTTATCCTCATGTGTTCGAGGTTGAGCCCGGCAAGCTTTGGATCACCACGATGCAGGGCCTGCTGAGGGTCGAGTTGCCCGAAGCGGAGCTCGTCGGGAACTATACCGGTCTCTCATTCTGGTTCGCGCCTCGAGGTGATGGCGGGACTATGACTCGCCCCGGAATGCTCTGCTTTGCGGTCGTGGCGTCCCTCGGGCTGGTGGCTCCCGTGCCCGCGCAGGATGCCCCTGCGCTCCCTGGTCTGGTGGCGATCTGCCCCGGCGCATGGGTGGATGACATGCGTCCCTGGGTGGAGGCCCGCGCTCAGAGCTTCGACGCGCGATGCGTGGCGGTCGAGGATGTGCTGGCCCGGGAGGAAGGCGCCGACGCGCCGGAGCGGATCAAGCGCTATCTGCACCGCGAGTGGCGCGACAATCGGCTGCAACTGGCCCTGCTGGTGGGCGACGCGGATACCTTCCCCGTGCGGTGGATGGTGCTGGATCGCAATACCCCCGAAGCGTTCGACTATGCTTTCTATGCCAGCGACCTTTACTACGCGGACCTCGCGAAGGACGACGGCGGCTTTGAGGACTGGAACGCGCGGAAGGACGGCTTCCACGCGCGCTACTTCGGCGAAGTCCGCGGCGAGCATTTCAAGGAACCGCCCATCAACTTCGACGCCATCTCTTACGTGCCGGAAATCGGCGTTGGGCGCTGGCCTGTATCAACGGAAGACGACCTGCGAGCGGTAATTGCCAAGACCCTGGAGTGGGAGCGCACAAGGCGCGCCGGGCCACCGAAGGCGCTCATGCTGCACCCGGACGGCTGGGTGGATATGCGCGAGCGCCTGAGCGCTCAGTCGGGGAATCTCGGCAAGGCGGGTTGGGCAGTAGAGCAGCAGTTCTACGGGGGCGAGGCGAAGCAGCCCACGCCGGCCACCACCGTGGCATCGATCCTGGGCGGGAAGGAACTCATTCTGCACGCCGGCCACGGGAATTCAGATGTGTGGGATGGCTGCCTGGGCCCCCGGGAGCGTGACGCACTGGTCGCGGCGGCTCCCGCCATCTTCTTCTCCGTGGGCTGCGGGACCGCGCACTTTGCCACGGAGCCGCCGTATGGCGCTTACCTGGACGCAGACGGTATTTTGCATCGCGGCACGGTGGACGGCGAAGTGTTCACTTCGGAACCGCCCGCACCCGCGGCGCTGCAACCGGGACGCCTCAACAGCACGGGACTGGGAGAACGCCTTCTGCGCTTACCCCGCAGTGGTGCGGTGGCCTACATCGGCTGCAATACCGGCGCGCAGCCGTGCGCCATGACGCTTCTGGACGGCTTCCTGCAGAGCGTCTCCACGGGGGGCCCTACTGTCGGCTCAGCCTGGAAGGACGCGCTTGCCTACTACTGGCAGGCCGAGAAGCTGGACGAACTGACTCCTACGGAGGACTGGTACCCGCCCAGCATCTTTTTCCAGGGCATGAAGTTCATGCTCTTCGGCGACCCGGCGGTGAGTATCCCGCGGGCCGATGAGAAGTAATCCCGGGTGGCCAGGCAGACCGCGGGATCGTTGGATTCGGCGGAGCCTCCATTTCCACCATCCGGATGAGCTCGTCCCCTTGCCGGGCCGGCATCACAGGTGTTTCCGGCCGGCAGATCGCACAGCGCAGACAGCATGTCTGGTCTGCGGATTCAGGAGGTCGCCATGAAGATGATCGGTTGCTGGGGCCTGCGGGGAACGTTGATAGTGCTCACCATGGCAGTGTGTGTGCTGATGATCCGGCCTGGCGCGGCGGTCGCGGAGAACCTGTACCCGGACCCGGGCTTCGAGACCACCGGGGAAGTCGGTCAGGCCTACAACGGCGAGCGCGCAGGCTGTCTGCGCGTCGGCGCCCGTAACTACTGGGGCGAGCTCGGGGCCACCCTGACGGTGGAGCCCTTCGCGCGCTACAGGGTGACCGAGTGGGTGAAAGGCAGTGTCGGCGCGGGCACCTTCTTCGCGCCCCATTGCTACGATTGGAACAGCTACGAGTGGGCCTTCGTGACCCCACACGTTGTGCGGGTTGCCGGCGAGTGGACACGAGTGGAGGCCACCTTCGTCGCGCCGAACGGGACCATGCGCGTGAATGCCCTGGCCTACCTCAATGCCGAAAACAGCGCGGTGTGGGTGGACGACGTGGTGGTTGAGAAGATCGCCGAGGCCGCTGAAGTCATGGCCGAGATAGAGGCGAAAACCCCTCGCACCGACGATGAGACGCAGATGCTTGCTCGCTGGTACATCAGGCAGGGCCGCATCGAGAGGGCCGCGGACCTGATGAAAGCGGCCACGGGCATCGCCCGCGCGGACATCGCGAATCAGATCGCCCTGCATATTGAAGACCCGGCCGAACGCAGGCCTTACGTGGTGGAGATGCTGGCCCACGGCGGCCCTACCTGGCACGAGGGCATGCGACGGTTCGATGAGATTGCCCGGGGATTCGGAAATGACGAGCGGCTGCTCATGGCGGTGGAAGCGCTGGCGGCCAACGCCGGTAATGAGCGGACCGTGCAGGCGTTCCAGATGGTGGTCCGCAGCGCCACGGCATCGGGCGTGCCGCTGGGGACTGTGGCAGAGACCATGGCGCGGATGGATCGGACCCGCGAAGCGCTCCAGAACGCGGCCCAGCAGATCCCGGCGGACAGTGTGGCCGCCGTCGAACTGGCGAAGGTCATCGCGGCAACGGATGAGGAGGCGAGGCTGGTGGAAGCGCGTCGCGAGAGTCTCGGCTCATGCTCGGTGCGCATCGGCGGCCGGGTGCTCACGCCGCAGACCCATGCCATCGTGGTACCGAATCGCGCCACTGCCCAGGAGGAGTATGCAGCACGCGAGATGAGGTACCACCTCGAACTCATCACCGGGACTGAGTTCCCGGTTCTGACGGAGCGGGCGGCCCGGGGGCTTACGCCGATACTCGTGGGCAAGTGCCGCCAGACCCGGCGGCTCGCACCCGACATCGATTTCGAGGGTCTGGGCCAGGAGGGGATTCACATTAGGACGGCGGGCCCGGCGCTGATTCTCGCGGGCAATGAGCGCGGCGTACTCTACGCCGTCTACTGCTTCCTTGAGGACAACCTTGGGTGCCGCTGGTTCACCCCGGACTGCGCCACGTGGCCCCGGAAGGGCGCGATCAACGTGCCCGAGCTTGATAGGCGCTACACCCCGCCGCTGGAGTTCCGGATGGGGGACTACCCTGTGGCGCGGAACGGCGGCTTCGCGGCGCGGCTGCGGCTCAATGGGGACAATCACGGGATGAGCGCCGAACAGGGCGGGACCCGGGGGGTCATGGGACTGGCCCATACCTTCGCCGCGCTCTGCCCGCCGGAGCGGTATTTCGACACGCACCCCGAGTATTTCTCGCTGGTGGGCGGCAAGCGCCAGTCAGGATATGCGCAGCTTTGCCTGACCAATCCCGATGTGCTGCGCATCTGCACCGAGGGCGTGCGTCGCTGGATTCGCGAGCACCCGGACAAGAAGGTCTTCTCGGTCTCGCAGAATGACACCCACAACTACTGCGAGTGCGAGAACTGCAAAGCGGTGGCCGAGGAAGAGGGCAGCCAGGCAGGTCCGGTGGTGCGCTTCTGCAATGCCATCGCCGACGACATCAAGGACGACTACCCGGACGTGGCCATCGAGACACTGGCCTACCAGTACACTCGCAAGCCGCCGAAGATCACGAAGCCACGCCCGAATGTGATTATCTGCCTGTGCAGTATCGAGTGCTGTTTCATCCACCCGCTCGGGACGGACCCCTTCAACAGGAGCTTCGCTGAGGACATTCGCGGCTGGAACAGGATCTGCGACCGGCTCTGGATCTGGGACTACGTGATCAACTACGCCCATTCCATCTGCCCATTCCCGAACCTGCGGGTGCTGAAGCCCAATATCAACTTCTTCATCAACAATGGTGTGAAGGGCATCTATGAGGAGTCCTGCTACTTTACGAAGGGCTCGGAACTCCAGGAACTGCGCAACTACATCATGGCCAAGACGCTCTGGGACCCGACCTACGACACCGAGCGGGCCATCGCCGAGTTCTGCGCTGCGTATTACGGTCCGGCGGCGCCGCACGTGCGCCGGTACATCAACCTCATCCACGACGCTACGCAACAGAACCCCAAGCAGCATGTGATGATCTACACCCACCCCCGGGAATACATAACCCCGAAGCTAATCGCTTCGGCCCAAGCGATCTTCGACCGTGCTGAGGCCTCGGTGAAGGACGACCCGGTGCTCCTGCACCGGGTTCAGGTTGCTCGCCTGCCCGTCCTGTATGCGGCCATCACCCTGGGCACGTCAGGCGCATTCACGGAAAAAGAGGATGCCCTCATCCAACAAAGGGGGGAGAGCGTGGCAGCGCTCGCGGACGAGTTCGAGAGAATCGCGCGGGCCGAGGGCGTCACTGCGGTGCGCGAGGGCGGACCTGACGCCAGTCTCGACGCCTGGCTTCAGTCGGTGCCTCGTCGGCCCGGCGTGTTGCCCATCGAGCGCATCCGCAACGGGCAACTGGAGGTCAGCGTGCTGCCGGCTCGCGGCGGCCGGATCTACCGGATGAGGCAAGTTGCCACCGGGCGCGATCTGCTTCAGGTGCTGGGGAGCGAGACCGCGCGCATACCGGACGACGGTGGCTACGAGGAGTACAGCGAACCGGGCTACCGCTCCGCCGGCTGGTCGGAAGTGTACATCGTCAAGGAACGCGGCGAGAGTTCCCTCGTGCTCGAAGCCAACCTGCGCAATGGCCTGCGGCTCACGCGGAAGCTTGAGCTTGACCCGACGCGCCCATTGCTGAAGATCACATCCACCGTGACCAATGACTCCAGCCAGTCGCGCACCAGCGGCCTGCGCGCGCACCCGGAGTTCGCGGTGACCTCGACTGCAAGAGCGACCGTGCGGATCCTGGGCAAAGAAGGCGCGTGGCGCACCTTCCCGCTGGCCAATCCGGCTGATCCCGCCGCCGAGAAGAATGTGTGGCTGCGTGAAGACGATTGCCCCGCCGGCAAGTGGGCGGTGGTGGATGAGCAGGCGAGGATGGCGATCCTGAACCAGTTCGACACCGGTCAGGTTTCCCACTGCCTGCTCAACTGGAACGGCCGCACGTCCCGGGTCAACCTCGAACTCTTCGCGCCGGAACGGATCCTGGCACCGGGGGAGAGCCAGACGATCGAGCACTCGTACGAAGTCGTTGCACCGGATGCGCTGGGTGGGTAAGTGAGCATCGCGTGAGAGGGCCGGTGGGCCGCCAGGCTGATGCGGCGCAACCCGGCGTCGCGATCCGGCCCGCTTTCGCGGCAGAAGAGAGATGCGCCAGCATTGCCCGTCACCTGGCAGATCAGCGATCAGGACCGCGAGGTACTCGACCGGGAGCTTGCGGACTTCGTCCCTCCGCATGTCTACGACGTGCATGCCCACCTGTGGCAGGCCCGTTGATGGACAGACCCGCCGGGGCATGTCAGGGCGGCGCCGCCGTCGGTGGGTGTGGCCCAATATCGCGAGCATATGGAGTGGATCCTGCCGGGTCGAGACGGGCGCGCGCTCCACTTCGCTTACCCATTCCCAATCGTCTCGCGGGCCTGGACAACCTCTGGGTGGGTACATCCGCGGTCTGCAGTCCGGCAGCGGTGCTGGCGACGTTGGAGGTCCTCCGACCAGAGCGCCTGCTCTACGGTTCGGACTTCTACGTCTCCCACATGCGGGCAACAAACTTCCCGCTTGGTGATACCTTCCTCTGGCTGGACGAAGAGCCCGGTGGCGTTGCCAGAGTATGCGCCCGGGATGACGTGACCCCTGATGGGGATCGAGAATGCGCGCGCGATCAAGGCCGCCTTCAGGATCGCGAAGCTGACGGATGCTCAGGTCGAAGCGTTCTTCCACAACAATGCGGAGAGACTGCTCGGGGCCTGACGGGCCTACTGGGGAGCGAACGCCGCCACCTCGCGCACCCACATGATATTCCGGCGTGCCGCCGGGCCATCTCCCGCCGCCTGTTCGATGCGCAGGCCCTTCACCTCGGTCGGGGCGAAGGCATGCTCCGTGAAGGAGTGGTCGCCCTCCTGCGACACCTCTGCCAGCGTCACGGGCTCGGCATCGGTCAGGCCGACGATCCGGAGTTGACGCGAGGTCCACGGCCGGCCGCCGTCCACGGACCAGTAGATGTGCACCGAGCCGACTTGCCGCGCCTGAGGAAAGCGGATCTCAATCCAGTGGGGCTCGCCACGGTCGGCTGATGCCCATGCCTGGCGGGTCCAGTGCATGCCCTCCACATCGATAGCGCCGTCGATGAGCACATCGGGCGAATAGCCGTCATACGA
>Ga0067045_1005583_pt1 | contig 11129 bp, 12 predicted proteins | sample TerdegcTABiofilm_FD_59184 | JGI IMG/M metagenome (GOLD analysis project Ga0067045, IMG submission 59184) | Combined Assembly of (Gp0054472, Gp0054536) Wastewater bioreactor microbial communities from Singapore -Terephthalate degrading...
CCCCTTAAGAAAACCACCCACCAACACGGACTCCTCCCGCTGGCCGGTGAAGCGCCGGTCGGTGGGGAAGGGGCCGCTGCTCCAGCGGGTTTCGCCGTAGGGGAGGTAGCGCCGTTGGCTGAGCAGGGTCCCGGTCACGGTAGTGGCCAGGGCGGCGCTGCCCAGGGCGTCCGCGTGGAGGTAGGTGAGGGTGATGCCCGGCTGCACGGCGATCCGCGGCCCGCCGAGGTTGTCAAGGTACCATTCCATTATAGATGGAAGTGGGTGGTTTGCAAATCAGGTTGAAGGGACAGCCATTATGTTACGGGCGGTGGGTGAACCCCTTTAGATAATCACCGACTACAAACCGGTGCAGCCTTTCTCCCGCCACCCCATGAATCTAGGAAGCGCGGTAGATGCTGCTTTAGTGCAATTTTTCCTCTAAACGTCCTTTGTAGAAACGCAGCAGAAAGAACAGAGCTACTACTATAGGGATGGACCACGCATCTTCTATTTCAAGGTGTCCTAAACTGAGCACAAAACCTAAAGGTATACCAATCACGATGATAAGAAAATGGATGGATACTATCCAATATATCACTGTAACTATCCCCAGCAGAATGGCTGTATCTTGAGTATGGTTGTGTTGGTCCATCACGAGACCTCCCTACTGGGCCCAAACATTTCTAGATTGCAATGGTAAAACCGTACTCGCGGGAGCCATCCGAGAGCAAGGATTCAGTTCTTCAATGACTGGCGTGAACGAGACCGTGACTGCGTTGTTCAGCGCCGTTACCGCACTGAGCACCGAAACAGCCCTGCCTAAGAATTGGAAGATAGTACCGCCAACTTTTTCCGCAAGGCGTCCGGCTAAAAATCCCCCGGACCAGGGTAGGGAGTCGCCGGAGAAGGGATAGATCTTGAGGGATAGTAAGTTTGGTTCGTAACTGACACTGCGAATGCGATTGGCACTGATAGGGCCATGGGCCTCGGAGTAATAGTAGACAGGTTGGTCCCAACTGTAGCCTATCCCTAGACGTTGATTGCTATTGAACAGGGAAGAACGTCTTACCATTTCAAAAGAAAGTTTTTCATTTCCCTTTTTATCTTCCAAAATATAGGGTCCTTTACCTTGATAGGCTTCTAACCCAAATTCACTGCTGAAACTGAAGGTGTCCCCGTCTTGCGTGAAAGTGCCTGAAGGTAAATTGGGTTCCCACCCCAGCATCCCTGCTGTGGGGGCAAAGAGCACGTCCCCAAACTCAGCCACCGCCAACATGCTAAAGAAAAGATAATCGCTTTCCCAGGCATCCCAATACATTTTCCATTTATCGTCACCGTAGTGTTTTCTCAGGTATTGTTCAATTTGCTCGTTGCTAAAATAACCTGTTGGGTCAGTATACTTCAGGGGGTTATTGAGGACATAGGCATACCGATTCCAACTCTGCGGCCTCCCCGCCTCCGGGACGAGCGTATCCGCGCTGAGGAACCGCCCCACGGCGGGATCATAGAGCCGGGCCTGGTAGTCGTAGAAGCCCACTCCCGTCTCGCGCTGACCGGTGTAGCGGTAGGGCGTGGGCAGGTGTCAATTTACGCCCGACCATGTATCACTGATGTACGGCCAGAATGTACCACCGGGGCTGTGCCGACCAGGGCGAGGCCGATCTTGAATGCACTTTCTCTTGGTTTAACCCAGCGTAGCCATTGTGTTAAAGATGTTGGACTGAACCCTGTTAGGGTGCGAGCTGTCTGCTCAAACAGACTCTTGGCTGGCACCACTCTATTAAACCTTTCAGAACCTCACGGTTGTGCTAAGGGACGCCAAGCTGGCTTCCCATCCCACGCGGGGTTGTCAGTTAATCGTAGCAAACCTGTCCCATCACGGGCGATGCGATAGATTTCACCATTACCATCCCGATATGATTGAAATACTAGGACCTGTCCATCAGAGGACCAACTTGGCCATTGATCATTACCTGTGCCCGAGGTCAAAGCGCGCCGTTGAGATCCATCAATACCGATCAACCATAGTGCCCCGGCGTCATCAAAAGCGATCTCCGGTCGTGTAGGAGACCAGTCCGGTCGCCGACCGCTTGTTAATCGCTGTGGTTGTGTTCCGTCGGCGTTCATCACGTAGATACTCCAATCCCCAGAAGACTCCTGGGTTTCATACACAATCTGATCACCGTTTGGAGACCAAGAAAACCTTAATCCACTGTGATCTACCGGATCTTCTCTTAAAGAGATCAAGGGTTCTAATTGACCGGTAGCCAGGGTCATCACATTCAGGGTAGCGCCTTTACCATCCTTACTGGCCTGATGGTAAGCAATTTTCTCTCCATCAGGTGACCAAGCTCCATAGAGTCCTCCAGGAATAACAAAGTTGTCCCCGTCGGCGCAGAAAATTGCCAGTCCTTCTTGGCCTTGTTTATCTTTTTCAACCTCCGCTGAACTCATTATCTTGGTGAAAGCAAGACATTTTCCGTTGGGGGACCAGGATGGCGCGTGGGCTAAAGCCCCATCACGCGCATACAAAAAAGCCGACACATGAGAACCATCCGCAGCCATCAAGAAAACTGTCCCTCGTACTCGAGGAGTATACATACCTTGTTCTGTACTAAAAGCGATTTCAATGTGAGGTGCTGTGATCTCTACTTCGGGAATATAAGAGGATCCACAACCAACCAATAATAAGCACCAGAGAAATAGCCTCAATTGTTTCAAAAATCCTATGTGCTTGTTCACGGGGCACCCCAATATATATTGTATTGTGGCGCTTGAAGACATACATTCCAACAATCCCCAGGACTCCAAGAGCCATTGCTTGCTAATAGTTGGTTGGACTTAGATGAATAAACGCGAACACCACCAAGATCTCCAGCCACTGCCAAGGCCCATTGTATAAAATCTGGGAAAAACTGCTGAATTATATTTGGAAAGGCATCATCCGGCCCCCAGCTTGGTGGTGTCGTTCTATTTAGTCCTGTTCTAAATGGACTATCAGGATCTTGTAAAAGTAAACTTTCCATGCCTAATACAGTATATTCCCCAAAAACATATCGGAAACCCTTTGGATCTTCAGATTGCGGAACACCTTTTTCATTATAATCATAAATTGGCTCGTAATAGCCATTACGCAAATATTTATCATAGGGCCGTTCATTATTGTCTCCACGTAGCATATATCCTCCTTGCCCCTGAAATTGCCACAATTGGAGAATTTTCTCTTTGTAATCTTCGCCAAGCACACTGATTACAATTTGCCCTTCTTGATTCTGCTGGAATCTTCCGATAAAACCGAGTTCGCTGGCCCAAGTAGACCAACCATATTGAGCCTGGTGAAGTACCCACATCCAGTATTCATCGTGTTGCCATGCTGCCCAAACAGAAACCCATTCATTCCCATATTGCTTTTTTAGGGTATCAATTATTTCGGGATCCTCATAATGCCCAGTTGGATCGGTATACTTGAGTGGATTCCCCAATACGTAGCTGTACCGATTGAGACTCTGCGGCCTCCCCGCCTCCGGGACAATTGTATCCGCGCTGAGGAACCGCCCCACGGCGGGATCATAGAGCCGGGCCTGGTAGTCGTAGAAGCCCACCCCCGTCTCGCGCTGACCGGTGTAGCGGTAGGGCGTGGGCAGGCGACCGGTCTCGCCGCGCGGCAGGCCGTAGGGCGTGTACCGCAGGCTGCTCACCACCGTGCCGGTAATCCCCGTCACCAGGCTGGCGCTGCCCAGTGTTTTTATCGTGATTGTTTTTGGGGTTTCATGATTCAATTCCTTTCTCGGGCTATCTTGAGAGTTTTTCTAATAAAATAGCGAAACAACAGAAGGATACTAATAGAGACTGGAAATACTACAAGATTCACACAAAGTCTGGTAGAAACGGGGCTCCCTATAATATTGACCACAGGCATGGCATTCAATAGTGGGTTTACCAGGATCCAAAATTCGGACATTCCAATAGTCCAGCTTGTTAAAAGCAATAAGTCTATAAAAATCGCTTGGGGCGTGATTTTTTCTTTGGCTTTCATTGACACCCCCAGCAATGTGGACGGACTTTAGGAATGTCCATCAACTGATTAGGGCCTAATAGCATATTTCCTCCCCGGAGGACAATCTCAGCAGAGCCCCATGTTCCGTCTACCGGATAATAGACTCCTACTGTTAACACATTATCGCCAGCAGGATTTATTTGCATTGCTATCTCCGTTGCGACAGCGGAAATTAAAGCCCCCAAATATACATTCTTTGTTGCTAGAGTCCCTAATCCAAAAGATATAGCCGTTATGGTCCAGTTTCTAAATTGGTATTCCAATTCACTGACTCGATCCAATTTAGCAAACGCATAATTACCAACTAAGGGGATGGGGGTATCCTCGTTCATGTTTCCGTGACGGTCCATTTGTATCAAGGCCAACCCACGCGATACCGTTCGCCCGGGATATAAATCGTGCAATGAGACCTCTTTCCTTGTTGGGCTGCATCGCCTAACTCATCAACCTGATTCACGCTGGTTAAACTGGTTTTTCCTGTCCCATTGAATTGGAAGTAAGTCAGATTGAGAGTTTGTTTTTCCGGGTCTAATGCCATATACACCAGGAAATCTCCTGCCTCAGCGGTAGATAACAAATTCATCCAGGCCGTATCGCCGGTCCACAATGCCCAGTAGACTTCCCAATTTTCACCGTATTGGCCTTGGAGATATCGCTTAATAGCCTCCTCTTCAAAATAACCGGTTGGATCCGTATACCTGAGCGGATTCCCCAACACGTAAGCATACCGATTGAGGCTCTGCGGCCTCCCCGGCTCCGGCACGAGCGTATCCGCCTGAGCGAACCGCCCCACGGCGGGATCATAGAGCCGGGCCTGGTAGTCGTAGAAGCCCACCCCCGTCTCGCGCTGACCGGTGTAGCGGTAGGGCGTGGGCAGGCGACCGGTCTCGCCGCGTGGCAGGCCGTAGGGCGTGTACCGCAGGCTGCTCACCACCGTCCCGGTCAGCCCCGTCACCAGGCTGGCGCTGCCCAGGGCGTCGCCGTGCAGGAAGTATACCACCATCCCATCGCTGCGCTGCTCCCGCAGGGCGATCCGCTGGCCGTGGACAAAGTAGTAGGTGCGCGTGATCCGGCCCGTGGGGGAGAGCATGATTTTCACCGCGCCCACCGGCTGCACCCGCGTGCCGTCGTAATAGGATTGCAACTTTTACCGACCAAGCATGATTGTACTGCCCAAAAATCGGGCTGTCAATCCGTAAAACGACGTCATTCCATGTTTTCTTTAATCTTTACCCACGCGACAAACGGGCAGGGGTGGAGAGCCACCCCTGCCCGCTCCCTGCCCGGAAGGGTTACTGGATCGGGATGTAGACCTCAAACTGCGAGTTCGGGTCATCGGGGTTGAAGGCCGGCCCGTAGCACTCGAACTCCGGCGCGGGCGCGTGCTGGTGCCCAGAGTTCGGCAACCATTGCTGGTAGATCGTGTCGTAGGTAGCCTGGATGGTGGGCATGGTGCAGGGGAAGACGGCGTAGGTCGCCGCCGGGATCTCCAACCGGACCATCCCTGCGGGCACGGGGGTCGCCGCGGCCACGCTGAAGGCGGCGATGTAATCCCACCCGCCGGTCGCTTCGTCATAGTTCGCCATCACGCCGTAGGAGACGCCCTGCTCGGCGATGTTCTGGATCTCACCCATGCGCGCCATCAGCTGCCCCCACAATTGCGGGATGTCGCTGGGTTGCCCCATGACGCAGTGCAGCTGCATCCCCATGACGGTGAAGCCCTCTTTCTGAACGAATTTTGGTTCCATTTCTGTCCTCCTGTAGATTTTTTCCGACCACACCTGTAGTATACCCAATCAATATGACAATTCCCGTCATATTCTTTCATGGAATCAGAAAATTCGTTCTATACCGTATTCTGCCGGCACGTGGAGCCGGGGATCGCTTGCATAGAGCGCGCGCAGCTCGTCAAATGCGTCATCCCCGGCGAGGGTGAGCGCAGCGAGGTGATCCAGCGGGCCAAAGTCGGTGCCGTCTTCAATGGCCTTTGCCTGTTGTTCAGTCATGTACCCCCAGCCCCCGTCCCAGGGCAGGATTTCCAGCTTGTTGAAGGCCAGGAAGTCGCGCATGAGATCGCCGGCGACGAAGGCCAGGCCGTGCCATTGGAAGATGCCGAACTGTTGCGGGTCGGCCTGCCCGGAGCGGCAGAGCTGCCACGCCTGCCCGCCTACAATGAAGCGGTCGCGCGGCACGTCCAGCGGGTCAAAGTCTATCGGGAGCTTCTCCAGCATGAGGGCGTCCAGTTGGGCATCCACCAGGATCCACCGCTCCTGCTCGCGGTTCCAGACCTCACAGACCCAGTGATCCTCGTAATGGTTGGGCAGGAAGTAGGTGCCGAACCCGCAACGGGCCCGGGCCGGGACCCCCTGATGGCGCAGGATAGCGGTCAGCATGACGGAGAAGTCGCGGCAGTTGCCGACGAGCTTGCGCTCGGAGGGGCGCGCCTCGGTGAGCGGACGGTCGTCTAAGGTGAGCAGGTGTGCCAGCTGGCGGTCCACGCGCCGCAGCTGTACCTCTTCCTTGCGCGCGTCGGTCAGTGTCAGGCCGTAAGCTTCGGCCCAGAAGATGTGCACCATGAAGCCCTGGAGGGTCTTGACCAGGGCCGGTATCTCGGTCGGCAGGTGGTCAAACAGCGCGGCGTGCGGGCCGGGATCGGTCATGGGGCCGGGGGTAGCGTAATATTTCAACAGGTTGTTCATGCTCGTTCTCCTTGAAGGTAGGTATGGGGTCTTCAGTCGCTCAGCCAATGGCGGCGTGGCGCGAACTTTAGCTCGCTCTCTTTGCTCAACACGCGCTTGACATGCCACGGCTACGGTCAATGGTTTTACAGCCACCGCACCACTTCGTCCAACGGTTTGCGCGGGCGGGCAGCCGGGGCCTCGTCAGGATAGCCGAGCGCCACCGCGGCCACCAGCTGGTGCCGCTCGTTCAACCAGGTACAGAGTTCGCCGTAGGCGAAGAAAACGTCGCAGATCCACAAGCTGCCTACGCCGAGCTCTTGGGCGGCTAACAGCATGGTTTGGATGGCTGCGCCGATGGATTGGATGTCCACTAAGTTGGACATCACAGCGGGGGCTTCTTTAGGGCCAAAGGGGGCCTCTTCGTACGCATTCAAGACGAAGACGGTCACGGGGGCTTGCTCCATGACCTTGGCGCTCCACTCGCTACTGCCTGTGGGGATGCCGTTTGCCTTGCAGGCGGCGATGCCGGCGCGCATCACGGCGACCATCTCCGCACGCTGCTCCCCTCGCACCACGACGAAGCGCCACGGCTGAGCGTTCTTGCCCGAGGGGGCAAGGGTCGCGGCAGAGAGGATCTCCTTGAGCGTTTCCTCAGGGAGCGGATCGGGTTTGAACCGGCGGATGCTCCGGCGGCTACGAATTGCTTCCAGTGTGTTCATGTTTGCTCCTTATCGGTTGTATTATTGCGTCGCCTGCCTGGCCATGGTGATGGACCACTGACCGCAGACCACAAGCTGGCTCATTATACACCCTCCCGTAAGGGGAGAGTCAAGAGCTATCTGCGCGGGTAGGGGAGGCTTGACCGGCCCGCACGTAGAGTCCCGAAATCGGTGCCAGGAGCGCGCCCGCCGTGACGAGTGCCGCTCGCAGGGAGACGGCGGTCCCAATCGCGCCGAGGCCCGGCCCGCCGAGCACCTGCCCCAGCGCATCGGATTGGCTGATCATGGAAAGCACGGTCGCCCGGACCTGGGGGTCAATCTGCCGGACCAGCCAGGTGTTGTAGAGCGGTGTTGAAAGCGCGCCCACAGTCCGTTTGGCTAACAGCGCCGCGACTGCGGCCCAGAAATTGCCGGCCAGGGCAAAGCCTAACGCGCCGGCAACCGTCAGGGTGTTGCAGGCGAGCAAGATCCGGGCCAGCGTGGCCGGTCGGCGACTGGCCGTTTCCAGCCGGGGCCGCAGCCCTTCGGTTACCCCTAAGCTAACCAGGCTCCCCATGACGTTGAGGAGGCCGAACCAGACGACCGGTTGCAGCGCGCCCAGCGACGGGAAGGTGAAGTTCTGGAGCAGGTGCGCCTCGCCGAGCCGGTCAAAGCCCTCACTGGCGGCCCCGGCGAAGAGACCGATGACCAGCAGCGTCAGCAGCAATGGGCGGTGGTGCAACACCCGGGTCCCCCCGCGCCAGGTCGTCCCCAGGTGTTGCCAGGTTGTTCGCTCGGCGCGCGGGGCCGGTCTGAAGTGCTGTTCCGGCATCACCCGCAGCAGAAAGAGCGCCAGCCCGGCGTAGAGCGTACCGCCGACCAGCAGCGGCACGTTGAGCCGCCAGCTGGCCAGCGCCACGCTTAGCCCCGTCCCGACCAGGCCGGCAAGCCGGTTAAGCTGCCCGCCCCGCAAGTAGACGCGGCCCACCATTTGCTCGCCGACCTCATCGGCCAGCCAGGCATCCAGTGCGCCGCTCAAGAAAGTGTAACCCAGGCCGCAGACGACCTGGGCTAACACGATCACCGGAAAATGCGGTACCGCCCCCACCACCAGGAAGCCGACCCCTAAGATCGCCATACCGATCTGCACCGAAAGGCGGCGGCTGAAGGTGTCGGCCACCACGCCGGTGGGCACTTCAAAGAGCAAGACCGTCCCCTCCAGCGCCGTGCCGACCAGCACCAGCTGGAGGGGATTCATCCGCACCGTCGTGACGAAGTAGACCGACATCACTGTGAACATGACGTTGTCGGCCAGTGTGCTGATCATGCCGAGGATGTAGTAGACCTGTTCGGCCTGGGTTGAACGCAACATTCTCTGATCTCCTTGCTTGGCGACCTGGCGGCCCGGTTGGGAATCATCCCTCGTGGCTGTGGCATTGCTCACACGGGTCATGAGGTCGCTCCGGCTGCTTAGTCCCCTTGCCGCATCCGCAGGTAGCTCTGATAGCGGCGTGGGGTGACCATGCCGGCCTCCACCGCCGCCCGGACGGCGCAGCCCGGCTCGTGGGTGTGTCGGCAGCTCAGCCCGAACTTACACCGGCCGAGGTAGGGCCGCAGCTCCACAAAGCCGTATGCCAGGTCGGAGCCGTCCAGTTCCCACAGCGCGAACTCGCGCATCCCCGGTGTGTCCACGACTGCGCCGCCCCCGTCAAGGTCAAACATCTCCAGGTGTGAGGTGGTATGTCGCCCCTTGTTGGTCAGCTGGCTGACCGCCTTGACGCGCAACCCCAGTCCCGGTTGGAGCGCATTGAGCAGGCTGGATTTGCCCACGCCCGACTTGCCGATGAAGACGGAGAGCCGCCCGGTCAGGGCTGCCCGCAGCTCCTCCAGGCCCAGGTTGTTGACGGCGCTGGTGATGACCACGGTGTAGCCCAGGCGCCGGTAGACTTCCATCTCAGCCTGGAGCACCGTGCCATCCATCAGGTCGGCTTTAGTGATGCAGATGAGTGTCGGCAGGTTGGCTACCTCCGCCGCGACCAGGTACCGGTCCAGCAACTCCCACTTGGGCGCCGGGTGCGCGGCCGCGAAGACCGCCACCAGCTGGTCGGCGTTGGCGACGATGACCTGTTCCAGCGGTTGCGGTCCCGGCGCCAGGCGCGAGAAGCGGCTCCGGCGCGGCCGCACGGCGGTGATCAGGCCGGAACCGTCACTGGCGACCGTGAAGCTGACCTCATCGCCGATGGCAACTGGGTCCACCTCACCGATTTCGGCGACCGCCTCCACGCGCTTTCCTTTCCGCTTGGGATCGGTCGGCGCAGCAAGCGGGTAGATCAGCTGTTTGCGCAGCTTGCTGGAGATAGCGCAGACCACCGTCTGCCCGTCCACGTGCACAAAGTAGGTGCCCTGTGATTTCTTGTAGACCACGCCCGTGCCGGCAGGGACAGCGGGCCGGTTATCGGTTAAAGAGTGCATCGTTTAGATCCTCATTCAGGTTAAGCGTAACTGTTTGCCGTTGGACAAGGCAGCGAGCCTGGGACAGCGACAAAAAAACGGCCACGGGGCAAATTTGCCTCCGTGGCCGGCAAAGCAAACGGCCACAGGCGATGAGTCCGCCCGTGGCCGTCAGGGAGCTCGCAGCGCAGCTAACCGACGAGGACCGGCGCACTCATGCCAGGCATAACGCCCAACGCGCGGTGAACATCAACCCGGCCTTCTGACATGGTGCGCCTCCTTTCGTGAGATTCGCAAGATTAATGACAACAGCAATATTCTAACACGAACGCGGAGATTGTCAAAGCCGGCACAAGGGCTATTGCATAAAAACGCGGCACTTAATGGCCGGCCTTGTGCACAGCGCAAGGGAAAGGATATTTTGGCTGATTTCTTGCAGCGGGAAGCAGGGCATTTTTAGGCCAAAGCAATGAGGGAGAACACCCTGTTCGGGTGGGGGTCATGAGTTGTCTATCCCCTTCGGCACAGTGAAAATCTACCCTTTGGGACTGTCGGCGCGGCCCGCCGGCGCATACAATGTGGGTAGTAACGCGCTTCAGCGTGGCTGAGACAATGCTCAAGCGCCTCGCTATGAACAGGTTATCTAACATCACCGGAAGGCCACGGCCGACTGACCACAGCCTGCTGGCGGTTAAAAATGTGGTCTGCGGTCTGTGGTCAGTGGTCGGCAAGAGAATGTGACCTTTATCAACGGTAAGTAGCCACTCAGGTTATCTATTTGAGGAGGGAAGATCATGCTTAATGGAACGGTGATTCACATTCGGGACCTGACCGCCGGATATGGGCGGGGCGCGCGCCGGGTGACGGCGTTGCGTGGCGTCACGCTGGAGATCCACGCGGGCGAAATCTTCGGCCTGTTGGGGCCAAACGGCGCGGGCAAGACGACGTTGCTCTCCTGCGTGGAGGGCCTTCACCGCCCGGAGCAGGGCGGCGTCTGGATCAACGGCGTGGAGGTGGCCTGCCAACCGGCGCTGACCAGGCGAACGTTGGGCATCCAGCTCCAGCAGACGGCGCTGCTGGACGATCTGACGGTCGCCGAGCTGGTGGAGGTTTACGCGGCGCTGTACGAGGTATACCTGACGCCGGCGCAAGTGACCCAGGTGCTGACCCGGTTGGATCTGGCCGACCAGCGCGCCGTCCTGGCCCGCCGGCTCTCCGGTGGGCAGCGGCAACGGCTCGCGCTGGCGCTGGCCGTCGCCA
>Ga0067045_1000434_pt1 | contig 11128 bp, 11 predicted proteins | sample TerdegcTABiofilm_FD_59184 | JGI IMG/M metagenome (GOLD analysis project Ga0067045, IMG submission 59184) | Combined Assembly of (Gp0054472, Gp0054536) Wastewater bioreactor microbial communities from Singapore -Terephthalate degrading...
CAGGACTTATACCAATCTTACGGGCTGCTTCCTCCAGAACATAGCCCGCGGTTTGTCTGGCCCAGACCAGCACATGAGCATTAATATTTGCCTTAACCCTCTGAGACACCGTTTACGCCCCCCTTCATTAATTATTTTAGTAATTTTGTTTACATTCTAACACATTTTTCAACGAATCAAAACCAGATACAAAAGCAAAAACAGCGGAATGGCCGTCCTTCAGCCCTTCTGCTGTCCCAAATTTCCAAAATTATGCGTTAGTGATGTAGAATTAGTGAATGCTTGCTAACCCCGGTAGCTTAAAGGACATCAGGAATTGGCGGCGTTGCGCCTGATTTCAGAACAAGAGTTTGGGGAAAGGGTCTGGGTGAAGAGTTAGCCACCAATATTTACCTCCTGCTTTACCTTGGCTTGACGGGCAAAGAGCAGGTACGGGAGCAGGGCGAATATGGATGGGATGATTACAAGCAGGTACATTATATCGTAACTGAGTGCTTGAGCCACAAAGCCCCACAGGACGGAGCCCATGCCCAGACCTAAATCTAAAAACAAAAAATAAGTAGCGGTGGCGGCTCCGCGCCGATCCGGCCGCACGTTCAAAACGGACAGAGCCTGCGTTGGCGGCATGACGGCGCCGAAGCCAATTCCGTAAACCAGGCCGGCCAGAATAAATACTGGTAAGGTGTGGGCAAAAAAAATGATTATCACAGTCAAGGTACACATTATTAAGCCGGGGATTATAACGATACTATATCCCTTGCGGTCGGCCAAGCGGCCGAAAAAGGGGCGGGAAAAAATCATACTGATGGCATACACGGTAAAAAAAAGACCAATTTCAGCCACTTGGCGGTATTGGCCATACAGGGCCAGGAAGGAGATGATGGCTGCGTAACTGATGCATACGAAAAACATCACCAGGGAAGGATGCAAGGCTTTCTTTTCCAGGAGCACCGCTTTCCTAGCTGGCAGGGAATCCTTTGACTTGCTGACATTGTGGTAACTCATGAACAATGCCATTAAAAATGATAATAAAACAGACCCGGCGCAAACATAAAACATAAGTTGGAAATTGTAGCGTTGACTAAGGAAGAGGGCCAAATCGGGGCCAATCCCCATGGCTATAGATAAAGAGAGGCCATAATACCCCATTCCTTCAGCTAAACGGGATTTGGGGATAATGTCGCTGGCTAGAGTGCCGGCTGCAGTGTTGCAGTAGGCCCAACCGATACCTTGGACAAAACGGGCCGTCAAAAGGACCACTAAAGTTGACGCTAAATTGAAAGCCAGGGCGCTGACGAAAAAGATGGCCGAACCGAACAAAAAAATGCCCTTGCGATTCCGGTGATCCACGGAGCGCCCGGCAAAAGGACGGAACAGCACGGCGGCCAGAAGGAATATCCCCATCGCCAAGCCGGTTAGGGCTTCCTTTCCGGTTATTGCTTTAATGTAGACAGGAAGAGAGGGAATCAGCATATAGAAGCTGACATACACTGCAAAGTTAGCGGCTAGCAGGAGAAGAAAATTTTTTGTCCATAGACGGTTAGGTTGTGATAATAATTTTGAAAGTTCCGACAAAAAAATCCTCCTTATAATCTAATTTTGTTTTAATGTCTTAAGTGTTGTTTAACTCCCTAAATTTACTTCGACGCAATAATGGTTTATCCTTTCTTGTGTCATGCTGAAACAAAGCAACAAAAGCAATTGAGCCCCCTGGCAAAACCCAAAATAACGGAGAGGCCGTTCCTCAGGCCCCTCCGCCGTCCAATATTTCCAAAGTTATGTATTTATAGATGGTAAGGTTCACCCCGGCTGATTTTAAACCAGCGGTAAAGTTGCTCCAACAAGAGCAACCGGAACAACTGGTGGGGAAAAGTTAACTTTGAAAAAGACAAGAGCATATCGGCCCGTTGCACAACTTTTTGTGATAACCCGAGAGAACCCCCGATAACCAAAGTTATGTCGCTCCTGCCCGCCAGCGCCAATTCATTTAACAGCCCCGCCATTTCTTCGGAGGTTCGCATCTCCCCTTTTTCGTCCAAAGCCACTAAAAATGTGCCTGGCCTCAAACGTTTAAGCAGGCGCGCTCCCTCTTTTTCTTTAATTTTTTTGCCGCTCGGCGAGAGAAGGATTATCCGGAAAACTCTCGTCTTCCACCTCGGACAATTCCACTTTCGCGAAAGGTGACAATCTTTTCAGGTATTCCCCTACTCCTATGGTTAAATATTTCTCTTTCAGACGGCCGACAGCAAGAATAGTAATATGTCGCATGCTTTCATTTTCTCCAAATTGTCGCCCCCAGGGAACCCAGCTTTTTCTCCAGGTTGTGGTAGCCCCGGTCAATATAAACTGCGTTTGAAATTTCAGTTTCCCCGCTAGCCGATAACCCGGCCACGATAAGCGCTGCCCCGGAACGCAGGTCGGTGGCTTTGACCTGTGCCCCGTGTAAAGCCGGTACGCCTTCGATCACCGCCATCCTGCCTTCAACCTTAATTCTGGCGCCCATGCGCTTGAGTTCATTTGCCACCATGAACCGGTTTTCAAAAATATTTTCCACGATCATGCTGATGCCGGGTACGGTGGAGAGCATAGCCATTAATTGGGACTGCATATCGGTAGGAAAACCAGGGTAAGGCATCGTTTTAATGTCAATTGGCTGTAGCGGTTTTCCGGCCGACACTTTCAGGGTGTCCTCTTCCTCATATACATCGACATTAGCTTCCCGCAGCTTGGCGCTCAAAGGTTCCAAGTGGGTTGGAATCAAGCTCTCCAGCGTGACCTCTCCACCTGTGGCGGCTGCAGCCACCATAAAAGTCCCTGCTTCAATCCGGTCAGGTATGACCGAGTACCGTCCGCCGACTTCCAGGCCGGGCACGCCGTCAATTTTGATGACATCGGTGCCCGCCCCCCGCACTCTCGCTCCGATGGTATTTAAAAAGTTGGCCAGGTCAACGATTTCAGGTTCCTTGGCCGCATTTTCAATTAATGTCTGTCCTTCAGCAAGGCAGGCCGCCATCATAATATTTTCAGTAGCGCCTACACTGGGGAAATCAAGATAAACCCTGGCCCCCTTCAATTTCCCGGTAACGTTTCCACGCACATAGCCATGTTCCATATTTAGCTCCGCGCCCAGCCCGGCAAGACCTTTAAAATGCAAGTCCATCGGGCGCACCCCGATGTTACAACCACCAGGCAGGGCTACCTGCGCGCGGCCGAACCTGGCCAGTACCGGTCCCAGGAGGAGGTTTGACGCCCGTAGTTTCTTAACCAGATGGTAAGGGGCTTCAAAATCGACCTGCTCAGAGGGAACGATCTTGAGTGTTCCGGTACTTTCCCAGGATACCATGGCCCCCCATGCTGTTGATTATTTCAATCATTACCCTCACATCGCTGATGTCAGGGATATTTTCCAGTACTATTTTCCCCCGGGATAGTATTGTAGCACACAAAATTGCAAGGGAAGCGTTTTTAGCGCCGCTGATTTTTACTCTTCCCCGCAGCGGCTTACCCCCCATGATAACAATCTTGTCCATATAATCCTCCTAATAGTACACGTAGAAAATTCTACATAATTATATAAAACTATTCGCCCTAAAAAATGTAATCCCTGTCATAATTCTTTTTTTCGTAATTTATTAGTAAGGGAATATACCAATTCTGCCATTTCTTTTCAAACTGCCGCAGATCTATATTTAAAACATTTTCCATAGCCAGGCTCAAACTGTGCCCCTGACCCAACTCATTAATTAATTCATACAAAGCGTTTTCTCCATACACTTGAACAATAAAATAAACCAAGGCAAAAGACTCCTTGTACGCCAGAGTCTGGTCGGGCAAGCTGTCAAAATCTACCCCCAATTCCTCTATTGAATAAAGTTGTTGCCCCGGTAAACCCGCCGGATCACTGATAACAAACCCTGTAAGCTTATAATCCTCATACTGCGCAACCCCTTCGGTAAACCAGCGCGGGTAGTTTCCCCCGGTCAGGTAATCCACCATCAAGTGCGTCAATTCATGGGTCATCGGACCGGTAGAAATGAATTTTTCTTTAACCAGGTCCGCATCCACTTCGCCAGTCCATACCTGCGGGGAAAGCACCTTGATTGTGCCGGCCCAATAAACGCCCATAGCGCTTTCATTGGCTTCCCAGCCAAAGCTTTTATTTAATTCCTCCCTGGAGGAGTATAGAACCAAGGGAATCCTGCCACGGGGGGAAAAGCAAAAGTCAGCCGTCACCGGGCAATAAATCTGCTCCGCCACTTCGAGGACCAGTTCTGCTTCAGCACGTTTATCCGGCGAAAAACGGACATAAAAGTGCTCCGAAGAAATTTTATCCATCCCCCACGTTCCAATGATCGTATAGATCTTCATCAGTTCCCTAATTGCTCCATAGCCATAAAATTTTACGCCGGCCGGGAGCCTCAAGAACAGTGTCATCACTATAACAATAACGGCTGTTAAAAATCTCAATACTTTTTTCATATTTAATCCCTCGAAATTAATTCCTCGAACTGCCGGCTTAAATAACAGAACTCCATATAGTTTTTTTTAAGTCAACCATTTAATTAATTAATTAATTATAAAACCTGGGCGGCACCCTTCCTAGAGGAAATAATTGGGGCAACAAAGCACAAACCCGCCTTCGACGACCTTTGGGCATATAACGCGGCTCATGTTCGGCCCACCTAATCGGGGACATTCCTCCGGCCCCAAAGATAGGCCCGTTAGGGAGGTGTGTCCCCTTTCCTCAGCCATGTCCCCTTTCCTCAGCCATGAGCTCAATCGCCCTCGGGTTCGGTCAAACTCGGCGCTTTGCGCCTCAAACAGTTCCCTCACTTATCCTCGGGCTCACTCGCTCTTTGAATAAGGCCTCAAAATCGCCGCTTATGTATGCCCAAAGGTCACTTAATTTCGTTAACGACAAAAAAGGCGGGATGCAAGCATCCTTATTGCTTTGCATTCCCGCCGGTTTAATTCTGATATCATTATTTTTGGGCTGCCAGTGCCTTCCATTCTTCTACAGTCTGCTTGGCATGCTCAACCTCCGTGCCTTGCTTGGCCAAGGCAATATACTTCTCCAGTTCCTGGATGCCTGCCGCATAATCTTTTTTACCGGCGCCAAGAACATAGCCATACAACAGGTGGGCTTCTTTATTGCCGGGGTCAATCTTAATCATCTCGTTAAGCTGGTTTATTGCCTGGTCGTATTTGCTGCTGTAGTAATAAATTATGGCCATATCATAACGGGCCGTGACGTTATTGGGATCAAGGGCGAGCACCTGCTCATATGTTTTTATGGCCTGATCCGGCTTACCCAAATGGTGGTAGGCCTCACCCAGTTCCATCAAAACAGCTACATCACGCGGGTTCTCTTTTGCTCTGGATTCAAGGCCGGCAAGCTGTTCCTGGATCGTCTGCCCGGCCTGCCCCGCACTTGGCAGCCCGTTGTTACCCGGCTGTTTTTGAAACAGGCTCGCCAGCGGAATTACCAAACCGATAGCAATTAAAACGGTTATTGTAATAAATACAAATTTTCGAAATCTGTTTTTCTTGACAGCTTTATTGATAAACAATTTTACTCACCTCAAACAATTTATAAACACTACCATGTATTATAACATTACATAGCTTGTTGACAAGCACTTTTCGATATGGAAATGAAAGGGCCGCCCAGCTACTTGTCCGCGCGGCCAAGATAATATTATGGTAAAAAATTGACCGGGTTGCGCTTCTGACCGTCAATGATTACCTCAAAGTGCAAGTGTGGTCCGGTAGAATACCCCGTGGATCCCACCAGCCCGATTAACTCCCCCCGTTCAACCGGCTGGCCGCCGCTAACATTAATTGTTGAAAGATGCGCATATCTAGTTACTATACCGCCGCCGTGGGAAATTTCTACTGTCTTGCCGTAGCCACCTTCCCAACCGGCCGATATCACCGTCCCCCCCGCGGAAGCAACCACCGGGCTGCCGTAGCCCGCGTCGATATCGATTCCTTCGTGCATCCTGCCCCCGCGCATGCCGAACGGCGAGACAATACTGCCGCTGCAAGGCCAGCTTACGCGCGCCGTGCCACGTGAAGCCAGCATTGTTTGAGATCCCTTAACTACAATTTCACTCAAGGGTTCTGAAATTATACTCTGCTCACAAATCTCTCTGCCGGTTTCTAATCCATTTTCTCTTGTGATCAGATAGGTGACTGTTCTTTGCCCCTGCACCCCTTTACGGACAACTATCTTTTCTCCTGGCAACAAACTGTCGTCCTTCTTTACCTCAACTTGATATGGTATTTCTTCATCGGCAGTTACCTGCCGGGTCGATACAACAGTAATCAATGGCACCTCTTTACTAAGCTTCAGCACCTGTCCGATACTGAGTTGACTGGTATCAACACCCGGATTAACCGCCTGTAACTGCTCGGGGGCAATATCGAACGCTGCAGAAATGTCCCACGCAGTATCTCCATCTTTTACCGTATACTGCTGAATTTTGCTTGTCCCGAGCAAAACCACATCTTTAGCAGCATCAAGTTCAAGAAGATCATTGATATTTACAGACTTTTCCAAAAAATTCAATTTTTTCCTTAAAGGCAACTTGTTCACCTGGTTCAGCGGGATAAACTGATTTAAGCCAATCAAGCAGCTTTTGCGCATCGTCTTTTTGCTTCAGGCATAGCTTGGTTTCCCCATTTATTACAATGACAGTTCCTTTTGAATTAAATGACAATGTCTTATTCAAAATTTCCTTTAATGCTTCCCGGTCCAATATTTCTTCTTTATTTACCCGTACATCATTATAGGACACTTTTTCCCCGACTGTTAAGGCCGTGCCGGCCTGATCGGATTTTAACCTAATCAGCTCGCCCAGAGCTATTTTTGCATCTTTTTCGTCAGCAACAACAGCTATTACCTTTCCGTCAACAGCCACCGCGCAGGCGTTCCCACCAAAGAATGCGTAGACTGTAAGCACCAGAATGAAATATAGCGCAACGCCAAGCCCTACCCGGCGGACAACGGACTGATTGGAAAGCCATTGTTTCAAACCGGTAAAAGACCCACCTAACTCTGGAAGGCGCCGCTGCAAATGATTCAACTCCTCTCATAATAGTTTATTTTTTAATAACCTATTTTGGTAAAAGAATACCCCTATACTTTGAATTTTGCAGCAATCTCAAAAATTATAGCATATAATAATAATATTGGTAAACTAGCTAATAAAATAGAAAACGGCTCAATATCAGCCGCAGGATGAGAATTTTGAGAATATTCTACTTATTAGGCAATAGGCTCGAAAAAAGGAACCTTATCCCGGAGGGACAAGGTTCTTTATTTCGAATTCTCTTTTGCGCAAACCTGATTGCCGACTGTGCAAGAAGTCTTGCAGGCAGACTGGCAGGAGGTCTGGCATTCACCACAGCCGCGGCCTTTGACTGTTGCCGGAAGCCGGGTGCTGTTTAAAGTTCTAATGTGTTTACTCAAAGTTTCCACCCCACTTTTTAAAACATTATAAATGATTCAGAAGGAAGGCGCAATAAAAATGAAATAAATTCTAACAGACAGGCATCGAAATTAATCGTATTATGTATCGAAATTAATCGTAAAATTTTTCTGAATAATATATAACATTCCTATTGATTTATTTACCAGACCCTGTTATAATTAAGTAAAGTTTCACAATATTCTAGGAATTTAATTAATTTAAAATAGTATTTGAAAACCCTCATTCCTCTCCTTTTCTATGGTACCCGGCGCAACCGGGTATTTTTCTTTTTCCAACATTATAATATTTGTAATTCGCTCTTTGAATTAGGCCTTAAAATCGCCGCTTAATAAGCCCACAGGTCGTTTATCCACAATTCTTGAAGTCCGGTTACCCTCGCTTCGCCGGGTGCTGTTACCGGTGCTTCGCAAGTCGTTCGCTAAGGACAACACTTCGCCACGTGATGCTACCAGTTTCATTATTTCATTATCTGAAGGATTAAACGGGCATTTTGCCGAATAAGGCTATGATGGGAGTTGATTCATTTGAAGAACCGTCAAAAACTTTTAGGTCTTCTTGTGGCTGGTGTTATTGCTTTAACCGGGTGTAACCAGGCGGCAAATGAGCCTCCTCCGGAGGAAGAAGAGGAGCAACAGGTCGGCAGTACTGATTATGAAGGCACAGATTCAATTGAACTTGATTATGACGGCCATAAAACGCACACTCCAGTGTCCATCGCCGGCGGCAGGTCAAAGTTAACAACGTCTGCTTCAAAGGGGTTGGGCTCATCAGCCAAAGGGAGTGCTTCTTCTTGAACAACCTGGAACTCCAGCCGATGCGTGTTTCAGACGAATTGCTTTATAAGAAATGGAAAGCGGTTATGGGCCACCCCGATTTAAAATTCTTTACCTGNGGCATTATGCACAATTGCCAATACGCCACCATTGAGCCGCTTGCCATGAAGAAGGAGTTATTGCACAAGATAAAAACGGCGACAGAGGATTGTGGAAAAATCTATCAAAAAGCCGTCGGCTTCGTATTGAAAAGTGATAATCTCCTCAGGCTTCTGGGTATTCCTGAAACAGCGATCGAGTTCTGCCGGCTGGAATATGATCCTAATATGCCGGTCACGGTAATTGGCCGGTTTGATTTTGCAATTAATGGAAGCGACGAAAACGCGGAAATAAAACTGTTGGAATTTAACTCCGACACGCCCACCGGAGTCGTAGAAGCTAGTGAACTTAATGCTTTGATTGCCAGATTATGCCACAAGGAAAATCCAAACTGGATGTTTACCGGCAATGTAAAAAAAGCTTTTGAGAGATTTATTTTTAAAGATTATCAAAACATTGTTTTTACATCATTGGGCTGGCACCAGGAAGACAGAGGCACCGTTCTGGCCGAACTGGCGTTTTCCGGGCTCCCGGCTAGATACGTTCCACTGGATAAATTAAGCGTAGCCGCTGATGGAATTGTAGATGATCGGGAAAACCGGATCGACTTGCTTTACCGGCTCTATCCAATTGAGTGGTTTGCCAGAGAAGATGACGGAATAAAATTAATTGAACTGGTAGCAGACGGCAAACTTGATCTTTTAAATCCTCCCTCGGCATTTGTGGCCCAGTCAAAAGTAATGATGGCCGTCATTTGGGAGCTGTTTACAAAAACAGATTATTTTAATCAAGTTGAAAAGGAAACTGTCGCCCGCTATTTCCTGCCGGTCTACCTGGACAACACGTATTTCAACGGCCGGCCGTACGCGGCCAAACCCGCATTCGGCCGCGAAGGCGGCGGGGTATATCTATACAATGGGCAAGGTGAAATGGACGATTTTGTTGAAAACAAGGAATACAAAAACAATATGGTTTACCAGGAAAGAGTCACCCTCCCTTTACAGAAAATCAATACATGGTCGGGTGCTTACACAGGACGATTGCTGGTGGGAAGTTTTCTTATCGGAGGAGAGTTTAGCGGGCTGCTGTTGCGGGTGGGAGAAGAAATAACCGGAGACCTCGCCTACTTTCTCCCTGTAACACTAACTTGATATTATGTAATCTAGGAAAGGAGGTGAAAACTGAAACATGTTGCTGCTGCAGATAAAATCATCCTTAATTTGCCTGCTTGTTGCTTCAATTAATATCTTGATTACCATCCTGATCTTCGTTAAAATCACCGGGTATAATGACTGGGAAGAAATCAGCAAAGGGAACATGGCCGCCGCCATGGCTCTGGGGGGCAAGATCTTTGGCGTGGGAAACATCATGCGCTTCGCCATATTATCAAACAACAACGCCGTTCAAACTGTCCTCTGGGGGGCGATTGGTCTTGTCCTATTAATCCTGGTATACTTGCTTTTTGAATGGCTGACACCCCGTTTGAACATAAACAAGGAGATCGGTTCAGGCAACATGGCAGTAGGTCTTTTATCCATGTTATTTTCCATCACATTCAGCTTTATAATAGGAGCCAGCATATCGTAGCACGTTGGTCATTTATTAACCGTTCCCGGCTCCGGCAGGCCGGCTCCCATACCACCTGCAAACGCCCTGGACACTGGTACCGTCTGCCGGGCAGCCGAAACGAAATACCCCCGAACTCAATCGCTACCGCCGGAATCCCCACCTCTGTCCCCGCCGGAGTCGCTCCAGTCACTACTCCAGTCACTATCCTCATCATAAAACTCATCGCTGTCCCATTTCGAATAACCGTGGTGACCGGAAGAGAAGTAGTGGCCGCCCCGCCGGTGGTGCAACGAATACTCCTTATAGTGTCTATAATGAAACAATTTTCTAATTAATAAAAAAAACATAACCACAACCCCTAGGAGCAGCCCCAAAACAACCAATACAAACACAATACCCAGCTTTAACAACATTACCTTCAACTCCTCAACCTAAACAATCAGTTAAACGGGCTTCGGAACAGCCACCTCACTCCCTGACATAACCTTTGTCATTACTGCCAGGATGTCAGGCGGCCCGCTTAAAATCAAAAGGTCTCCCGGCAGCAGCTTCTCAGACGGACGGGGATTAATGATATGCTGTTCCCCCCTTTTAATTGCCAGCAGTGTGGCATCGTAATTTTCCCGCAGGCGCGATTCTCTTAACTCCTTCCCCGCAAGCGGCGAAGTTTCGTTTAAAATCAATTCCCCCATTTCCAAGCCGACTTCATCCACCAGAGATTGCATAAAAGTTACGCTGGCAGGTTTTAACAAGGTCATAGCCATCCAGTTTCCCGCCATAATTGAAGGACATATAACAGTTTCAGCACCGACTTTTTTCATCCTGGCGATAGACTCTATCCGGTCGGCGCGTGCTACCACCCTGGCGGCAGGATTCAGATCCTTGCAGGTAATCACGATCATTAAATTAGCGGCGTCATCGGCCAGAGTAGTAATCACCCCGGAGGCCCGCTCCAGCCCGGCCGCTAAAAGCACCCGTTCTTCAGTGGCGTTATCGCTAATAAAAAGGATGTCTTCCGCATGGCCGAGTTTTTTTAACTCCTGCAATCTGTCCTGGTCTTTCTCAATTACCACAAAGTCCAGTTTATCTTCCACAAGCTCACTGATCACGGCTAAGCCCACCCGGCCTGCGCCGCAGACCACAACGTGGTCTTTCAATTTGGCTATCTCCTTAGTCATTTTTCTCTTCCCC
>Ga0067045_1031954_pt1 | contig 11128 bp, 10 predicted proteins | sample TerdegcTABiofilm_FD_59184 | JGI IMG/M metagenome (GOLD analysis project Ga0067045, IMG submission 59184) | Combined Assembly of (Gp0054472, Gp0054536) Wastewater bioreactor microbial communities from Singapore -Terephthalate degrading...
AAAAGTGTTGCACTCCGGCTCCCCGCTGAAAATCCATCTCTTCAATTCCTTCAGAGAATTCGTAATGAAGTACACCGTTTTGTCATCACTTTTCATCGGGTCAGAAGAAATAAAAAAATGTTTCATTCTCTTTTAGACGATATTCCAGGAATCGGTCCTCAACGAAAAAACCTTCTCCTCTCGGCTTTTGATAGTTTAACTGATATCTTAGATCATTCTCCCCAAGAAATATCTCGTCAACTCAAAATCCCTCCTCAAAGTATTATTGAAATTCAAAAAAAACTGAGCCAAGAAAAGCTAACTTCAGAGAAAAAAGGAATGCCTTCCTGATGAATTTTAAAGAAAGTTTAAAAACGGAATTATTTACCATTCAACCAAAGAAAAATGAGGAAATCATGAGTGAATTTATCGGATTGGTTAGAACTGGTGCAGTGATAAAAAAACAACACCTTACGCTTTTATTATTTTTATCCAGTCACTACCCGGCTTTGATAAAAAAATGTGTTACTTTTAAAAAAATCCTTTTCCCTTATTTACCACATACGATCAGTGTGCAAGAGAGAAAGGGAATTCCCGGAGGTATTTTTTACTGTTTCGAATTCCCCATCACCAATGACCTGCTTGATCAATTTGGTTTTCAAGATGAGAAAATCCTCAGTAACTATTTCAGCCAGAAATTAGCCGCGCATTTTTTAAGAGGAGTCTTCGAATCTCGAGGGTATATGAGCGATCCCATAAGGGGATACCATTTAGAAATACAAATCAATTCGGAAAGACTTGCCAATTTCATTCTCAATTCTCTCCAACATCTCCAATTTGACTTTCGTTCTCGTCCTTTCAAAGGAGATATGAACCTCTATCTTAAAAATTCTCAATCAATAGCTGATTTTATCCGCTTTCTGGGAGCTCATCAAAGTTACCTTGAAATGGAAAAAATTATGGTTGAAAAATCAACAATGAACGAAATAACCCGCTGGGTGAATTATGAAACTGCGAATTTAAATAAAATTGTTGTATCTTCTTCACGGCAAAGAAAAAAAATACAAACTCTTGATTTAAATGACCTTCCCTTTCATCTTCAAGAAATTGCGCGATTACGCTTAGAAAATCCTTGTTCCTCACTCAGTGAAATTGGTCATCTTTGTAATCCGCCGCTATCAAAATCAGAAGTATATCGCCGTTTAAATGAAATTGAAAAAATTGCCGACCAAAAAGGGTTTACAGAAAACTCGACTTGACTTAAAATATGAGTAATAATTTATTTAAATATTGAGGATATTTTTATAACGATAAACGACCGGAATGGTTCAATCTCAATATTATGAGAAATTTGGTTTTAATGAAGTCCACCGCTTATTACCGGTTGGGTTTCATGTCGGCCTTTTTCGAAATTTGGTAAAAAGGCCTCCCCTATTAAGATTTGAAGGAGGAATATAGATGGCAAATGTTATTTTAAAAGATATTGTAAAAAAATTTGGAGATGTTCTTGCAGTTAACAAAATTAATCTTGAAATCAAAGATCAGGAATTTGTTGTATTAGTTGGTCCTTCTGGTTGCGGAAAGACAACGACTCTTCGCATGATCGCCGGCTTAGAAGAAATTGATAGTGGAGAAATTTACATTGGAGATACCTTAGTAAACGATGTTCCCCCCAAAGATCGTGACATCGCGATGGTATTTCAAAACTATGCCTTATATCCTCACATGGATGTTTACAACAATATGGCTTTCGGCTTAAAACTTCGCAAATTTCCAAAAAGTGACATTGATCAACGAGTGAAAGAGGCAGCTGAAATTCTTGGTATTCAAGAACTCCTCCAGAGAAAACCAAAACAACTCTCCGGTGGTCAAAGACAGCGTGTTGCTGTTGGTCGAGCTATCGTTCGGCATCCAAAAGTATTTTTGTTTGACGAACCTCTCTCCAATTTAGACGCCAAATTGAGAGTCCAAATGAGAGCGGAGCTCTCAAAATTGCATGATCGGTTAAAAACGACCATGATCTATGTAACTCATGACCAAATTGAGGCAATGACCATGGGTGACCGGATCGTTGTTATGCGTGATGGGTTAGTCCAACAAGTTGGAAGCCCCCTTGAGCTTTACAACAAGCCAGTTAATAAGTTCGTTGCCGGATTTATCGGAACTCCATCAATGAATTTTCTCGATGTCGTTTTGAAAAAAGAAGGCGACGATCTCTATCTCGATGGTCAGTCTTTCAAACTGAATATTCCAGCTGAATTTAAAGAAAAATTGCTTCCGTATGTGAACCAGGAATTAACCTTTGGCATTCGGCCTCAAGATCTTTTTGACAGCGAAGTGAGCAAAGAATCAGCATTGCCTGGATCGGTTATCAATACGACCGTTGATGTTGTCGAACCTTTAGGTTCAGAACAAATCATTTACCTCACCACTGGACCTCATACCCTGGTGGCTGTTCTTGATATGCAAACCAGAACAGGTGTTGGCGATGACCTCAAAATTGCAGTTGACACTTCTAAAATGCATCTATTTAAATCGGATACTGAAATTGCAATAATTTGATCTCCAAAGGCGTGCTTGATGCACGCCTTATCTCCCTTTTTTCTGCTGATATCCATCGGTTGTTTTCTTCTTTGGTGAATCGGCAATAGAGAAAAATAGGCATTTTTAAACATCTAATTTTTAAATCGGATTCCAGTGGACGATATTTGACGAGATTGATCGAAGTTGTATAATAGAATCTTAATTAATGATAATGATTATTTATTTTCATATAAGGGAGGTTATCGAAGTGAAGGTTGGAATTAATGGATTTGGTAGAATTGGACGTTTAGTATTCAGAAGAATGCTTGAAGTGGGTGGATTTGATGTTGTAGCCGTGAACGACCTGACCAACACGAAAGTTTTAGCCCATCTTTTAAAATTTGATTCGGTTCATGGTCAGATTCCCAACGAAGTAACCGCCACTGATGATGCCATCGTTGTTGATGGAAAACCTATCAAAGTATTTGCCTTAAAAGATCCATCTCAGCTTCCCTGGAAGGATTTAGGCGTTGAACTGGTTATTGAATCGACCGGAAAGTTTACTGATCGTGCTGGTGCTTCTAACCATATCAATGCTGGGGCAAAAAAAGTCATCATTTCTGCACCAGCCAAAGAACCTGATATTACCATTGCTATGGGAGTCAACCATAATGATTACAAAAAGGATCAGCATCATATTATTTCTAACGCATCTTGCACAACCAACTGTTTAGCACCAGTCGCTAAGGTTATCAATGATAATTTTAAAATTATAAGTGGTCTCATGACGACCATTCACGCTTATACCAATGACCAGGTCATACTCGATTTTCCTCATAAAGACCTTCGGAGAGCTCGTGCAGCTGGAATGTCCATGATTCCTACTACCACTGGTGCCGCTAAAGCCCTGGGAGAGGTTATTCCTGAACTGAAAGGTAAATTAAATGGATTCGCAATTCGAGTTCCAACCCCCGATGTCTCAATTGTTGATCTTGTATCAATAGTTGAAAAACCAACCACAGTAGAAGAAGTCAACGCTGCTTTGAAAAAAGCCTCAGAAAGTGGAGATCTCAAAGGTTATTTAGGATATTCTGATCTCCCACTGGTTTCAATAGATTTTCTCCACTGCTCGAACTCAGCAACTGTTGATGCCCTATCTACCATGGTTATCGGTGGTAATTTAGTAAAAGTTTGTGCCTGGTATGATAACGAATGGGGTTATTCCTGCCGAATCGTTGACTTAACCAGTTGGGTTATGAAATAAGGAGCCCAATTATGTCACGACTTCCGATTGCAGCTGGTAACTGGAAAATGAATAAAACCATTGAAGAAGCCTCGGAGTTTGCCGAGGCTCTTCTTGGTTTCTCTCCAAATACCTCAGATATTGAGATTATCCTTTGTCCGCCCTTTGTTTCTCTCTATCCTCTTTCCCAAAAATTAGCTCACACTGGTTTAAAATTAGCGGCTCAAAACTGTCACTGGGAGACCAAAGGAGCTTTTACAGGAGAAATTTCTGTCCCGATGCTTTTAGCGGTTCAATGTCAGTATGTTATTTGTGGTCATTCGGAACGACGTCATATCTTTGGGGAAACTTCTGAAGATATTGGGAAAAAAGTCAAAACAGCAATTCACTTTGGATTGAAACCCATCTTATGTGTCGGAGAAACCTTAGAGGAAAGAGAAGCTGGTCAAACCGAAGTAATTGTATTAGACCATCTATCAAATGGGATAGCCAATCTTACCAAAGAAGAAGCCTTATCCTTGGTGGTTGCTTATGAGCCAGTTTGGGCTATTGGAACCGGAAAAGCTGCCACTCCCCATGATGCTCATCAAGTTATATCCTTCATACGACAACAATTAGCCAAAAAATTTGATGAAAAAACTGCTGAACAGATTAGAATTTTATATGGAGGGAGCGTTACTCCAGAGAACGTCTTTGATTTCATGAAAGACCCGGAAATTGATGGGTCGTTGGTAGGTGGAGCCAGCTTAGATCCAGCAAAATTCAACAAAATTATTTTAGAAAGCTTAAGGCCTTATCAATAGAGGAGAGATGATATGCAAGCCTGGATGATTGTTCAGATTTTTATTTCAGTTGGTTTAATTTTAGTGGTTATTTTTCAACCCCGAAAAGCTGGTATGGGCGGGGGGATTTTTGGAGGAATGACCCGTGCTGATCGGAGTAGCAAGTTTAAAAACCTCCCGGTTTTAGGAAAGTTAACCGTTGTTTTCGCCGTAGCCTTCATGGTCATATCCTTAGTTTTTGCCTTTCTTCTAACCTGAGAAGAGGTGGAAGGTAAGGTGGGACATAAACCTTGGGTTACTAATCTTCAGGAAGTTATTGACTTTCATCCTGACCCAAAACGGCTCTTTCTCTCTGCAACCCATGAAGAGATAGTAAAGGGATACACAACTGATATTTATTTTGTGAGTGCTCAGCAAATTCTTCGCCATCTCCAGCTTGATCAAACCCCAGTCGTCGCCGAGGTTTTTGCTCGACATCCGGGGATTTTTTGTGGGCTACCTGAAGTCCTTTCTCTCTTATCTCAAAGTCAAGTAGAAGTATGGAGTCTACAAGAAGGTGACTCTTTCGATGCAAGGGAGGTGGTTTTGAGAATAAAAGGACCCTATTCCGAATTTGGTGTTTTTGAAACCCCTTTACTCGGAATACTTGCCCATAGTTCTGGGTGGGCAACTGCTGCTCGGGAATGTAAAGAAGCTGCCAGGGATAAGAAGGTTCTCTGTTTTGGAGCTCGACACGTTCACCCATCGGTAGCACCAGTTATGGAACGGTCAGCTTTAATTGGAGGAGCTGATAGTGCTGCTTGTATATTAGGAGCAAAGTTAGCCGGAAAAAATCCGGGAGGGACGATTCCTCATGCAGCCATTCTTATCTGTGGGGATACTGTGTTATCAGCCAAAGCTTTTGATGAATGCATACCAAGCGAATTTCCCCGTATTATATTAGTTGATACTTTCAAGGATGAAGCTGAAGAATCACTACGTTTGGCTCAAATTATAAATCAAAAATTGGAGGGGATCCGTCTCGATACGCCCGAGGAGAGAGGAGGGGTAACCCTATCTTTGGTAAAGGAAGTTCGCGAAAGATTAAATCAAGCTGGTTATCCAAAGGTAAAAATAGTCGTCTCTGGTGGTATTACTCCTGAAAAAATACGCCAGTTCCATGATTATGCAGACATTTTCGGTGTAGGGAGTTACATCAGTGGATATTCTCCAATTGATATGACCATGGATATCAAAGAAGTAGCTGGCCAAAAAGTCGCTAAAAGGGGAAGAATACCTGGAATGACCAATAACCCAAGGTTAGTAAAAATTTTATAATAAGGAGGTAAAAAAATTGAAAAAGATTTTAGTTTTAACCATATTATTGGTTTTGGTCTTGGGATTTTCGGTTGCCTTTGCCGAAATCAAAAATCCTGATACCTATGTCTATCTCTCTATTGGTGAAGCAGACACCTTAGATCCGGGATATGCGTACGATAGCGCCAGTGGAGAAGTTCTCACCTATGTCTATGAAAACCTCATTGCTTACGATGGAGCCAATATGCAAAAATTTGTTCCAGTTCTGGCAACTGAAGTTCCATCGGTTGAAAACGGTCTAATACAAGATAATGGCACGACTTACGTATTCCCAATTCGAGAGGGTGTCAAATTTCATAATGGGAACGATTTTACCCCCGAAGATGTTGAATATTCTTTTGAACGGAATATCCTTTTTGACCCAGCCAATGGACCTCAGTGGATGATTATTGAAGCACTATTCAATTTCCAAACCCTTGATGATTTAGTCGCTGATAAAGTCGGAACCCCGCTTACCGAGATGGTTGATGAAAACGGAAACCTAATCAATCCCGATGATGCAGCCAAATTAATAGAATTTTACCAACAAGTCATCGATCCAGCTATCGAAGTTCAGGATGGTTCAGTGGTATTCCACTTAGTCCGTCCCTTCGCACCCTTTCTCTACATTCTTCCAAAAAATGCTTACTGGAGTAGCATTCTTGATAAAGAGACTTGTGTAGAATGGGGATGCTGGGATGGAAACGCAGATGGATGGTGGAAATACTACAATGTGAAAAAAGAGTCTTCTCCTCTTTACGATAAAGCAAACGGCACTGGACCTTTCATACTAAAGGATTGGGATCGAACCCAACAAAAAACCATTATGGATCGTTTTGACGGATATTGGGGAGAAAAAGCGAAAATTGCTCAATTTATCGATTGGGGAATTGATGAGTGGAGCACCCGTCGAGCCATGCTTGAAGCTGGTGATGCCGATCAGATCTATTGCCCAGTCCAATATCTTGACCAAGTCAGAGACATGAAAGATGTAAAAATTGAAGAAGGTGAACGAATCTCTATTATTGCATTCCATTTTAACTGGACAGTTGATAAAACCAGTGATTTCTTAGGAAGTGGAGCACTCGATGGGAATGGAATTCCACCCGACTTTTTCAGTGATATTCATTGCCGAAAAGCCTTTAGCTATGCTTTCGATTATGACACCATGATTCAAGAAGTTCTTTTGGGATACGGAAAACGGCTCCCCTCAGTGGTTCCTTCTGGAATGCTGGGATACAATCCCGATCTCCCCATGTATGAGTTTGACCTGGCTAAAGCCGAAGAAGAATTTAAAAAAGCCTGGGATGGAAAAGTCTGGGAAAATGGTTTCAAACTCACCCTCCTGTACAATACCGGGAATGATGCTCGACAAACTGCCTGCGAAATATTCAAAGAAAACATTGAATCCATCAACCCCAAGTTTAAAATCGAAGTCCAGGGTGTTCAGTGGCCAACTTATTTAGATGCTTATAAGAGTGGAAAATTACCAGCATTTGTTATTGGCTGGATTGCCGATTATCCCGATCCCCATAACTTCATTTTTACCTATTTCCACAGCAATGGAGTATATGGAGGTCCTCAAGGTGAAGCTTATATTCAATTCGCTCAAGAAAATTTAGACAAAAAAATTGAAGAGGCCATCGCCGAAACTGATGCAGATAAACGTCAACAAATGTATGAAGAAATTCAAAGAATTGCTTCTGAAAATGCCACAGGAATTACCCTTTATCAACCGAGAGAAGTATACCCCATGCGGACCTGGGTTAAAGGATGGGAGTTTAACCCCATTCAATCTGGTGAAGTCAACAATGATGGGGTCTATAAAGCTGAGTAAAAAAACTGCTTAAGGGAATATTATTTTTCAGAGGGAGCTTGAGCTCCCTCTGAAATGGAAAGGTTTGATCGTCTTGCTATTCTATATTATCCGAAGAGTATTGTTCATTCCGATAACTCTTTTTGGCATTTCTCTTATTGTTTTTTCGATGATCGGTATGCTTTCACCGTATCAACGTCTTGCCACATTTATAAATAACCCTGATCGTTTAAAAAGTGAAAATGTTGATCAACTGATTTCCATGTATGGGCTTGATGACCCAATCATTGTCCAATACGGCAGATGGCTTAAAAATTTGATTCAAGGCAACCTTGGCTGGTCTTACGTTGGGAAGGCTCCGGTTTTACAGTCTATTCTCCAACGCTTTCCTTACACCTTGGAATTGACTTTGTTTTCAGCGATCCCCATCATCCTCATTGGAACCTGGATGGGAATTATATCAGCTCTTCACCATAACCGATCACTTGATCATTCACTCCGGATTTTTGCAGTAGTTGGTTGGTCCTTCCCTGACTTCGTTTTTGGTCTTTTTATTCTTATGATTTTTTATAGTACTTTAGGGCTCTTCCCACCTGGAAACTTAAGTCTCTGGGCAGAAAGTGTCGTGAAATCTTCGAGTTTTAAATCTTTTACCGGGATGACAACCATTGACGCTCTCCTCAATGGACGATTAGATATCTTCATTAATGCCTTACGCCACCTCATTGGCCCAGTTCTGACCTTGACCTATGTAGAACTCGCCTACATATTACGAATCACTCGCTCCTCAATGTTAGATGTTTTACAGCGTGATTACGTCCGGACCGCTCGGGCTAAAGGTTTAGATGAAAGAGTTGTTATTAATAAACACGCGAAAAGAAATGCGATGATACCAGTTGCTACCGTAAGTGGCCAAACTATTGTTGGATTGATGGCGGGAACAGTGATTGTGGAAGCTATATTTAATCGAACTGGTTTGGGGAGTTTTTTAGCTTTAGCAGCACAACAATTAGACTACGCATCGATTTTAGGTGGAACTCTTTTCTTTGGAATTATTTTGATAGTTGGTAATCTTTTCGTTGATATTTCCTATGCCTATATTGATCCTCGTGTCAGGTTGGATTAAGAGATGAAACCGGAAAACCTGAGACTCATAAAAAAATTATTCTTCAATACCTCAGCGATTATTGGGTTCGTCCTTTTAGGAGCATTCATTGTGATTGCGATATTTGCGCCATTCATTGCGCCTCCTAAAGAAGGGAGAGACCCTTATATGATGCCTATTGTCACTTGGAGTTCAAGTCCTCAACCCCCTACACCAGAACATCCTTTTGGAGTAGCAGGAAAAAGAGACATTTTTTATGGAGTTATCTGGGGAACCCGAACTGCTTTTCGGGTAGGAATAATTGTGACGGTCGTTTCAACTCTTATTGGTTTGTTTATCGGATCAATGGCAGGGTATTACGGCAAACTTTTTGATGAAATCCTCATGCGAATCACAGATATTTTTATGGCTATTCCTTTCTTAGTTGCAGCTTTGGTATTAGCTGCTATTTTAGGGAGCGGTTTAAATAAGGTTATGATTGCTATGATTATTTTCGGTTGGATGTATCCTGCCCGATTGATCCGAGGAAACATCCTTCAAGCTAAAGAAGAACAATACGTCATGGCTGCAAAAGCACTTGGAGTAAAAAATTACATGGTCATCGTTCGACACATCCTTCCGAATACGATTTTCCCAGTATTGATTCAAGCATCTATGCGTATGGGTTCATTAGTTATCACAGCAGCTGCCCTTAGTTTCTTAGGAGTTGGGGCTCCGCAAGGGTATTCCGATTGGGGAGCTCTTCTCAATTATTCTCGGAACTGGATGTTAGGTGGACAGGGAGAGGCACTCCGTTACTGGTACACAACCGTGTATCCAGGTACAGCGATGGTTCTCTTTGTCCTTTCTTGGAATTTAGTCGGGGATGCTCTTCGTGATGTATTCGATCCTCGACTGAGGGTTTGAGGAGCCAATCATGGATTCAAATAACACCATCCTCAGTATAGAAAATCTGAAAGTCTATTTTTATAACGATTACGGTCAGGAACTCAAAGCAGTGGACGATATCAGTTTCCAAGTCTATAGAGGTGAAACCATTGCCCTGGTCGGTGAATCAGGATGTGGGAAAAGCGTTACTTCTTTGGCTCTCTTGAGATTGATTGATTCAAATGGAAAAATCGTTGATGGAAAAATCCATTTTAATAATTCAAATTTACTTTCTCTATCGGAAAAACAGATGCAAAGTATCCGTGGAAAGGATATTTCAATGATTTTTCAAGAGCCATCATCAGCACTTAACCCTGTTTATACAATTGGTGACCAAATTATCGAGGCGATAATCCTTCATCAAAAGGTCAGCCGCTATGAAGCCCGAAAACGAGCTGTAGAAATGTTTAAATTAGTAGGAATTCCCGACCCAGAAAAACGACTCAACGAATATCCTCATGAATTGTCAGGGGGAATGAAACAAAGAGGGATGATTGCCATGGCCCTTTCGTGCCATCCTCAGCTTCTTATTGCTGATGAACCAACCACTTCTTTGGATGTAACCATCCAGGCACAAATTCTTGAATTAATGATCAGTCTTCAAAAACAATTTAATATGGCAGTGATTCTTATCACCCATGATTTAGGAATTGTCGCTAATATGGCCAAAAGAATTGTTGTCATGTACGCCGGGAAAGTAGTTGAAGAAGGGAACTGTCATGATATTTTTAAAAATCCTTGCCATCCTTATACCATTGGTTTACTCCGTTCTATTCCAAGGTTAGATATCGAGCAGGAAAAACTTGATTCAATCCCAGGTATGGTCCCCGATCCTTCACAATTTCCCGAAGGATGTCGCTTCCGAAATCGCTGTTTTTTTGAAAATGAACAATGTCTCATTCAACCAAACAAAAGTAACGTAAGCCTCAATCATTTTGTCTATTGTCATCACTGGAAAAAAATAAACGAACGTTCAATTCAAGAGTGTAAAGTTTATGAGTAATGTCTCACTTTTAAAAGTAGAAAACTTAAAAAAATATTTCCCAGTAAAAGCTGGCGTCTTTCGTTCAACCATTGGATGGGTAAAAGCAGTTGATGATGTCAGTTTTGAGGTCTATACTGGGGAGACATTTGGTATAGTCGGTGAATCGGGCTGTGGAAAAAGCACTTTAGGACTCACCATTCTTCGTTTATACGAACCATCTTCAGGACGAATCATTTTTGACGGGAAAGAAATTCATAATATTCCCCAATCACAGTTCATTCAGTACCGAAAAAATCTCCAGATGATTTTTCAGGACCCTTTTAGTTCTTTAAATCCAAGAATAACAGTTGGATCAATAATCGAAGAAGGTATGAATATCCATAAAATAGGGAAACCTCAGGAACGATCAACTATGGTAATTGATCTTCTAAAA
>Ga0067045_1031956_pt1 | contig 11126 bp, 11 predicted proteins | sample TerdegcTABiofilm_FD_59184 | JGI IMG/M metagenome (GOLD analysis project Ga0067045, IMG submission 59184) | Combined Assembly of (Gp0054472, Gp0054536) Wastewater bioreactor microbial communities from Singapore -Terephthalate degrading...
GCACGTAAATTTGGCATAAGCGCCATACCAACATTGATATTATTTGAAAACGGTAAAGAAATTGACCGTATGATTGGCGTACAGCCTGAAGAAGTCCTCAAACGCAGGCTCCAATAACCCACTCCACCCTTTAAAACGGCTGGTGAAAACCGGCCGTTTATTTTATATACCAGTACGTCCGTGAATTATGATGGAAAATCCCAAGAGGGTAACCCATAACCCTGCTTAACAGTGCCTCATCCTCAAGCACACTGCGATCACCTGCATACATGCACTGCCCATCTGCAAGAAGCATCACACGATTAATCCACGGCATAATTTCATCAACATGATGCGTAACATAGATAATGTGCTTCTTTATAGCAACAAGATCCGTTAGTTTATGAAGAAACTCCTCACGTGCGCGGATATCAAGCCCATTACATGGCTCATCTAGAATGAGAATATCAGGATCATACACAATAGCCCTGCCAATCAACACGCGCTTTTGCTCGCCATACGAAAGTTTTCCAAACGGCGTTTGCGCATAGTGCTCAAGACCCAGTGTTTGCAGAATGCTTTCAGCTTTTTGTAGTATAGTGGGCGATAGTTCCTGGTATAACCCTAAACTGCTATAAAAACCTGATGCCACTACCTCAACTGTTTTTGTCATTGCCGGATACGAATATTGCAGATAATCGCTTACAATGCCAATATGTTTGCGAACATCCCACACATTGACTTCACCCAATTTTTTTCCAGCAATAACAACTTCCCCACTAGAAGGGAATACCAGCGTAGCAATAATATTCATCAAAAACGATTTTCCCGAACCATTGGGGCCAAGCACAGCCCACTGTTCCCCATATTTGATGGTAAGATTAATATTTTTCAGGATGGTAGCAGAATTTCGCCACAGTGATACATTATGTAAATGCAAAAGCTCCATAGTATATGAATTAGCATATAAACTATGGAGCTTCTAAATATTTACTATTGTTTTAAAGCGTAGGGATATTTTTTACTCTGTCCTCTTTTATCTTCTGTTCTTTGGCTGCTTTTTCACGCTCCGCCTTTTCTTTCTCCAGCCTTTGTTGTTCTAATTTTTGTGCCATCATCTTTGCTTTACGCTCTTTTTCCAGTTTCAGTTGCATTTCTTTTTCAGCTTTTTCTTTCTTTAATTTTTCTTCTTCCTCACGTTTTTTGGCTTCCTTATCCTCTTCAACCACCCTGCTAATTTCTTGTTTCACTTCTTCATGGACTACAGCAACGACGGGAATATCTTTTACTTCCCGCTTAATTTCTTGTATTGTTTCCTTTGGAGTTTCAATGGGCTTGATGGATTCTTGTATTTCTTCAACTATTTTCTGCTGTGTATCTTTTTCAGTTGTTTCTGCCTTTTTTTCTTCTATTTTTTGGACTATAGTTTCTACTGCTTTTGTATCCAGTGCAACTGTCTGGTTTTCCTCAACTACCACTTCAACATCTTCCACAACTGTATTATTGCTTACAGGCTTAACCATTACCTTACCCGTAACAACATCAACACTGGAACCTTTTTCGCTTGCAACTATCCTGAATGATGTCCCACGAACAGCAGCTATCACCGTCTTTGATTTTAATGCAAAATTATCACCTTTTTTAAGCTTTCCCAATGTGGCAAACGTTTTACCAGTATCAACGGTAAGGACAACATCATCATTATTCCCTTTCATCAGAGATTCAATCTTTACCGTTGTATTTTCATTAATTCTGATAATACCGGCATTACGATAAACCAAATCAACAATGGCACCTTTTCCGGTAATAACAACATCATTCAAAGACAGTAACTGCCCAATTTCCGGCACACGGGTAGTATCCTGTAACTTTATTGTTACATCACCAAAAAACGAATGGATTTTTAATACATCCTGTTTGGGTTCTTTGGTGCAGGATAATACAAAAATCAGGCTTAAACATATTAATAGTATTAATTTTTTCATGATAAAACTCCATTCAATAAAATTAATATATGAATATTACTATCTATGACATGGTTACATGTAACTATCGATTTATAAAAAATTCCTCTCATAACTTTTTTTCAAAATCTTAAAATACATACAGCACATGATTTCTTTTTATAAGATAAGCTATTCCAGTATTAAATCAAGAATTTTTCTATCTCATTATTAAACCATACTATACTACTGCATAAAATTAAAAAAGTGTAAAGAAAAAAATAATAACTCATTAAAATTATGTATAGTACAGTATTTAGATGAGATAGTTAATAGTAATTATAATAATTTTTCATAAATAATGCTTGCGTTTTACAATATTTTTGTATAGTATATTTAAAAAAAATACAGAGATAATCCCGGAGGAATACAATGGAAATTGAAACCACAACCTGTCTTTCTTTAGAACATTATCAGCTTATTCAATTACTATCGGAACAATATGCTATGCCTATGCGATCTTTTATATCAGCTCTGATTGGTTTTGCTGCTGAAATAGATTTGATGTCGCCTACTACATTTACGTGTCTTACCTATAGAAAGCGTGGAACAACCTGGAAACGATTGCATTTAATGCTTTTTGCTGATGAATACGAATTTTTTATGGATATTCGTAAGGTGTGGAAGATGTCGCTGGCAAGAGTTATTGAATTTTGCCTGGACAATATTTTAGATGAGTTTTTACGATTTTTAGATAGTAAAATTGTGGAAGAAGATTATTATACCGATAGTTATCGGTACAGGAACTATTGTTTTGAATTTTGCAGAGAAGAGAATATACAAACAGGGAAATTTTACTGGGGAATACACCCCGAAATAATACAAAAAACAAAAAATGTAACTCCATGAATTGAAACATTTGATTAAAATAGCCATAATTCCAGCATATATTACAGTATCAGATTTTTTTCAATTGACTTTATAAAAAACAAAAATATCCTGCATCATCAAAATTTTTTGATATATTTACTATATAAACATATAAACTATCAGATTGACTGTTATGAATGAACAAATATCAATCAATGACACAACAATTGATTCATTGGGGGAATGTACATATCCATCCCCGTTAAAAATATCAAAGTTTATTGATGATAGTCAGCGTATTGCCATTGACATTGAAGCACACCTGTTAGAGCAATCGTTTCATACCACAGGTACTATCGCCTCATTTGAAAATGCAGGGCCACGTAAAACAATATTCTTTAATCCTGAAACTACCAGAGCAGCCATTGTTACCTGCGGTGGGCTGTGCCCGGGTATAAATAACGTCATTCAGGGAATTGTGCGAATGCTCAATTTTCAATACGGTGTTAAAACAATTTATGGCATTCGGTATGGATTTGAAGGCCTGGTTAAGCGCTATGGACATTCGTTTATTGAGCTAACCCCTGCATTTGTCCATGATCTCCATGAAAAGGGCGGCACTGTATTAGGATCTTCACGCGGACATCAGGATGAAAAGGAGATAGTTGCCACGCTGACAGAACATGGTATTAATATATTGTTTATCATTGGCGGTGATGGCTCATTGCGTGGCGCGTACGATATCTATCAGGAGGTTAAAAGGCAAAAGCTTCCCATTGCGATAGTTGGCATTCCAAAAACTATCGATAATGATATATGGTTTGTAGATAAAACCTTTGGATTTTCCACCGCAGTGTCCACAGCTGCACAGGCTATCTATGCGGCTCATTCTGAGGCCATTGGTGCAAAGAATGGCATTGGTATAGTGCGTGTTATGGGGCGCGATGCCGGATACATTGCAGCATACGTTACCTTAGCGTCAAACGAGGTTAACTACTGCCTTGTCCCTGAAGTACATTTTGACTTAGAAGGGCCGTATGGTTTTTTAACGCATCTGGAAAAGCGCCTGTATGCTGCATCTCATGCAGTCATTGTTGTTTCTGAAGGTGCTGGTCAGGAGTACTTCACCGGGCCAAAGGAAACCGATGCTTCCGGAAATATTAAATACGGGGATATTGGACTGCTTTTAAAAGATAAAATTACGGAATACTGCAAAAAACGGCAAATTCCGGTAACCATAAAATATATTGACACAAGCTATTTAGTCCGAAGTGTCCCTGCTTCAAGCGATGATGCGGTATACTGCATCATGCTTGCACAGAATGCAGTGCACGGTGCCATGGCAGGCAAAACCGGTTTTGTGGTAGGAAGCTGGCATTCATATTACACCTATATTCCTTTGTCATTGGTTACCAAAAAACGAAAGCGCATTGACCCCAATGGGTACCTGTGGTCAATGGTAAAACAGAGCACCTGTCAGCCTGATTTTTCCCCACCGCAATAACGATCATAAAAATACACATCCACTGATTTTTTATTTGCATTATTTACTTATATATTTTATTTTTCACACGAAAATTGCAAATAATTAGAATACAAGCACTTTTGCGATATGACTACTAATGATATGGATCAACTGTATAGAATAAAGCAGCTATATGCTAATATAGGCAAGCTTATCGTTTCCTCACTTGAACTTGACCATATTCTGGAAGGCATCATGGAGGAAGTTCACACCTATTTTGCACCCCAAAATTGGAGCTTGCTACGCTATGATCCCAATTCTGAGGAATTATACTTTGTCATTTCACATGGTATTGACTTTGACAGTGTTAAAAATATTCGCCTCAAAAAAGGTGAAGGGGTTGCAGGATACGTAGTGGAAACTAAAAAGCCAGTCTTTGTACCTGACACCAGCATTGATACCCGCTTCAGCGACAAAATTGACAGAATTACCGGTTTTTCCACAAAATCCGTCATGGCTGTGCCACTAATATTTCGCGACACTATTTACGGAGTTATTGAACTTATCAACAGAGCTCAAGGTGGAATATTTTCTTCCGATGACTATCTCATATTGCAAACCATAGCTGATTTCAGTGCTATTGCCTTTGCCAATTCCCTGCTTTATGAAAAGGCATCAACCATTGCAGTACTTGATCCGCTCACCGGTTTGTTCAACTCAAAAAAACTTACTGACATAATTAATGTATGGTCCAGAGAAGCAGCTCATCTTCGCCGTGAGGATACCACAAACATTATTGCAGTACTGCTCCTTGACATTAAAGGTTTAAACGATATCAACAATATTGGTGGACACCGTGAAGGTGATCGCATTTTGAAGCAGCTATCACGGCTTTTGAAAACCAGCCTCAGAGAAAATGACATGATATTTCGTACAGGCGGCGATATGTTTTTGGCCATAATAAACTGCGACAATTATTTTGACCTGAAGTCGCTTGTGGAACGCATTGTACAGAAAGCAAACAATATTACCCTGCCTGACCACCCTGAACTTCATATTACAATACACCACGGGCTTGCCATTGGTACACGCAATCGCATTCAAGAACTGATTGAAGAAGCTCATCGTCAGAAGATATAGCTATTTGCTCCTGAGTTTGCCAAAAAAATCCTGTAACAGCTTTTTACACTTTTCTTCCTGTATACCAAATACTATTTCAGGTATATGGTTTAACTGACTGCTACCACACACCGTTAGCACGGTGCCACATGCCCCAAAACGGTAATCCCGGGTGCCAATAAAGAGCTTTTCAATGCGTGCATGTACGATAGCGCCAGCGCACATTGCACACGGCTCTTTGGTTACATATAATAAGCAGCCCGTAAGACGCTCATTGTGTAAAAAGTGTGCCGCGTCTCTGATGGCTAATATTTCTGCATGTGCCGTGGGGTCAGAGTATTGCCGCGTTTTGTTGTGAGCAAGTGCTATGACTGTTTCATCCTTAACAATGACTGCACCTACAGGAATTTCATCTTCACATGCTGCCAGTTTTGCCTCTTCAAGGGCAATGTCCATGTATGTGTCATGATGTGATAGCATTACGCCGTCATGTTTACATAACAATTATGAAACTGCAATAATAAAAATCAAGCCCTGATGGCGCATGTGTGAAAGTAACAGGTCATCTCGATACACGCACTTCGCACGCACTCTGGGCTTCGAGGTTTTATCGTCATGAGACAATGATTGCCCTCATGGTGTATCGCTTGCGATCAACCGGCTTGTTGAATCACTCAAAAAAAAGGAAGAAATATTCAGGCTGTTTTAGATTTCATTTCCTGGAACGAGAATTCAGCAAGATTTGCATTTTCTTTTGCATGCTCAATTGTCATTGCTACAATGTTGCCGGCTTTGTCAATATCTATATAAATATTCTGGCTGATCTCCCTGGTTTCTTCAACTTCTTTATCTGAAAATTCAATATATGCTGTATCAGTATCAATAAAATATTTAACACGCATACACGTTACCTCCTGAAAGATCTATCAAAAAAAGCGTTGTGAACTGTTATCCCATCAGGCAAAAGTATCACTCTAAAATATTTCCCTTCTTTTTAAATGAATGCCCATCTCCTTATTCTTCCATCGTCCTGAATTACTTCTTTTTCATAATGATCAACAACATACTCAATGTATTCATCCGTTATAGAAACTCTGTCTTTACGATTGCGTGTATATAAGAAATAATCGGTATATTTAAGCACACGAAAAGTCCTTATTGCTCATCGTTATGCATCCTAAGATAATATATTGCTATCTATTAATGCCGTCAAGATAAATTATTCCACATTAAAACGCAAAAAAATTAAAACATTTCCACGCCGCATTTGCGCAAAAACACCCGGGTACATGTCCACATCCCTCTTTTTATTCATTATTACAATCCTGAGCGGTGTTGAAAGATATCATTTATATACAATACAATTCTCAAGTCCATTAGCATCTAAGGATGATAACAAGGGGTTGCTTCACTGTGATTTCACCAGGACTTGCAATAACCTTTATGACCACTTGCAGGTTACTTCTATACGCACGCTCCGAGTGCACTCAGTGATCTGTACTTAGAAACAGGTGTATCAAAAAAAGGTGTGTCATCACCCTCCTTTTATTATCAAAATTCTATAAAAATTACTTCAGCACCTGAAACAAACCAATAATGACTCCTATTATTGTCACTGTCTGTGTTATCAACAACCCTATAAGCCATTTTAATAAGCTTACCTTTGTTTGCTGTATTTCAATTTTTAACTCAGCACGCACCTGCTCTATCTCTTTAGTTAGCTTAAGTTCTACTTCTTTTATTTCCCTTGTTAGCTTTAATTCCTGGACATGTAAATCCTGCCTTGTTGCCACCTGATTGTTATTTATTGCTTCTTCTACTTTTTCAATAAATTCGGCCAATACTTTTGCTTTTACTTCATCATCCTTAAATGCTTCATAAACCTTTATTGCAAATCCCATTGAACTGTATCCTTCCTTTTCATTTTATTATATGTAATCATATCTTATCCTAACATATATATTGTTTAGCAATTTTTCAAGAAGTTTTTATTAAGTATCTCAACTTCAAGTTAAAAATGCATGTAAAACTTCTAATATAATGTAATTAAAGAAGATTGAACATCCGTAAAACCCTGGCCACTTCTTTATTCTTTTTTGCCAGTTCCCTTAAAGCATTAATCAATTGCACAAGGCTTCCTTCCCGCTCCATCGTTGCAATTGTTTCTTCTTTTGCTTTACGTATGGCAGTGCGCCTGTCCCAATATGCAAAACCAATTGATGAAAGAGTAAGTGTGGTAAAAATACCTGTAAGAATCCATAGAAATGTGAATAAGTCCTCAAAACGTTTGTCTATTTGCTCAAAACGTTTGTCTATTTGCTGAAGTGCTGTCTCAAGTTTTGTTTCAAGGCGTATGAGCCGCTCACGATCCGCAGCAGTGAAGCTCTCTGCAAATGTTGCAGACGATAATAATAACATTAATATTATTAATATGCACTGTGTAACTACTATCATGCATCTTCTTTTTTTATTATACAGCGTATACCCTTTCAAAATATTCATCCTGAAATATTTGTATTAATCACCATTATTGTATTTTTAAACATTACATTGATAAAATACTACGTAGAAGCATATATGTCAATATAAAAAGTAATAGTATGACAATGAAGCAAGGTACTTAGAGCGATGCGGTCATCTCGATACGCACGCTTCGCGTGCACTCGATGACCGCATCTCGATACGCTGCGCACTCGATGACCGGATGCTATCGGTCGTCGAGTGATTGCGATAGCAATGATATCGAGACACGGTTGTCGAGTGTTCTGAGCAAAGCGAGGAATGTATCGAGACAACCGCACCCTGAGGCACTCGAAGGGCAGGGCAAAACACACTTATCCCTACATATATTAAGTATTGAAGTATAATTTAAATATACAAAATTTTTATTTAATTATATTATAAAATTCTTGACAATGAAAATATTGCACGCTACATTGAAAATAATTAAACATTTATTAATTTTTAATTACCAAATTTATATTATTTTCGTGAGGAGGTTTTATGAAAACCAGTTTCAGAGTTTTAACATGTGTAGCCGTATTTTTATTTGTGGCTACCAGCGCATTTGCAACTAATGGCATGCGCATGATTGGATTTGGTCCAGTACAGCGCTCAATGGGTGGTATTGGGGTAGTTTCCGCATTTGATGCAGCTTCAGTAATTACTAACCCTGCTGGTATTGCAGATTTAAAAGGCCGTATCGATTTTGGTGCATCATACTTTTCGCCTACTGTTGAGCATAAAGGAACAGGTGCTTTCACTGCACAAAATGCAACAGTTAAATCTGATAGAGGTGCTTCTCCAGTTCCTGCGTTTGGTTTAGTCATACCTTTAAGCGACAAACTGAACTTTGGAATTGGCGCTTATGGTATTTCGGGTATGGGTGTTGATTATAAAAATAATGCATATATGAGTATTTTAAGCACCTCATATAGCCAGATGCGCTTTGCACCGGGACTTTCATACAAAATTAATGAAATGATTGCAGTAGGTGCAGTTGTTAATGTAATGTATGCAACTATGGAATTTTCTGCAGCAACTTCTATGGGACAGGAAGCTCACATGAATGCTGCATCATTTGGTTATGGAGCAACTCTTGGCTTAACTATTAAACCTGTTGAAATGGCAACAATTGGCATTTCTTACGAAACAAAGAGTAACTTCCAGGATTTTGAATTCAATACCAATGCTGGCAAAGACAAATTGGCATTTGACCAGCCACAGAGTATAACCGGCGGTGTTGCATTTGTCCCAGTAAAAGACCTTACCATTGCATTTGAAGTACAGTGGATTCAGTGGTCGGATACCAATGGCAAAAACTTACCCAAATTTTCAGAAAATAACAGTGGTGCAAATCCATGGAATTTAAACTGGGATGACCAGATAGTGTATAAAGTTGGTGCCCAGTATGCTATTAGCCCAATGTTTACAGTACGTGCAGGTTTCAACTATGGCAAAATGCCACTTGACAAAACACGAGCATTTGAAAATATAGCATTCCCTGCAGTTTCAGAATACCACTATACAGCAGGTTTTGGTATTACGTTTAATAATAACCTGACCCTGAATGTAGGTGGCATGTATTCACCTGAAGCATCCTTAAAGGGTAGCAATCCAGCACAGTTCATTGCATCGTATGAGACAAATATGTCACAGTACTCATTAGATATGGGTATTGCATACATGTTTTAATTAGCTGTATATTTATTACTACAAAGCCACGTAAAATCGTGGCTTTTTTTATTTTCTTACATTTTGACCAAACCAAATAATTAAAAATACAACTATTATTCCTTTCCTTACACTACCTGAATACTTAAACACATGAATAAATTCAACAATCACATAATTTTTGGTTAGTATATATATATATATTTGCGCAGCAATCTTTCAAGGATACTTTATGATAGTAATGGCAATATTTTTTATAAACATTTAAATACTATTATTTTCCTAATATCTACAAGCGGTTACCTATATTTGTATAATAGCAATAATGTATATTTTTGACTTCTTCCTGGTAATCCTGATCCCTGTGAAATCCAGTAAAGGATCTCAATTTTCAAACATCGAAATTCTTCATCGTCTCGATAAAGTCCGAACTTTTTTAATATAAAAGAAATATTTAAGAGTCACCCCGAAACTTAGAAGAAGTGTCTAATTATCAAACGACGAGATCCTTCGTCCCGATTACATTGTGGCTTGCAATGAGCTTATCAGCCGCTCATCGAGTGATTGCGCAAGCATCATATCGAGACGCAGTTGTCGAGTGTTCTGAGCAAAGCGAGGAATGTATCGAGACAACCGCTACTCGATGACCGTAATACTTCGATATGCAAGCTTCGTGCGTACTCGGTGATCGGTCATCTCGATACGCACGCTTCGCGTGCATCGGTCATCTCGATACGCACGCTTCGCGTGCACTCGATGACCGGATGCTATCGGTCGTCGAGTGATTGCGATAGCAATGATATCGAGACACGGTTGTCGAGTGTTCCGAGCAGAGCGAGGAATGTATCGAGACAACCGTCTGCACATACACTCAACAATTGCATAAACACAGTGTTTTGTGCTCTATATACTTCAATAATCATCAATGTGCATCTCATATAGAAAGGAGTAAAATTTTTTAAATTTTTTGTGATTTAAGCGTAATTAATACACAGAGACACATATAAACATATTCTTTGAATAAACTAAAAGGTATTTCTTATGAAAGGATACATGTATATTCTGCAATGCGCCGATGGCACCTATTACGTGGGAAGCACCAATGACCTTGAAAGAAGATTACTACAACACAGTAACGGTGAAGGCGCAAATTATACAAAAAAACGATTACCGGTGACTCTTGTGTATTATGAAGAATATCCACGTATTGATATGGCTTTTTATCGTGAAAAACAGGTACAGAGATGGGGTAGAAAGAAAAAAGAGGCTTTAATTAAAGGTGAAAATGAATCATTACCTGCTCTTGCAAAAAAGGTCTTCAGAAGAAAAGTATGACCTCATCTCGATAGGCTGCGCTACTCGATGACCTCATCTCGATACACGTGCTACGTGCGTACTCGATGACCGGATGCCATAGATGCGGTTGTCGAGTGTTCCGAGCAAAGTGAGGAATGTATCGAGACAACCGCTACTCGATGATCGGTCACCTCGATACACGTGCTACGTGCGTACTCGATGACCGGATGCCATAGATGCGGTTGTCGAGTGTTCCGAGCAAAGTGAGGAATGTATCGAGA